>OHLI01000606.1_pt1 | contig 19471 bp, 17 predicted proteins | sample 1569051 | NCBI WGS metagenome assembly OHLI01 (sample SAMEA3879561, study PRJEB24766) | human gut metagenome | biome: human-associated habitat; feature: feces | place: USA | collected 1985/1987
AGTCCGATGCGGCGAGCCGCTTTATTTTTATGGTATTGCTCAGCCCTTGTCGTTGGCCAGCGCCGTGTCGATCAGCGCCTGCAGCGCCTCCATCTGGCCGTCGCCGGTGATGGCGCCCACAATGGGATCGCCCACGATATTGCCATTCCGGTCCACCACATAGGTGGTGGGATAGGCGTAGACGTTCTCCGTAAACTTGCCCGCCTCGCTGTCGGCGTCGAAATACACGTTCTGATAGGTAGCGCCGCTCTTGGTCAGCACATCCTTGGCATCTGCGATGGCCGCCGCGTCGCCGCCCAGTGTGAAGGCGTTGATGCCCACCACGGCGCCGCCCTTGCCGGCCGCTTCCTTGTGCAGCGCGTCCAGATCGCCCAGCTCACCCACGCAGGGCTTGCAGGTGGTGAACCAGAAATTCACCACGGTGAAGGCGTTGCCGCCGAACAGCTTGTCACTGCTGACATCGTTGCCGTCCAGATCCTTGCCGGTGAAGGCGGGGAACTTGGTGGCATTGCTGTCGGCGGTGGTTCCGCCGGAGACGATGCCGTCAGAGGGGACATCCTCCGAGGGAACGCTCATGCCGCCGGAGGGAGCGTCCAGCAGGCCGGGGAATTTCTCCTCCAGCGCAGCCATCTGGTCCTCCAGGTCCTTGATCTCCGTGGCGCCCGTCGTCAGCAGCGTCAGCTCCTTCTCGTCGAACTTATCCTTGGCGGCCTCAATGGTCTTGAGCAGGAAATCGCCGTAGTTGTTGCCGGACTCCATCATGGCCATGCCCTTGTCTGCGGACAGGAAGACCTTCTCCCACAGCTCGGAATTGTTCGTCAGGATCTCGGTCTCCTGCGCCATCAGCTGGTCGTAGAGGGCCTTGGCCTCCTCCACGGTCTGGGGCTCGCCGTCGTTGTTGTTCTGATTCTCCGCGGGCTTATTGCCGCAGGCGGCCATGCTGCCCACCAGCAAGAGGGCCAGCAGCAGGGACAGGATCTTTTTCACGTTCATTTTGATTCCTCCGTTTTTACTTCAGTTGTTGTCTGTTCGGTTTTGCTTTGCTGTTTGCCGCTGCCGAAGCCGTAGCGGAAAGAAACGGCGTCGGTGGGGCAGGCGCGGATGCACATGCCGCAGCGGATGCACTCGGTATGGTTGGGGCTCTTGGTCACGTCCACATCCATCTTGCAGACCTTGGCACACTTCCCGCAGGAGACACACTTGCTCTGATCCACCTGCATCTGGAACAGGGACACCTTGTTCAGCAGGGCGTAAAACGCGCCCAAGGGGCACAGCCACTTGCAGAAGGGACGGTAGAACACGATGCTCAGGACGATCACCATCAGCAGCACGATGAACTTCCATGTGAACAAGCTGCCCAGCGCCGACCGGATGCCAGAGTTGGCAAGAGACAGCGGGATCGCCCCCTCCAGTACGCCCTGCGGGCAGAGGTACTTGCAGAAGAAGGGGTCGCCCATGCCAAGCTGGTTGGTCACCAGCACCGGCAGCAGCACCACCATCACCAGCAGCACCACATACTTGAGGTATGTCAGCGGCTTCAGCTTTTTGGTGGAGAGCTTCTTCGTGGGGATCTTATGCAGCAGCTCCTGAAACCAGCCGAAGGGACAGAGGAAGCCGCAGATAAAGCGCCCAAGCAGCACGCCCAGCAGGATGAGAAAGCCCTTGCCGATGCTGTCCTTTACCTTTCCGCCTATCGAGACGGACGCACTGTCAACTCTTGTTAAAACAGCTCTCATCGTTTACCTCCGTTTCTGTTGACCTCGACCACTCCGCTGACGCCCTGGATCTTGTTGATGACCGATTTTAGTTCATCCAGTCCCTTGGTCTCCAGCGTAATGACGACTATACTCTTGTCGCCCGTGTCTCGGGCGTTTATCGAGCGTACCTTTGTGTTGAGCGCATTCATGACGGTGGCGATATCCATAACGAGGCCGCCTCGCTCCCGTGACACCACGGTGAGCGTTGTCGTGTACGACTCGTGTATCTCATCCGCCCAGCTGACATTAATCCAGCGCCCCTCATCCTCCGGACGCTCGGCACGCCGCTTTGCGTTTTCGCAGTCGGTGCGGTGGATAGACACGCCCTGACCGCGGGTTATATAGCCGATGATATCGTCGCCCGGGACAGGCGTGCAGCAGCGGGAGAACTTGACAAGGCAGTTGTCTATTCCCTCGACTATGACGCCCTCGCTGCTCTTGACGCGCTTTTTCGGCTGAGTGAGAACTATCTCCGGCGGGGCGGACGCCTTGACTATCTTGTTATACTCGTCCTTTATATGCGGCATCATACGGATAAGCGACACGCCGCCGTAGCCTATGGCCGCATAGAAGTCATCGACCGTATCGAAATGCTGGCGCTCCGCTATGCGCTGGAGGAACACCTTCATCTCATCGTCCGGCAGGCGGATATAGCTGCGCCTGAACTCGCGTTCGACTTCGATTTTGCCCTCCGCGACATTATCCTCGCGGCGCTCCTTCTTGAACCAATTGCGTATTTTGCTTCGCGCTTCGCTCGTCTTGACTATCTTGAGCCAATCCCTGCTCGGCCCCTTGCCGGGCTGGGACGACGTTAAAACTTCGACTATCTCGCCGGTCTTGACCTGATAATCTATAGGCACTATGCGCCCGTCTACCTTTGCGCCGGTCATACGGTTGCCGATAGCCGAGTGAATGGCATAAGCAAAATCTATAACGGTTGCGCCCACGGGCAGGTTTATGACGTCGCCCTTGGGTGTGAACACAAAGACCTCTTCGGGCACGAGATCGCTCTTTATCGTTCTGACGATATCCTCGACATCCTCGGAGTCGCTCTGGCTCTCGAGCATCTGGCGAATCCACGCGAGGCGCTTGTCGAAATTGCCGCTCGCGGTGCCGCCGCCGAGCTTATACTTCCAGTGCGCGGCGATACCGTATTCAGCCGTCTGATGCATTTCCCACGTTCTTATCTGAACCTCAAACGGTATGCCCTCCTTGCCGATAACGGTTGTGTGCAGGGACTGATACATATTCGGCTTTGGCATAGCGATATAATCTTTAAAACGTCCCGGGATTGGTTTATACATCTCATGGATGACACCCAGTGCTGCATAGCAGTCCTTGACATTATCCACGATAATTCTTATGGCAAATAAATCATAAATCTGGTCTAAGGTCTTATGCTGATTGACCATTTTCTTATAAATAGAGAAGAAATGCTTTGCTCTTCCATCAATCTGTGCCTTGATTCCTGCATTTTCAATATGTTTACTCACTTCTTTTACAAGGCTCTGCACATAATCATCACGGACACTCTTACGAAGTGCAACCTTTTCTACCAGATCATAATATGCTTCCGGCTCCAGATACTTTAAGGAAAGGTCATCTAATTCGATTTTAATTTTAGAAATACCAAGACGCTGTGCAATTGGTGCATAGATGTCCATGGTTTCTCTTGCTTTTTCCTTCTGCTTCTCCGGTGTCATATATTTTAACGTACGCATATTGTGCAGCCGGTCTGCCAGCTTGATTAAGATAACACGGATATCCTTTGCCATGGCAAGGAACATTTTTCTTAAGTTCTCTGCCTGAACCTCGACTTTATCCGCATCATAAGATAACTGACCCAGCTTTGTAACGCCATCCACCAAAAGGGCAATCTCTTCTGAAAACTCCGAAGCAATTTCCTCTACTGTCATGACGGTATCCTCTACGACATCATGAAGCAGTCCGGCTACGATAGTCTCTTTATCCAGCTCCAGTTCCGCTAAAATAATTGCCACACACAACGGATGAATGATATATGCTTCACCGGATTTTCGTACCTGTCCCTTATGTGCCGTATCCGCTGTCTTATATGCCTTTTCAATCAAAGAAATATCCGTCGACGGGTGATATTTCTTCACGCTGGCAATCAGCTCCTGATACAGGCTCTCCGGACTGACGAATTCCTGCATGGTCTTTATGTTGTCATCCTTAGACACCACTTCATTTTCTAATTCTTCTAATTCTTCTGTTGTAATATCTGCCATAATTCACACCAACTTTTTTGCGTTTTATCCCACTTTTAACTATGATTTTTCATTATAATAAAAAATATATAAAAATGCAATCTTTTATACTTGCCATTTTCCCCCGGAAACCTTATACTTTATGGCTGAATGGCAGATATTTTCTACTTTTTAAGAAAGGAGTTTTCCCTATGCATCCAGTTTTATTATTTTACAATTTAGAAAACAGCAAAGGCAGAACATTAAAAATGCTCTGCCTCCGGTTAAAAATAAAAATCCGTATTATCACCAAAGAACAATATAACCAGACTTTAGGTGCCCTCGCAGGGATTGATGGCTTCCCTTTGAAAGAAGAGGTCTATACCGGCGATGGTTTCACCGACGAAATGCTGGTATTCAAAGGCTTTGATAATGCTCTTTTAGACCGTTTCCTGGTGGAATTTAAAAAGCTTCATCTTACCAGAATCGGTCTGAAAGCCGTTCTCACGGAGCACAATATCAACTGGGATTCCATTGCACTTCATGAAGAACTCTTAGCGGAAGATAAGAAAATGCATGAAAATTAATCTTCTCCTGCAATTTCTATGGTGTATGCTGCCTGAAAGCATGCACCCTGCGCTAACGCATGTCCCCATTCCCTTTCTTCCAAACTTCCGTTAAAATCCTCTTTATCGCATCTTCCAAACCAAGGTTCAATGGCTGCATACGGTGCATTCTTCTTCTCTGCTGACCAGAGTCCAAATAACGGAGCTTCCGGGAAATACACATTTAAGTAATTCTTTCCTTCCGGATCACGCAAAGATACTTCATGAGTCTGGTTATTCTCTATCACATAAGCACCATTGTCAAAGAAATCCTTCGTAAATGCTGCAAATCCATTTTCTAACTTAAGCTCACTTTCGCTGTTTAATGCCAGTCCGGATTCTACGTCAAAATCACGACAGATGACATTTCCATTCATATGCATGTCATAGCCATAACCGCTCTTGTCCGCTTCGCCATGTACCGGGCAGGAGAAGCATGGATGGAATCCACAGGAAAAATACATTTTTTCCTTGCCGGTATTCTTAATGTTCCATGTAATTTCCAGTCTGTTGCCATTCATATGATAGATTAATTCCATCGCATAATCGAAGGGATATTTTTCTTTTGTTGTATCATCGGACTGATGGGTAAAAACGAGTGTATTTTCATCTTTTTTCTCCACCTTCCACTCTACATCACGGACATAGCCGTGCTGTCCCATCTTGTAAGACTTTCCCTGATAATGATAGACTCCGTCTTTTAAGCTTCCGACAATCGGAAACAGGTTTGGAGCACTCCGTTTATAATACTCCGGATTGCTGCACCACATATACTCAATGTTACTTTTCTTTCCGAGCACGGATTTCAGTTCTGCCCCAAGGGACTCAACTTCCACCTTCATGCTGGCGTTTTCCATGGAATAACGCATATTCTCTCAACCTCTTTTCTCGTATTCTATGATCTGACATCACAGTATCCAGCACCTGATAAAATCGTCTGCTGTGATTTGCTTCTACCAGGTGTGCCAGTTCATGAGCAGCAACATATTCTGCGCATTCTAACGGAAGGTCTGCCAGTACTTTATTCAAAGTAATGGATGCCTTTGCCTTGCAGCAGCTTCCATAACGGCTGATCATGCTGCGGAATCTGACCGTTGGCATGGGAATATGATAAGCCCGAAACAGTTCATACTCCCGCAGCAGTATATCTCTTAAATACTGCTCTTTCTGCCGGTTCCATTCCAGTGCATCCACATCTATCCTCTGCTGATTTGCAAGCTTCTTTTGCATCATGCGGATCCACTCTGCCTTACTCTGCACAAATGCATCCACTTTCTTTTTGCTCATGCGATAGGGCATCGTTACTGCTACTACGCCATTGGCTTTTACCCGGATGATAATATTCTTTACTTTTTTTGGTGTCAGTTCATATTGTATTGTATTCTCCATTTCATTATTATAGCTTTTTGGTGCTGGCACTGACAACCCTTTTTCTTGTTTTCCTTTTGCTATTTCTGTCGTATTATTAACCACTTTTTCATTTCTTCGTTTTACACATTTTCCGGCTCTTTACTCTGTCTCCGTCTCCGGGGCAACCGCTGCTTTTTCCAGGGCATCATCAATGGCGTGAATCAGCACCATGGACGTATACTGGTTATCATCGGAATAGCTGAGATTATCCGTTGACTGATTTTCATATATCTGTTCTTTCAAATTATCCAGTGCCGGCTGCATCAACGGATACATTGCGGTTACCGTTTCATCGAGATTTACCAGCGAAATGGAATTGATTTTATTCTCATCCACCACAACCTCCACATCCACGGTTTTATCATTAAATATGATGGAAGACGTATATACCCCTGCCACATATTTCATGGTCTCCCGGCTCTCCTCATCTTTATCCGGAGAAAACATATAGACCAACAATAATACCAGTAATATTCCAAGTACCGCAAAAATTCCTGTGTAAATCAGTTCCTTCATATGAAGCACTACAATCTTTGTCTTTGCACTCAAGGGAGTCCTCCTGCTTTCTTGCTTATTGTATTTTATGTGAAATTTTTTCTAATATTACACTTGACAAACCCTTTTTCTTATAGTATATTAAATTTCGTGCTCAGCACAAATGCGATAGTGGCGTAGTTGGTAACGCGCGACCTTGCCAAGGTCGAGACCGCGGGTTCGAGCCCCGTCTATCGCTCTTATAACATAAAAGAGATATCCTTCATGGATATCTCTTTTTCGTTATAGGCAGGAATATCTGTCATATTTCCGCGTCCCCACACATATTATATATAAAACAACCACAGGAGGCGCATATGAGTGCAAAAACAAAAATCGTCGTTGTAAAAATGAAGCATGTCATTCTCACCGGAGTGCTCCTTGGCATACTGCTTCTTCTGATAATTTTCGCTGCTACATATTTCTTTTCAGGTGATGAGCCAAAGCCTGCAGTCGAAGAAACCGGCATGTATACACCGGGTGTGTACAATACATCTGTAGCGCTGGGTGGGGCGGCTATCGATGTGTCTGTGGCGGTGGACAGCAATAACATTAACTCCATAAGCCTTGAAAACATGACTGATTCGGTGGAAACCATGTATCCGCTTGTTGAGCCTGCGATGAACGAGCTCGTATCGCAGATTGTGCAAAATCAGTCCACCGATAATATTTCCTACGCAAACACAAGTCAGTACACCTCCAAAGTGCTGCTCGACGCAATTGATAACACACTCTCCAAAGCAAAAAAATCTGACACCTCAAATACCGAAGAAAATGCAAAGACTGTATCTGAATCACAAAAAGAGCCCGGGGATTCTTCAAAAACTGAAAATACCTCGCAGTAACCTGCGAGGTATTTTAACTTAATCATATAAATCGTAAAATATATGTTATGTATCAAAAATATAATCTACTGCTCACTGCCTGTAGATAATCCCTGTAAATAATCGCTGACAGCGCTGATATCTGCGTAATAGCAGTTCACCGGACGACTCTTCTCATAGTACTGATATCCAGAGTAACCGCCCCAGCCTACCAATGCGACTACAGCCGCAGCTGCAACAATTCGTGCTATAACACGCTTTACTTTATTTCTGGCATTTGTCTTTTTACGATTTGCCTTTTCATTCTTATATTTATCAACCTTTGCCTGACTCATTGCTTTTCTCCTTTAACTCAATGCAATAATTCTACTACATTTTGCGGGAGATATCAAGGCATTTCATCATAGCTTCAAAAACACTGCTTCTCATGCCCTTTTCCTCAAGCACACGCACAGCCTGGATAGTGGTTCCGGCAGGTGAGCACACCATATCCTTGAGCTCTCCCGGATGCTTTCCTGTCTCGAGAACCATTTTTGCGCTTCCAAGCACTGCCTGGGCTGCAAATGTATATGCCTGGCTCCTTGGCATGCCGCCTGCTACAGCTGCATCTGCCATAGCCTCGATAAACATAAACACATATGCCGGTGAGCTTCCGCTGACTGCTGTCACTACATCCATAAGCTTCTCGTCTATCATCTCAGCCTTTGAAAAGCCCGAGCACAAATCAAGCACTGTATCAAGCTCCGCCTGCGATACTCTTTCATTTGCACAGACTCCCATCATGCCCTCACCAACCATGGCAGGTGTATTTGGCATGGTACGTATAACCTTTAAGCTCTTTCCAAACATCTCGTCAAACCACGAAAGTGACTTGCCCGGTGCAATCGAAACAATAATTTCATCGTCACTAACAGCGTCCTTTATCTCTGCTATAACCTCCTCATAGTACTGTGGCTTTACTGCTAAAAACAGAATATCTGCAAACTCTGCTACGCTCTTATTGTCCGCTGTCAGCCTGATTCCAAGCTCTGCTGCATTCTTTTCTCTGGAGCTTTCGGTCTTTGCAGATGCAAGAATATCGCTTGCCTGTGCCTTGCCTGACGCCATCACTCCGTGTATCATTGCCTTTCCCATGTTTCCACAACCTATGAAGCCTAATTTCTTACTCATATTATCCTCCTGCCGTAATCAATATATCTGACTATTCAAAGCATCCAAAATCATGTTTAACAGTCAGTATTTTTGCAAACTATTTTAGCACACTTCATTCAATCATGCAAAATATCTTTTGACCCTCATATCATCTTATACATCAAAACCTGAATGTACAGGCAGGCCTCTGTGCTCAACAGGAGTGGAAAAAACTATCTGTGTACTTGTCTTGCCGAATTCCTGCAGAGTGTTGATAAAGTCATCAAGCTCCTCCGTATTCAAAAACTCCACCTCTATGAGCATAGAATACTCTCCTGTCACACAATTGCACTCTATGACATTCTCCACACTCTCAATAAACGGATAAAACTCTTCCTTTTGTACAGGCTCCAGGTCCAGATTGACAAAAGCCTTTATCTTATAGCCCAGATTAACCGAATCAACAGTGGCATGATAGCCCTTTATGATTCCCTTGCTCTCCAATCTCTCTATTCTGGCTGTTACAGCCGGTGATGACAAAAACACCTGTGCCGCTATCTCCTTTATCGCTATACGTGCATTTTCCTGCAGCAGCTCTACTATTTTCTCATCAATCATATCCAATGCCTTCTTAGTCAATGTACGCCTCCTAACCTCTCTTTTGTAAATGTGATTTTTCCAACAAAAAAGAGGGCGCAGATAACCTAATATCTGAACGCCCTCGTTCGCTTTACTTTTTTAATTAATTACTCTAAAAAAATAATATCATTAATCAATATTACTTGTCAAGATTAAGATCTGTAATCTCCGTTAATTTTTACATAATCATATGTAAGATCACAGCCCCATGCCTTGGCTGACACATCTCCCTGGTGTAAATCTATGTCGATGTAAATCTCATCCTCATGCAGTATCTTTGCTGCCTCCTCCTCTGAGAAGTCAACTCCGGCACCGTTCTCGCACACCTTGATGCTTCCTGCTGTTGAGCGCAGGTGAAGCTCCACCTTGTCTATATCAAAATCAGCCTCCGCATAGCCTATAGCACAAAGGATTCGTCCCCAGTTGGCATCCTCGCCAAACATAGCACACTTTAAAAGTGGTGAACGGATAACGCTCTTTGCCACAATAATTGCTGTATCAAGATCAGGCGCACCTGCGCATGTGCACTCTAAAAGCTTTGAAGCACCCTCTCCATCCTTTGCAAGCATTCTTGTAAGATTTGAAAGCACCTCGTACAGTGCATCCTTAAAGGTCTGATAATCATCATTCTCTGTAGTAATAGGTGTGTTTCCTGCAAGGCCGTTTGCCATGATGCTTACCATATCATTGGTAGAGGTATCGCCGTCAATGCTTAAGCAGTTGTAGGTAACCTTTACAATCTCGCTCAGGGCCTTCTGGATGAGCTCCGATGAGATGGCAACATCTGATGTGATAAAGTTTAAGGTAGTAGCCATGTTCGGGTGAATCATGCCGCTTCCCTTTGCCATACCGCCTACTGTACACTCACAGTCTCCAAGCATGAACTTTACCGCATACTGCTTTGGAACGGTATCTGTAGTCATTATAGCGTTTACAGCCTTGTCGTTGCCGTCTGCCGAAAGTCCCTTTGCAAGCTCCTTTATATGGCTCTCGATAGGCTCAATAGGAAGCACCTGGCCAATAACTCCTGTAGATGCCACGATAACCTCGTTTGGATCAATCGAAAGCTCTGCTGCTGCAAGCTCGCACATTCTCTGAGCCTTCTCTACTCCGTCAGCATTGCAGGTGTTGGCGTTTTTGCTGTTGGCAATAACAGCCTTTGCCGTATGTCCTGATGCCTCAAGGTGTGCCTTTGTCACCTGAATAGGCGCGCCCTTCACCTTGTTTGTTGTGTAAACAGCCGCTGCCTGACACTGTGTTTCTGAATAAACTAAGGCCAGGTCATTTTTGTTTTTGTCACTGTTTAATCCACAGTTTAATCCGTTTGCAACAAAGCCCTTTGCTGCACAGACGCCCTTTTTTACCTTTGTAAAACTCATTTGTATAATACCTCGATTCTTTTAAATATGTCTAATCCCCAACATATCGTATTTTTGATATATGAACGATAGACTGTAACATCCTCTCGTTACTCTATCTCTTTCATGACGCTCTTGTAAGCCGGACGGATAATCTTGTTCATGCCGACAATCTCCTCAAGCCTGTGGGCACTCCAGCCAACGATTCGCGCAATGGCAAAAAGAGGTGTGTAAAGCTCCATAGGAATACCAAGCATCTCATAAACAAAGCCGCTGTAGAAATCGACATTCGGAGAAACACCCTTAAAGATATGACGCTTTTCAGCGATAATCTCAGGAGCCACCTTCTCTATTGTATTATAGAGGTTCATCTCATTATCTCTCTTCTTTGCAACTGAAAGCTTCTCCACATAGCCTCTGAATATACGCTCCCTCGGGTCAGAAAGTGAATACACCGCATGTCCCATTCCATAGATGAGTCCCTTGTGGTCAAACACCTCACCATCCATCATTTTTCTGAGGTATGCTTTCACCTCATCCTCATCATCCCAGTGCTTCACATTCGAACGGATGTCCCGCATCATCTCCATCACCTTGATATTGGCACCGCCGTGCTTTGGTCCCTTAAGGGATGACATGGCTGCCGCGATAGCAGAGTATGTATCTGTACCTGCCGATGTAACCACACGGGTGGTAAATGTAGAGTTGTTTCCACCGCCGTGCTCCATATGAAGAATAAGTGCCATATCAAGCACCCTTGCTTCAAGCTCTGTATATTGATTGTCAGCTCTGAGCATCCTAAGGAAGTTTTCAGCTGTCGAAAGCTTTGGATCCGGCCTGTGAATATACATGCTCTGATCATTTTCATAATGATTATACGCATGATAACCGTAAACTGCAAGCATCGGGAATATTGCAACAAGTGATAAGCACTGTCTGATATTGTTGTCGATGCCCGCCTTTGCTACAAGAGGATCATATGAAGCCAGTGTCAGTATACTTCTCGTCATGGAATTCATGATATCCTTTGACGGAGCCTTCATGATGACATCCCTCGTAAAGTTAGTAGGAAGGGTTCTGCTTCTTCCTAAAACCTCTGTAAACTCAGCCAATTCACTCTCAGATGGCAGCTGCCCGAAAAGCAGCAGATAAGCAATTTTTTCAAAACCAAACTCTCCGGGCCTTAAGTTATTTGTAAGTGTCTTTACATTGTAGCCCCTGTACCACAATTGTCCGTCACATGGCACGCTGCTGCCATCCTCGCCCGTCTTAAATGAAACAATCTCCGAAATATTCGTAAGACCTGTCAGAACTCCCTTTCCGTTTACATCCCTAAGTCCTCTGTTGACACCATATTCCCTGAAAAGACTATCTGAAATTGTGTCATTTTTAATACAGATATCCTGTTTTTTTGCAGCGTAATCCGCTAATAAATTATTGCTTTTTGTCATCCATTCACCCTTCCTTTTTATCTTTTAGAATATATTATATCCGTTTTCTTAGAAATTGGCAAACCCATTCATGAATCCGTAGCCAAAAATTTTATTTGGGTAGTCAGTTTTTTCTTTTCTGCGGCAGTTTCTTACCATGACATTTTTTATATCCACTCCGTTTGCGAGCAAAACATTGCCTCTCACTATCATCCACTCCATGATGAGAGCCGCCACCGCTGCAGTGATTGCAGCAGCCGCCGATGTGCCACTTAGTGCTATATACATTCCTCTTAGATTTGCCCCTGTGATATCCACAGCCGGTGCTACGAGATCCGGCTTTATTCCACCGTCTGCGTCAAAGCCCCTTCCCGACTCTAAAAGTATTGCATCATTTAGGGAATTATAGCCTCCCGCCGTTATCACAAGCTTAGCATCCGAAGGCATGGTCAGCGTGGTATCAGGCTCCGAGACAATAAAGCTCACATCATTATCAAGAAGTCCTGTCATCGGGAGCCACATATTAAAAACGCCTCCAATAGTACTAAGTGGAAATACCCTGATGGTCCACACTCCCTTCACCACCTTTTCAAAGCGGATAAATATAAGCAAATCCCTCGTCTGTCTGCCGGTCTGCCTGTAGTCAATAGTCACCTGTGTTCCTTCAAGCAGAAATGAGTATTCACCGCTGTCTATTCGCATTGGTACCCCGGCTGGATTTGATTGTCCGCTAGGCGATATGACAGAAAGCGTAAATAGCTCAGGTGAAAGTGCCCAGCATTCCAGATAAAAGCCATCCATATCCTGCTCAACATTTATCTCAATATCATCGACTGTATCTGTTATGCGCCCTTTATAATGATGCCTGCTGTTCGCCTCATTGCCCGCTGCCGCAACCACAGCCCTGCCTCTTTTTGCCGTGATATAATCCAGATACTCTGAAAGATCCTCAGCTCCCGTGTGGCTTCCGTTATTGCAGCCAAGCGCCATGCAAAAGACAGCCGGTGCTCCCTTTTGACCTGCAAACTCATCTGCAAAATGCACTGCTCTCATCACATCAACCTCCGAGTACACCATTTTACGATCCGGAATAAAGTAGAAATCATACAGCTTTTGAGGTGCCCTTTTCAGCTTTACGACAATAAGCTTAGCCTGTGGTGCCACCCCTGCAAAATCATCCTGCGGTCTGTCATTGCCACATATCACGCTCGCCACAAACGTACCATGCCCATCCTCATCGCCCGGTATGCTCTCATATGGATTTTCCGATAAAATAGCAGCATTTATCTCATCCTCAGAATAAACCGTATCCGTATTCTGATCCCAGAGCACTGCAATCTTCGTCTTACCCTCAGGTGTCATAAAAGCCTCCTGCGCATAATTCACACCTGTGTCAATAACCACCACATACACACCATTTCCGTATAATCCCGGAACAAACTCCCTTTGAAGCCTGAACACACCGCTCTTTACAAGTCCCTGCGTGGATAAAGGAGCAAGACACTTTGGAATAGCCGAATACGAATAAACTCCCACCAGAAGTGGTGGGAGTCTTTCGTAATCCTCATATGTCCATATCTCGTAATCATCGCCCAATGTCTCTATGATATCAGGAGCTATTACCGGTGGAATGAACTCCTTTTTTGATACTATGAACTGCATATTTTACCTCATATGATATAATATTTAGATATGAGGGTCAAAAGATATTTTGACCCTCATATAATTATATTCTATAAATAAAAATATGCTACCATATTTATCTAATATAAACAAAGCTTCGACCAAAATTACTCGCGGCTTCCATGACATGTAAAATAAATCACCTGGTAATCCTGCGAAAGCACCGCAAGCAGCCTTCTGCCTCGAGCAAGCTTCTCATCATCCAGATTCACAAACGGATCGTCAAGTATGAGGAACGGCTTCTCGCCCGGATACATCGCATCCACAAGCGCAAAACGCATACATATGCCTATCAGGTCCTTGTAACCTGCCGACATGGTTCTCACATCGCGAAGCTGCCCCTGCTCCTTCATCCTTATTGAAATATTGGCATCCACCTGCCAGTTTCTGTCTGTATTTTCTGTCAGGATACCGAAGTACTTCTGGAAGCCATTGGAAATAGGCGCCATGTATCTGGCAGTAAACTGCTCCCTTGCCCTGGTCAGATAGTCTGATGTAAGCCCAAGTATCTCGTACTTATGCTTTTCCTCAGCCTGTATCTGCTTGCAGTTGCGATACTCCTGCTCCTTTTCATCCCTCATATCAAGCTGCTCCTGCAGATCATCCATCTGTCTGCCGTACTGCACTAAGGATGCCCTGATTTCATCGAGGCTGCCTTCCACCTTTGAAATCATCTCATTGAGCTCATCAAGTGTATACGGACACTCATTTGGTGCAAGAAGCTTGTCCATATCGTTGTCATTCTCAAACTGCGTTTTCTTCTGAAGAGCACTGTCCATATTTTCCTTTGCAAAGCCGGCCTCTGCGAGCTGCTTTTTCATCTGTGAAAGTGTCTGTGTATATTCTGCAGCACTGTCATATCCATAGAGACTTAAATACTCATCAAGCGAAGCCTTTGCCTTCTCATAGTCAGCCTTTGTCTTGGCGCGCTTTCCTATCTGCTCGTTGAAACGACTGTAGTCATGAGCCTTTGTTCGAAGCTCATAAAGCTTCTCCTGATACTGCGATTCATCTGCTTCAATCGAAAAGCTGTCAAAAAACTGCGATACCTCATGCTCCATTGATGTAATGCCGCTTTGAATCTGCTCAAGCTGCTCCTTTAATTCCTGAATCGGTATCTCCTTCTGCTTTATATTTTCCTCACGCTCAGCCATAAGCCTGATGTATGCTCTCTGCTTTTTGTTGTTCAGACGGATTCCATAGACCATCATGACAACACCGCAAAGCGCCATAGCGACTCCAGCTATGCCTACAACAAGAAACATGATTTCCTTCACATTGTACTTCTCATTCAGACTGAATACCGTGGCAACAGCTGCTGCCAAAAGACCGATAACCATAAGCACAATACCTGCAGGTACAAGCTTTGTCTTCTCCGGTGTCTCCGGTTCCTCCTCATCATCTGCCATCTTTGCAAGTGAGGTCATCTGCGAGAGCTTGAGCTCCATGTGGCTGTACTCATTCTTGACGCTCTGGATGTTTGCAATCTTCTTTTGCATCTCATCAAGACCATCATCAGATGGCACACCATCCTTAAACATACCTGAAAGTGTATCTAAATACTGCTCCTCCTCAGGCGTAAAGCTCAGATTATCTTCTACAGCCTTTAAGCTTTCAAGCTCTCCGGCCTGCTTTGTCTTTTCCAAAAGCTCTGCCTCATCCGGTGCTTTTTCTCCAAAGACTGCCAATGCAGCATTGTAAATACTCTCTTTCTCCTTTGCAACAGCACAAAGCTGCTCGTAGTTTTCACGAAGTGCCTGCTTTCTGCTGTCCTCAGATGCCACCTGAAGCGCCCTGCCATACTCAGCTCTGATACCTGTAAGCTCCTCCTTCTGGGCAGTTTTCTCATCTATTTTCTGTGAAAGCTGTGCTGCCGCCTCATCCGCGGCCTGATACTTCTTAAGCTCCTGTTCCAAGGCTGTGAGTGTATTTACACGCTTTTTGATGGAGCCAGTGATACGGTTTGGTGACATCTTGTTCATCATATCCTTAATGTCCGCTGTCGCCGACTCGAAGTTGTTGATGTCATTTGTATTTTCCGCCATATTGCCAAGCTTTGCGCTGATGCTGTCTGATGACGAAAACATGCAGTCTGCCTGTGCTATGTATATCGTTCTCTTGAACGAGCTGCGGTCGAGGTCAAAAAGCTCCTCTCCAAGCAGTGGTGAAAAATCATCACACTCAACCATGGTTGCAAGCCTGTACAAGTGAAAATCATCCTGCTTTTCTGTGAGGCCAAAGGTCCTTACAAGTCTGTACTCCACTCCATCGGCCTCAAAATCAAGCTCTCCACCATAAGTGCCGCCCTGCCATGGCTTATAGAGCTTTCTTTCCCTCTCAAACGCGCCCGGCTCCTTTTTCGTATCAAAGCCGTACAGCATAGCCTTCAAAAAAGCCGCAAGTGTACTCTTTCCCCAGCCGTTTGGCTGGTTTATGACATTGACTCCATCATTGAAATTGATATTAAGATCGGACAGCTTTCCGAAGTTGTTTATGTGACAAGCTATTAACTTCAATTTCTAAATCTCCTCCCCGCTAAGCGCCGATATACCACACCTGATGACCTCAGACTTCTGCTCCTCGGTCATATCTGAGCCAAGCACCATTCGTATGAACTCACCCTTAAGTGATGCATCCTTTTCGTATTCACTGTAATTGATGAGAAGCCTTGTCTCATCATACACCTTTTCATAGTAGAAATATTCCTCGAACATATCCTTGAGGAAGTCTGTGTTTATCTCACAATCCACGTCCACCTCACCTACAAGCACGAACTTTACCATGCTTCTCGATGAATATTCACTGTCCGAAATGGCCTTTTCCATCTTCACAGCCACATCCTGTGTGGTCATGGCTCCTGTCACATCCACATACAGCGTGTAGAGGCTCCTGTACGCAAACGGTACAAAGCTAAAGCCTGCCGTGAGCTTCTCATCATCTATATCAAGCACCACAAAGCCCTTTTGTCCACACTCATCAAAGCCTCTTCCCTCTAAGCAGCCGCTGTAGCAGTACATGCCACGGTTGTCAAGCTGTCCACTCTGATACTCATGCACATGACCGAGTGCGAGATAATCAATGCCCTTATTCTTAAGGTCGCCTGTTGAAATCTCATCACCGAGCTGTCCGTGGAGAGTGACAACGTTGTAATTGTCATTGTCGAGCACAAGAGAATTGTACATAACAGCCTGGTTAGACTTGTCTATCTCAAGACCTGTTATTGTGATATTTCCATAGCTGTATGAGGTCCACTGATTAGAAAAAAGCTTAAGGTTGTCAGGAATTTCATCGAGCTTCGATATGAAATTGTCCGAGTCGTGATTACCCTTAAGATAATAGAAATCGATATCCGGATTTGACGTAATCGAATCCTTTACCAGATTTCTGGCAGTCGCTGACACATTTCTCGTGTCAAATAAATCGCCTGCTATGATAATCGCCTTTACATCGTTATTTTTGGCGTACTCTATCATCCTTGAATATGTACGCAGTATTTCCATTTTTCTCTCTTTTGCCTGCTCCTTTGACAGATTCGAGGTCATCTTCGAATCCAGATGCAGGTCTGCACAGTGGATAATTTTCATTTTTCCAATTCCTCTTGATATATGAACGTTTATAAATCATTACAGACTACACATAGATTCATTACGCATAGCCTGGTTGCATCATTTACAGCCAATTCACAATTTCATAATCATTTAACAATTAAACGTGCTGACTGTCTGCAAGCTCAGGTGTACCTCTCATCTGAATGAGCGGGCCGCCCTTCTTCTCCACATAGTCCTTAGTGATTGTAACCGTGCCGATATTGTCATCCTTTGGTATCTCATACATGATATCGAGCATGAAATCCTCTATAATCGCACGAAGGGCTCTGGCTCCGACCTTCTTCTCCTTTGCCATCTTGGCGATGGCATAGAGTGCATCATCGTCGAACTCAAGCCTTACCTCATCCATCTCAAGGAGCTTCTGATACTGCTTGATAATGGCATTCTTTGGCTCCTTCAATATCTTTACAAGCATATCCTCGGTGAGTGCCTCAAGTGAGAACATGATAGGAAGTCGTCCTATAAACTCAGGAATCATTCCGAATTTGCGGATATCATCAACAGTTGCCTGCATGAGCAGGTTCTCATCCCCATCATACTTGTCCTTCAGATCCGCCTGGAAGCCAATGGAAGCTGTCTTGTTCAGACGCTCCTTGATGATGTCCGTCAGATCCGGGAAGGCACCGCCGCAGATAAAGAGAATGTTGCTTGTATCCACCGCAATCATCTGACCGCGGGGGTTCTTGCGGCCGCCCGCGGCGGGGACGTTGCAGAGCGTGCCTTCCACAAGCTTTAACAGCGCCTGCTGCACGCCCTCGCCCGAAACGTCACGCGTAATCGAGGGGTTTTCGCTCTTGCGGGCAATCTTGTCGATTTCATCGAGGTAAACGATGCCGCGCTGGGCACGCTCGACGTTGCCGTCGGCGGCCTGCAAAAGCTTATGGATGATGTTTTCGACGTCTTCGCCGACGTAGCCGGCTTCGGTAAGGGTCGTCGCGTCCGCAATCGCGAAAGGCACGTTAAGCCCTCGGGCAAGCGTCTGCGCCAGAAGCGTCTTCCCCGACCCCGTCGGGCCCACGAGCAGCACGTTTGACTTGGAAAGCTCGACGCCGTCGTCGTTGGCGTGCCTCAGGCGCTTGTAGTGGTTGTAGACAGCGACCGACAACACGCGCTTGGCCTTTTCCTGACCGATCACGTAGTTATTGAGGTGCGCGTAGAGTTCCTGCGGCGTCGGCAGCTTCCCCTCAAGTTCGGGTGCCGCCGGTTCCTGCGCGGTCTTCGTCTCGCCCGCCGCAGCGGCTTCTGAACCCGTTGCCGCCGTTGCAGCAGCCGGACTCTTCGCGGGGGCTTCGATGCCCATCGCCTTCATGAGGCCCTTCACACAGCGGTCGCAGATCAAAATCCCTTGGCCGGTGTCGACGAGCACCTCGGTGTCGTTTTTATGCCGCCCGCAGATCGAGCAGCGCAGATCGTCGGTTTTCTTCTTGTCAAACATTGAACAGTCTGTCCCGGAAATTATTCAGTACGGTGCGTGAGAATCTTATCAATCAGACCGTATTTGAGCGCCTCTTCGGGGCTCATGTAGTTGTCGCGGTCCGTGTCGCGCGTCACTTCTTCAATCGTGCGGCCCGTGCGCTCGGAAAGTACGCCGTTTAAAAGGCCCTTTAACGACTGTATTTCCTGCGCCTGAATCTGAATGTCGCTTGCCATGCCGCGGCTGCCGCCGCTCGGCTGGTGAATCATGATGCGCGAGTTGGGCAGCGAATAGCGCTTGCCCTTGGCGCCTGCGGCCAAAAGAAACGCCCCCATCGAGGCAGCCATACCCACGCAGATCGTCTGCACGTCGGGTTTAATAAACTGCATCGTGTCAAAAATACCGAGCCCCGCGTAGACGCTGCCGCCGGGGCTGTTGATGTAAAGGGAAATGTCCTTATCGGGGTTTTCGCTCTCAAGAAAGAGAAGCTGGGCAATGACGAGGTTTGCGCTCTCGTCGTTAACCTCCCCCGACAGAAACACGATGCGGTCGCGCAAAAGGCGCGAATAAATATCAAAGCTGCGCTCGCCGCGGCCGCTCTGCTCGATCACCATCGGAATCAGCATGTTCTGAGCATTGATCATTTTTTGTGTCTATTTCAAAGGATTACGAACCAGACCGTCCGTTACGTCCGCGTTTGCCGGAAAAAAGCGAAAAAGCGGATAACGAAGCAGTCACCGAGAGCATTCATTGTCCGCCTTTTTGGCAGCGGTATGCGACAGTTTATGCCGCACACCGTCACCTCTGACTTGTGCCGCAGCAGCCCCCGAAAGAGGCTTTCTGCGGCAGGGGCTGAGCCTTAAAGGCTGCC
>OHLI01000631.1_pt1 | contig 18750 bp, 17 predicted proteins | sample 1569051 | NCBI WGS metagenome assembly OHLI01 (sample SAMEA3879561, study PRJEB24766) | human gut metagenome | biome: human-associated habitat; feature: feces | place: USA | collected 1985/1987
TTTCGTATGACACCTAATGGAAATCATATGCTTCGGCTTTTAACTCACAGCTAATGGCTGACAGCTGACAGCTTTTATCTTCTTACGGCTCCCCTCATCACAGCAACAGATCCTTCACTCCCGTTCGTATTTAGACTCCATTATAGCACTTCCCCGCCGGCCTTTCAGAAAATGAAAAACGCGCCCGTCACAAGCGCGCTTTCTTTTACAATTCAATTTCTTCCGTCTTTCCGGTAAAATCCGTGATGACCGCGTTTCCCGATGCCAGCCTGAACACGGTATACCTGCCGTCTTTACGAATACCGTCCAGAGACTCCTCACAGCTCCTCAGCATGGCGCGCCGCGGTTCTTCCCCTTTATCCTCCCGCAGTTTGCAGGATATACAGATAGTCGACTGATCCGGATGGGTGGCGCAGATTTCCGCGCGGTCATTTAAAAGAAGCTGCCCATAAATCTCATCATCTTTATTGAAAAGGAAATGGATTACACCGCCGCAGACACAGACATTGCTCATCGGCCGGAGGCGCGGCCAGATACCGTCCAAAGTGGCCAGATAAAACACACCGCATTGTTTCAGATATTCAGCAATTCTTTCCGCCGCTGCCATACAGATTCCTCCCGTCCTTTATTTCTACATTTATTTTATCATATTCCAAAAGAAATATTTACCTCAATCCCGCTTCCGCTTCTTCTCTGTCCGCCAGGATTTTCACTTCCGTATCCAGATGGGTGAGAATCTCGACGACTTCTTTTCGTGTGTCCGCCGTAGCATTGATGCAGCAGGTCGCCCGCCGAGGATCGATGGTGGTCAGAATGCCGAGATATTCATATCCTTCCATGATACGATTGACGTAGTTCACATCGCCCGGCGCGATTTCTATATAGACTCTGTTATCCACGGACGCGCCTCCGGAGAATAGTATACGGCGGCAGATCCTCTTCTGTCACCATCGTCAGCTCTTCCAGCGGATGGGGCGCTGCTGCCGCCTCTTCACCGTCTTTATTCGTCAGATGCCCGATTGTGACAGGAAACACATCCCCTGCCGGAGTAAGGCACTCAACGACCTCTCCCGCTTTGAAATAGTTGCGCTGCTGCACTTTGACTGTGCCGTTTCCTTTATCCTGCTCCAGAACAAGACCGATAAAATCATAAGGCTGCTCCGGCTGGGACTTCATATATTCTTGGGCGGAATGGTCGGGGTTCTGGAACGCGAAAGCCGTCGTGTAAGGACGATGGGATACCTTTTCCAGTTCTTCCCGCCATTCCGGACGAACGGAAAATGCCGCTCCCAATTCGTAGTACGAGTCAATCGCTTTCCGATACGCTGCCACAACCGCCGCCACATAGTAGACGCTCTTCATGCGGCCTTCAATTTTCAGAGAAGAAACGCCCGCTTCGATAAGTTCGGGGATATGGTCGATCATACAGAGATCTTTGCTGTTAAAAATATATGTGCCGTGCTCATCTTCTTCCACGGGGAAATACTGTCCCGGACGGGACTCTTCCATCACGGAATACTTAAACCGGCATGCCTGGATGCATTCGCCCCGGTTGGACTGGCGTTTCCCGTTTGTAAAATAATTGGATAAAAGACAGCGGCCGCTCCAGGAAATACAGAGCGCCCCATGGCCGAATACTTCCAGTTCGATATCCACCCGTTTTCTGATGTCCGCCATTTCCGAAAGGGATACTTCTCTGGCAAGAACGACGCGGGACGCGCCCATATCTTTCCATCTCCTGACGGTGCGCCAGTTTGCCGCGCTCGCCTGCGTGCTCACATGGACCGGCAAATCAGGCGCTGCTTCACGGGCGATATCAAATACGCCGAGATCGGAAATCAGGACGGCATCCGCATGAATATCCTGTAAATATTTCAGGTATGTGTCAAGCCCTTCCAAATCTTCATTCCGGGGAATGATATTGACCGTGATATACACTTTTTTCCCCATGGAATGGGCATACTCCACAGCCTCTTTCATTTCTTCCCGGGTAAAATTGCCGCCGTACGCACGGAGGCCGAAAGCTTTGCCCGCCATGTATACCGCGTCTGCCCCGTAAAGGAGCGCCATTTTCATTTTTTCCATATTTCCCGCCGGCGCGAGAAGTTCCATTTTTTCCACTTGTGTTCCTTTCTTCCCTTATTTCCTTATCTTACTTGACACCGCAAGACCGTCTCCCTCTTCATGGATGACCGTATCATAATGAGCCTCCACATATTCGAGGTATTCCCGCAGGCGTGTGACAAGCGTCCTGTACCGATGCGCCGCGGGTTCCCCGCTTCGCACCAATCCGCGGAAGAGGACATTATCCGCCGCAATAACCGCGTTTTCTGATAATTTCGGCTCAATAAGTTTCAAATGGCGGAGGTACTGCCCTTTCGGCCCGTCAAGGTAAACAAAATCATACGGCCCTGCAAGCGTAGAAAGCACTTCTCCCGCGTCCCCCAAATGGCACCGGACACGCTGCTCGAATCCTGCCGCCTGCATGACGGATACAGCCCGTTCATTCCGCAGGGCATCTATTTCTATGGTATCAATTTCCGCCAGGGGAAAATGCTCTGCCAGAAGCAAAGCGGAATAGCCGATGGCCGTTCCCACTTCCAGTATTTTCTTTGGATCGGCTGCCGCCGCGGCTTCCAGCAGCAGCTTCCTCTCCGCCCTGCGCAGAATGGGAATATTCTCTTCTTCCGCTTCCCGCTCCAGTTCCTTTCTCAGATCCGCAATCATGGCCATATCAGTCGTCCGTCCCATAGATGCGGTCGATTTCCGCCTGATGTTCTTCAAGCGTCTTCGTGAAGACATGGCGGCCGTCTTTTTCCGCCACATAGTAAAGATACTCTCCGGGCGCCGCGTCAAGCACCGCACGGACGGCATCCATGCCGGGACTGCTTATGGGGCCGGGCGGAAGTCCCTGCCGTTCATATGTATTATAAGGCGAATCAATTTTCGTATCCGCCATGGTCAGTTCCTCTTTCTGCCTGCCCAATGCATACTGGACAGTAGCGTCAATCTGAAGAGGCATCTGCTTCTCCAGACGCGCCAGGATGACAGAAGCGATCGGCACTTGATCTTCCTTTAACCGTGCTTCCCGCTCCACCATGGACGCGATGGTCATGAGGGCATGAATAGAAAGATGCTTCTCCTCCGCCCTCCTGCGCAATGCAGGCGTAAGCATTTCATCCGTGCGCCGATACATCATGTCAGCAATCTGCCGGGCGGAGCAAGATTTCGGAATCTCATACGTATCGGCGAAAAGAAACCCTTCTCCCTTCACCTTTGCCGCCTCGGGACCGTACATGTATGGAAAAGGCGCGTAAGTTTCCGCTTCATGAAGAAAATCTCCATAGCATTCCAGCCCCGCCTTCTGAAGAACATCTGCAATCTGCGCTGCGGTAAAGCCTTCCGGCACGGTAATCTTCACCACTTCTTCTTTTCCGTTTTTCAGAACCGAAATTGTCTCCGCCACCGTTGATCCCTGCCGGAATGTATAGTATCCGCTTTTAAGCGCCTTCCCGTTTCCTGTGGCCAAAAGCATGGCGCGGAAAACGGCGGCACTTCTGATAACACCTTTCTCCTCAAGCATTTCTCCGATTTCCCGCCCCGTGGCATTCTTCGGTATTTCCACCATCACCGTTCCATCCGCCGGTCCGTGATAAAAGAAATAAAAATAGAGGAACAGGCCCGCCGCCAGCGCCGCAAAAGCAAGCACCACCCCATGCAGGTATTTCCTTTTATCTTTTATAAAAGATATTTCCTTCATAAAACCTCTCTTGTTTCAATCGCGGAAGAACAGAAACCATCGCAGCCTTCCGCTGTTTTCATGACTGGTTTATTATACCACAACTCTGAAAATAGCCGCCTTTTCTCCGCCGTGCTACAATAGGTCCATCAGCAAAGGAGGAATTCCTATGGAAATCAAAATCGGAACTGTCGGTACCGCCGGCCGGACCGTCACGGAAAAAGACACTGCCCTTGCCGTCAAAAGCGGCTCTCTGCAAGTCCTTGCCACTCCTGTTTTATCCGCCCTTATGGAAGAGGCTGCCGTCGCCGCCCTTGCGCCCTGCCTGCCGCCAAAACAGACTACGGTAGGCGGTTTCATCGCCGTCCGCCACAACGCGCCCACCCCCGTGGGACAAACGATCAAAGCGACTGCCACCGTGACGGCGGTCAAAGGAAAGAAAATATCTTTCACCATCACCGCGTCTGATGAAAACGGCGCCATCGGTGAGGCGGAGCACACCCGTTTCCTTGTGGATGAAGAAGCGTTCATGAGGAAATTACACAAATAAAAGGATTTTCGGATCAAAAGGCATGGCAAAAGACGCCCGCGGTATTCTGCGGATGTTTTTCATTGATGCTTTATTTTTTTGTATGGCTTCCAGCGGCGCGTTCCACCCCTGTCCCGTCAAAAACGGGAATAAAACTTTGATCGGAAGATTCTTTCTGCTGGATATATCCGTCTTCAATGCCGAGCGCTTCCATGTACGCTTCCGCCTCTTCGTATTCTTCATCGGTAATCCGGCGGTTGATTTCAGGAAACTCTTCCGCTCTTCCGTGAGGCGTGTACTGCCGCATAAGGCTGAAAAGAACATCCCCTTTCCGAAACGTTTCCGCCACATATTCCAAAACGCCTTTCGTGTTTTTCATCTGCCCCGGCAAAATGAGGTGTCGGATAAGGACACCTTTTTTTAATATACCGTCGGCGCCGATTTCATAGGGGCCTGTCTGCCGGAACATCTGCTCAATGGCAGGCACCGCCTTTTCAAAGTAGTCCGGCGCGCTGCTGTACCTCTCCGCCGCCGCAGCGTCGCTGTACTTCAAATCAGGAAGCCAGCACTGTATTTTCTTCCGCAGGAACGCCACGGTATGAACGCTTTCATAGCCGCCGCAGTTATACACCACCGGTACGGGAAGCGGTTCTCTCAGACTTTGAAAAACGGCATGAGTAAAATGGGTCGGCGTCACAAGGTCGATATTGTGCGCGCCCCGGGCGATGAGTTCACGGTAAATCTCCGCCAGCCGCTCCACGGATATTTCTATCCCCCGGCACAGTTCAGATATTTCATAATTCTGGCAATAGACGCAGGACAAGTTGCACCCCGCAAAGAAAACCGTTCCCGCGCCTCTCGTTCCGCTGATGCACGGTTCTTCCCAATGATGGAGCGCCGCCCGGGATACGATGGGAAGCATGCCTGTCCGGCAGTAGCCGACAGCGCCCTGTCCGTGAATGGACTCCCGCCGCGGCACACGGCATCCCCGCGGGCAGATATTACAGATACTCATTATATGTCCTTTATATAAAGCGGGCTTTCCCGCAGAATTTCCACTACCTGATTATACACCGAAAGAAGAAAATCCATTGCCCCCGCTTTGTAAAAATCTTATAATGATACATATTGTGGGTAAAGCTGAAAGGAGAAATTTTATGGAACAGCAATCCGGTTTTTTGGACAGAATTTTTCACCTGAAAGAAAATCATACGTCCGTCAGGACAGAAATCATGGCGGGCATCACGACTTTCATGACAATGGCGTATATCCTCGCGGTCAATCCCGGCATCATGAGCGCCGCCGGCATGGATAAAGGCGCGCTTCTTACGGCGACCGCCCTTGCCGCATTCATCGGCACCATTCTCATGGCACTCTTTGCCAATTACCCCTTCGCCCTCGCTCCCGGCATGGGGCTGAATGCGTTTTTCGCTTTCACCGTCGTCGGGCAGATGGGCTATTCCTGGCAGACCGCCCTTGCCGCTGTTTGTCTGGAAGGCGTAATTTTCATTATCCTGTCTCTCACCAATGTACGCGAAGCGATTTTCAACGCGATCCCCATCAACCTGAAACGGGCAGTGTCGGCAGGTATCGGCCTGTTCATTGCCTTCATCGGACTGGTTTCCGCCAATATCATCGTCGCCAATCCCGCTACGAAAGTTTCTCTTTTCTCCTTTAAAGGCGCAATTGCCGCAGGCACATTCCACACCGTGGGAGTTCCGGTTCTCCTCGCCATCCTGGGTGTGCTTTTCACAGGCATCCTCATGGTGAAAAAAGTGAGAGGAAATATTCTCTGGGGCATCCTCTTCACATGGGGACTCGGCATTCTATGCGAACTCACGGGGCTCTACATCCCCGATCCCGCAAAAGGCGCGTTCAGTACTCTGCCGGATCTTTCCGCAGGCATTGCTTCTTTTACCCCTGTAAGCCTGTCCCCCATTTTCATGCAGCTTGATTTCTCAAAGGTGATGAGCCCTGATTTCTTCGTTGTCCTCTTCGCGTTCCTTTTCGTGGATATTTTTGATACCCTCGGCACCCTGGTCGGCGTTTCTTCCAAAGCAAACATGCTTGATGAGGAAGGGAAGCTGCCCCGCATCAAAGGCGCTCTCATGGCTGACGCTGTCGCCACCACCATCGGCGCGGGCCTCGGCGTTTCCACCACAACCACCTTCGTAGAAAGTGCGGCAGGCGTTTCTGAAGGCGGACGGACCGGTCTTACCGCCGTCACCGTAGCCGTTCTCTTTGCCCTCTCCCTGTTCCTTTCCCCCTTCTTCCTGGCAATTCCCGCCTTTGCCACCGCCCCCGCCCTCATCATCGTGGGCTTCCTCATGTTCACCGCCGTCACGGGCATCAACTTCAGCGACCCCACCGAAGCCATTCCCGCATATATCGCCATCCTTGCCATGCCCTTCACATACAGCATCGCCGAAGGCATCTCGTTCGGCATCATCACTTACACTGTCATGAACGCCCTCACAGGAAACGGGAAAAAGATCAGTGCCCTGATGTATATTCTGACCATCCTCTTCATCGGGAAATATATCTTCCTCTGATCGAAGTATTTCATACAAATGAAACGATAAATTTTTGAAGCACCACGGACCCTTCTTATCAGATAATGGTAAGGAGGGTATTTTACATGCTATGCTCCTTGCAGGCAAATTCGTCCGCCTCGATTTTATACACCGCCACATGCGCTGCCATTCGATCGGTAAACTCAAAATGCTTTTTATCCTGGCACTCCATGAAAATCGTAAGGATCTTTTTCTTCTCTTCCCTGTCTTTTACCACCGACACCGGTCCGCTCCCGATGATGCTGTGGTAGTACTCCGTGTAATCGCAGGCTTTCTCCGCCCGTCCCATGTCACCGCCGTTGTCGATTTCAAAACCGATGACAGGATTTGATTCTGCCAGTTCCCGTTTCAGTCCGGCATCAGCGCCATGGAAATACACCGTAAGCTTTCCCCCTTCATAAGAGTATCCGTAGTTGACCGGCACCACAAAAACACGGCCGCCGTCCTGAAAACCCAGATGAACGATTTTGCACTCGTCCAGAACTTTTCTGATTTCCGTTTCTTCCGTAATTTCTCTGTCGTTTCTTCTCATCATAACCTCCTCGATGACTATTGCCTGCTTAAATTATACCGCTCTGTATAAATTCCATCCTTATTTGTGCTATGATGGAAAAAACATCTGTGGAAAATATATTTTCTTACAAAGGAGATTATTATGTTTGAAAATGACAGCCGTTCTTCTTTGCGGAAATGGATTTTTGCCGCTCTCCTCGCCGCGGCAGGCGTCCTTCTTTCACCGGTCTTTTCTTTTCCTTTGGGAGTGACCCGTGCTTTCCCGCTCCAGCACATGATCAATATCTTTCTTGCGGTTCTCTGCGGCACGCGGTACGGTATTTCCGCCGCTTTTACCACATCGGTGATCAGGAATATCATCGGCTCCGGTTCGCTCCTCGCTTTCCCCGGCTCGATGATCGGCGCCTTCCTGTCGGGATACCTGTACAGCCGCACGAAAAAACTTTGGGCAGCCGTCCTTGGAGAATTCACAGGCACATCGCTCATCGGCGGCCTTGTCTCTTATCCGGTGGCCGCTCTCTTTATGGGGTCGTCAAAAGGAGCTTTTTTCTATATTTCTCTCTTCTCCGTTTCCTGCGGCGCCGGGTGCCTCATTGCTTTCATCGTCCTCAAAGGGATCCATATCTTTCAAACAAATACGATAAAAGAAAAATAATATTTCTTTTAAAATTGACTTTCCGAGGCCTTCAGGCCTCTTTCTTTTTGCACAAAAATGACGGCTGCACGCTTATCATATACGATTTGTATGTACAATTAACATCAGGCGTTAAAACCATTGACAGTTTTTATTTCCATCAGATATAATAAGTCTGTTTTGAGACATATTTCATTCATTTTTTATATTTCGTTTAAGTCTTGCTATCTAAATGAGAACCAAGGACAACAAGGGGATTTATTCAATGAGACATACCATACTGAGAGCCGCCGTCTGCGCATTTTTTGCCGGTGCAGCGATGACCGCCTCCGCGGCCAACCCATTTTCTGATGTAGAAAGCGATTCCTGGGCATACGAAGCCGTCGCTTCCCTGTCAGACCAGAACATTGTCGAAGGCTATCCTGACGGCACATTCAAAGGCGAAAGGAACATGACCCGTTACGAAATGGCGCAGATTACCGCCCGCCTGCTGGCAAAAAGAGACTCTCTTTCCGCTGATCAGCAGTCCGTCGTAGACAAGCTTTCAAGAGAGTATGCCAATGATCTCTCCAGCCTCGGCGTCCGTATTTCCGAACTGGAGAAAAAAACGGGAAAAACATCGCTTCTCACGGAACTCCGTGTACAGGGCATCGACCGTTACGATGATATTTTCAAAGACACAAAAGAAAAACACTATGAACTGGGCGCCCGCGTCCGTTTAAATACCATGACCAGGATCAATGACAGAAGCACCCTGTACGGGCAGCTTGAGACTTACATGGGCATGAACGGCAGAGACCCTTACGATATCAATAAATACACATACGATAAAAACGGAAACGAAAGCGTCCGCGCCGGACACAGCGATGGTGAGCTTCATCTGAACCGTCTTTGGACCACATTCCAGTTCGGTAAGAAACAGGACACCACGAACCTTCCTTTCGGACCGTCAAAGAACCTCATCGGTATCGGACAGTTCCCCGTCAAAATGGGGGTTACCGGCTATACCTATGACGGTGAATTTAAAGGCGCCTTCATCACTTTCGGCGACTACATAAAGGGAGGCCGTCTGACAATCGCTTATGGCCGCGCCACCAATATCAACTATAATTATACCGGTCCCATGATGCACGGAATAAAAGTCACGCCGATTGCCAAGAGCAAGCTGATTGTCGAGCTTTCCACCAACAAAGTGGTGGCCGCTGCCGTTGCCGCCAACCCGGCGCTCAAAAGCGTACTGGGAAAAGCCACCGGCCTGATCAACAGCAGCAATAATTTGCCAGAGCTGCAAAATAATTTAGGAAAGATCGTCAATCTCATCAAGACGCAGAATCCGCAGCTAGCACAGGCGGTCGCTGCCAAGCTGGGGACTCTCAATCTGAACTCCCTCGTTTCCGCCAGCACCATGTACTACAATCCCGCTAATGACACCCTCTATCCTATGGGAAAAGATGTCGTAATGGACTGGGGCGAAGATGAAGACGTGCCTGTCACTTACGCCTCCTATATTTACAAGGTTCCGGATCAATGGGAATTCCATGCGTATGCCATGAAAGCAAACGGTCCTGTCGGACACATCTGCGAGGCCTACGGCTTTGCCGGTTCTTACTACGTCACACCGAAATGGAATATCCACGGCGAATTCGTCAAGAATCTCCGTGTCCTTCCTTTGAATAACGAGAAGCCGCACAGCTTCAATTACGGTCTTTCCTACGGAACAGCAGACGTTCTCAAACCCAGATCTTACTCCATCGGCATAGATTATATTTACAGCCAGGCCGGCACATACTTCGGCGGCTCCGGCAATGATATCGCCGACCAATACATGGGACATGTCTATAAAAACTGGCACGGCATGAAAAATGTCCCTGCCTACTTTGCCGACAAGATGGACGCCCTGACTGACGGCAACCCCGCCAACGACCACAAGAACTTCGGCGGCGCCAAGTTCTTCCTCGCCAAAGCATCTTATGTTCCCATGAAAGGCCTTATCGTGGAAGCTGATTACGGCTTTAACGCCAAAGATATGGGCGGCAAAAAAATGGATAATATGTTCATGCTGAAAGCGACCGCTTACATCAAATAATGGAATAAAAGAAATACTTAACCCGTGATGATAATTCTGTCACGGGTTTTTACCTGGCTGTAAGAAAATGGCGGCAGCCATGTTTCCTTCTCTGACAAAACCAACCATCTGCCACTTCATTTCTCTAAAACAAAAAAGACCCCTTTCGAGGTCTTTTCTTTTGCCTGTATCTCAGAATACGTAGTTCAGGGATACGGTAGCCAAATTATCATAGTCGCTGCCATCCTTCGCGTCTACATCGAAGGCATATTCGCCGTGAAGTTTTACATTCTTGGCGAGGATGACATCAGCCTGGGCAAGCCAGTAATCCACATCCGTTTTGCTGATTGCTTCATCAATCGGACTTACGTTATAGGTAGAAGCGCCGAATACGCTGCCTTTTTCTGCATCAATATACTGAGCGGAAACACGGAAAGTGCCCGGTTTCTTCCAATTGGTATGACCGAAACCGAGACCTGCCGTCCAAACCTGCGGATCATTATCCGCATCGGTATTCTTGTAGAAATCACCGAATACATCAATCTTGTCGGTGATATTCGCAGTCAACCCAAGTCCCCATACATTGCCCTGGTTGTATGCCATAGGACAGACGGCCTGTGGAACCGTAGAGACGTCCCAGGAAAGCTTCCGTATTGCTGCCGTCAGCCGCCTTCAGATCCCAGGACTTGAAACGGCCATAGCCCAGATCAAGAGCAAGTTTATCGCTGCCAAAGGTCGCGATGATGCCATCAAATTCATCATCATAGTAAGTCCCGGTCTGTCCGAGAGTAAGATCCTGACGGCCGAGGGTCACACCGACCTTGTCGCCGAACTGATGATGAACAATCAATTCTTCCATGTATGTATTTGCATCTTTACTGTCTTTGAAATTCATATCGCTGCGGAGACGCCCCTGTACATAAGTGCTGTCATTCACATCAGCATGCGCGGTAATCTTGATGCGTCCATCATACTTGTCTTTCGCTTCTGTACCGTCATATCCCTGTACCCAACGCATACGGGCATTGCCGGACCAGGAAATGTTGCCCACTTTCTTTTCCAAATTGCTTACGCGGACGCCGAGGTTCGCCAGTTCATCAGCATATTCCCCTGCCAGTCTGTCCAATGTGGCTTTCTGTTCAGCATTCAGCTGGTCTTCACGAGCCATCAGACGGGCGATCACCTGAGCCAGTTCATAACGGGTCATGTTCCTTTCGCCTTTAAATGTGCCGTCCGGATAACCTTCTACAACGCCCTGATCGGAGAGATCGGATACTGCCTGGTAGGCCCAGTCATCAGTGGATACATCAGAAAACGGATTTGCAGCGTATGCGGATACGCCTGCAGTGAGTGCAGCAGCTGCTGCGATTGCGAGAATTTTTTTCATATTCCTGCTCCTTTTCATAAAACACTTCGGTTTCAAAAATACAGGATTCCGAAAAAGAAATGAACGCGAGTAGCCGTGTTTCCTCCGTCTGTCTTTTTCGCTTTCCCCTCCTGTCCGTGAAACCCGCGGACAAAGATATTTTTAAGTTATCATATTCCTTTGTAGAATACAATCATCTGCCGCCAAACTTTGTTTATTTACACAAAAACTTAATTTAAAACTGTTGAAAAAATAAAAAAGCACAAAGAAATTGACTCTTTATGCTCTCCTATTCTAGTGAAATTGTAAATCGGATTCAAAAAGCTTATCATGACTTTCCGTTTTGATTTGCCGGCAAAGGTAACACTGATGGCAAGGCTCCATCCGGAACGCAAGCGAAGAATCTGTACACATAATGAGGAAGCCGGTAAAGCGTCATCCTGAAGCGATAGCGAAGGATCTATTGCCGTGGTGAGGAAAACCGTAAAATGTCATCAGCGTCATAGATTCTTCACTCTGTGTCACCGTTCCGCTTTCCCGTTTTTCCCACAAAACATTTTTACCCCCGTTCAGAATGACGCTTTAGGGGAAGACGCCTGACATCATCCTCACCGCTTTTCTGTTTCGACTTATTCATACTCTCGCTCACAAAATCGTTTTCGCCGTGCCCACATACCACTGCGGCCGTTCCTCTTTTATTTTGGCCGCCAGCTTTCTTTGCTGCACTTCATTTTCCACCATCAGGAAAAAAGCGGATCCTGACCCTGTCATCATCGTTTTTTTGCAAAGAGAGGACAGATAGGAAAACGTTTCCCCAAGAACTGGCTCCGCCTTAAACAGAACGTCTTCAAAATCATTGGAAAGAGATGCCATCAGCGCAGCGCGGTCTTTATTTTTCAAAGCCTCTATACAGCTTTCTGCCGTACCTGCCCTGCGACGGGGGCAGACGTCCAGCAGTCCATAAGCTTTCCCTGTGGAGATAGAAACACCGGGTCGGACGATAACTACGGGCAGCCCCGCCCAACCGGCAAGAGGAGTAAGTTTTTCACCGATCCCCTCGCAACGCCGGCAGCCGCCCGCCACACAGAAGGGAACATCAGCCCCCAGCTTTGCCCCCATATCCGCCAATGCCATAAGAGAAAGCTGCTGCCCTGTCATTCTGTTTAATCCGCGGAGGACAGCCGCCGCATCGGAGGAGCCGCCGCCCATGCCCGCTTCCGACGGAATCTGTTTCACCAGTTCCATGTGGACACCGCCGGAAAATCCTGTTTCTCTGAAAAATAATTCCGCCGCATCCCACATGAGATTTGCTTTTCCCCCTGGCGCAAGCCCTTCTTTAATGGAAAGAGAAAGCCCCCCCGCTTCCGTAAGTGTCACCTCATCGCAAAGGGATATACTGTGCATCACGCTGTCAATCTCATGATACCCGTCTTCTCTCTTTTCTCCCACCGATAAAGTCAGGTTGATTTTCGCATAAGCTTTTTCTGTAATCATCATGATCCCCATTCGTTATTAATGGTTTTATTATATCATTCCGCCAGCGGCATAATAGATATGAAATACTTCTATATCTAAATTATTTGTTGTCATTTGACTTTCCTTCCCATATAATTCAATATATAGAAAATTGTAAATGTATTGAATTGTAAACGAAATCGTTTGTGAAGAACCCAAAATTGAAAGGATGAATTTTATGTACGGCATGTTTTTTGATACCTATGATACCCCCGTGTACCGCCCGCCAAGTGAAGCAGCCAGCTTTATTCTCCGCGTAACCCGCGGCTGTGCGCACAACAACTGCACCTACTGCAATATGTACCGCGGTGTCAAATTTGAAAAGCTTTCTGATGAACAGATCATGCGCCAGATTGAGCTTGCCCGTGCCACTGACGCGGAAGGTGTGCGCCGTGTATTTCTTGCTGACGGCGACGCCCTTGTACTGCCCACCGGCCGCTTGCTGAAAATCCTGGCAGTATTGAAAGAATATTTCCCCAACTTAGAAAGAGTAGCGTCTTACGCCGCGCCGGGAGATATCCTCCGTAAATCCGTGGAAGAACTCACCTCCCTCAGAAAAGCGGGACTCACCCTGCTCTACTACGGTATGGAAAGCGGCGATTCCCAGACGCTGAAAGAGATCCGCAAAGGAGTAAACGGTGAGCAGTCCATCGAAGTGGGCAAACGTGCCATCGCCGCGGGAATGCAGCTCTCCATCATGGTCATCCTCGGCATCGCAGGCGCAGAAGGATCGGAGCGCCACGCTCTTGCCACCGCCCATGCCATCAATGAAATCAAGCCGACCATGCTTTCTGCGCTGTCCCTCATGCTCTATCGCGGCAGCGAACTGAAAGACCAGTTTGAACGGGGCGAATTCCATCCCCTGCCGCCGGCGGGACTGATGAAAGAACTCAAACTGATCATGGAGAACGTGCATCTTCCTGACAGCGAACGTATGATTTTCAGAAGCAATCACGTGTCCAACTATATTCGTCTGGCGGCGACACTCCCCGCCCAGAAAGATCAGCTGATGGAGGACATAGAGGAAAGCATCGATTATCTGTCCCAAATGAAAGACTGGGATATTTACAACCACGACTGGACAAAATAGTTATGACAGTAAAGGAGACTATCATGAAAAAGTTACTGACTTCCGCAGCACTCGCCCTGACTCTCACCGCCGCAGGCATGACTTCCTACGCCGTAAACTGGGTCTACCTCGGACAGGACGGAAACGACCGAATCTATTATGATACCTCTTCCGTTTCCCGCCAGGGCAACCTGGTTGCCGTCACCATGCAGGAACGGGAAGCGGATGGCGAGGCAGAGGAGTACAATTATCTTTTTGATACCCACCGGAAGAAATACACCCTTGCTTCCAAAATTGAATATGATCGAAACGGGAACGTCAAGAAAATTGAAACTTTCCATGAATCGAATTTCGGATGGAAAAAAGTGAAAGAAAATTCGGAAGAAGAGATGCTCTATAAACAGATTATGAATAAGCCGGCCACTGCCTCACTGTAACCGTCCATAAGCGGGAAATCGGCAGTGAGATGGGAATATATCCATATCTTCACAATACGGAAAGAAAAACATACGCTGTCAATTTCGGACCGCTGCTCTCGGGCATCGAACTTCCTCTCCCCATTTAAAAATCCCGCCCCAATTAACGGGCGGAATTTTTAAATGGGTTTTATTTTCTTATTCCGGTTCAATAATGAAAGAGAGAGAAGAGAAATACTTCGGCGTGGTATGTTCATCCTCTTTCTCCCCTGCCACTTCCACACCTACTACGTTCAGACCGTTTGCGCTGACAGTAACTGTAGCGTAACCGTCCGCGTCGGCTGTGGACTCATTAGTCAGGTCATTGATGACATCCTTGATGAGAGGCGCGTTCGCATAGGGCTTGCCATCTTTGTACACACGGATTCTATACGTATCGCCCTTGCGGAGCGTCAGCGGATTCACCTGGGGAACGATCTGGATCGGCACGTTATAAATGCCGCCCGGCTTTACATCAGGACTCCAATAGTTAATGTTCCATTTGATCGCGTGGGTCGTCTTCACCGCATCCGCCACTTCCGCAAACGGAGCCTGGTGCATTTTGCCGGAGCTGTCTTTCGTGAAGAAACCATAATCAAAGAACGTCACCGTTACTCCCAATTCATCTGTAGGAATGATGGAAATATGATCTTTATAACTTACAGTTTCCACATCCATAGAGCTGAAATTCTTATCATAAGCTTCCACCGCCTTTACACAAGACGGATTGTACGCGTTGTCTGTCGGTCCTTCCCCAAGGGCAAGGGCTTTCTGATCAAAACGGTTCGCGATAAACACGCCGTGGGCAGACACGGAAGAGCAGGCCGCGCCAATGGACAAAGCCGCCGCGCAAAGTAACAGTACGTATCTTTTTTTCATAAGAACCTCCTATTAAATTCATTTGAACTTAATTACTTGTTCTCCGTTTAATTTCATAAAAAAGAGATTTTGTAATTCTGAATAAAATAGTGTTCCAAACATAAAAAAAAATCGCATTATATTGATATGCTTTTTGGCATATGCTATAATAGCCAATAGGCAAAAAAGATATGAGTAGTCCGTAAGGGCAACAAAAAAGCCACGAGTTCGCACCTCGTGGCTTTTTCTATTCCGTTTTGGTAAGGTGGCTTACTCCCTTAGGCTAGTTGCTGATTAATCATTTCTATCTAACCATTTGCAAATATAGTAGGCAACTATACTTGCCATAACAGAAACGATAAAAGCTATGAGTATATCTTCCGTAAGTCAACCCCCCTTTCTTTGCCATTATAGGGGTAGCAACTTGCCTATTATATCAGATTTTTCATTAACTGTAATCTATTGTCGAATAAAAGAAAAATCATAATCTCAAATGGTGTTCCTGAATCACTTCTTCAACTTCATAAGATTGATTGATTAGACTTGCTAAATCTTTCGATATAGGTTTCGTCTTATCAATCTTATCTATCAATTCATCAAAGATACGCTGTGGTATTTGTATCTTTGGTTCAGGAATATATTCAATCATACGGCATATTCCAGCTCTGATATCTCTTTCATATTCAGGAGATAATTTATTACTTGTAGGACCAGAAGTCTTAATCAATTCAATATGCCCATCATCATACTCAAGACCTAATTGGTTATTACTTGCAAGATACCATAGGTCATTAGCGGATTTAATTGGTTTTACTGCATATTTTTCGTTATAAATGTTGCGTATATCTCTCGTAAGAATATCCTTTGATTTCTGCAGATTGGCAACTTCTTTGCGGAGTGGTTCAAGTGAATGTCTTGATTGTTTTATATTCTCAATTTCAGCCGTAAGAGTATCTTTTTGACGTGTTAAGACTTTAATACGTGCATTTAGGTCTTTGTAATATTTATCAATCTTATCTTTCTGCTCCTGAACCCAGCTTTTCATTGAGTTGTAAGTCTCTTCGATATTCTTGTTGAAGATGTATCTTGAAAAGATATTCTGTACCTGCTCTTTTTTCAATCCCTCAACAAAGACTCCAGTACGTTCAGGAGCTTCTATTTTGCCGAATAAGGACTTTTTAGCTTCTATGGTGTGATTTTCTATGCTGTACTTCTGTTCACGCAACGTATGAGCCTTATCAACCTTTTCAGACAGTTCATTAATTGCTGATAACTTCTCCAGCTTCTCATCCAGCTCTGCACTCTTTTCCTGAATGCGGTTGCTGGTTTCATCAATCAGCTTTGCCTGTTCATCAGCAAGCACTTTAAAACTCTCATATCGTGCTTCCTCTGCCTGTGCTTTTCCCTTTGCTTGAATGGCTGCATTAAGTGCTTCATTTTTTCGAGCGTTGTAATTTTCGATTACTGGAAGCACATCAGCTTTAATTTCCTCCAGCATTTCATTTTGAGCTTCTTTGTACTCACTCACAGTAAACTGTTTTCTTCTCAAACTGCGTTCAGTTTCAACCTTTAATCCCTTATTTCTGCACAGTTCACCAAAATATGCCCTCTCATTTTCTTTCCACAGTTTTGTAGCATTATTTTTCCGGCTTTCCTTTACCGGTGTATACCCCATCTGCTTCATAGCCTTATCGAGCGAATTACGAGCTTGTAGACCTGTTTTATATCCTCTGGCTACTGGAATATAGTCTACGTGTAAATGTGGGCTTGCTTCGTCCATATGGACGTATGCACCTATAAGCTTAAGGTTTGGGTTCCTGGCTTCAAAAGTCCTGGCATATTCGACCAGGCATTCTTTTGCTTTTTCTCTTAACTGTGGCTCTGCCCTGAAGTCTTCCATACGTCCCCATTGAAGTACATCTTCGTAGAATGGTTTTTCACCATTTTTTGATTTCAGGATATGCTCATAGTAATCATCAATTTTTCTGTCAGACCTTTTCTGTTTTGCATTATATTCCTGAAGAACTTCTCCAAAAATTTCTCTGTATGCAGACCTGATATCCTTGTCCACGATAGTTACATTTTCGTGTGTCATTAGTGAGTTAATGTTATCAGGAATCTCTCTTCCAATCTTCTCATAGTCTCTTCGGTTATGCAGTTGACTTCCTTTGCCTTGTGGCATTGATATTCTTCCCATTTCAGCCACCACCTTTCGGTTTTCAATATACTCGGTTTTGTTACTTTTGTCAAAAGTAACGCTGTATGACTTTTGACACTAACGTATCAAAAGACAGCGCTCTCCGAGGGTTCTCAATGGGTGACCTACAGTCCCCCACGGCGAAGCCTTCCCCCTAAATAGCCAGCAAAAAAAGAGTGCAGCCACTCGTTGATCTGTTTTACAGAAACTCGTGTATGCACTCTTTTTTTGCTGGCTATTTAGCTATTCATCCACATCTAAATTTAATATATTACAGTTTTTTCTATATGCAGCATATGCAAAAAGCTGCTCTTTATCTTTTATGTGAAACTCCAGCTTAATTACCTTTCTGCCTTTCAGAATTTCACGATAAGATACATCAATGTCTGTATATTCATTGATTTCTTTCATTGCTGGCTCAAGAACATATCTTCTTAAATCAGGAAATCGGTTATATGATTTTATATCTTCAATCATCAGCAACTTCTTAAATTCCTCAATCGTGAATGTTTTTTTCACCTGAATCTTATAGCTTTTGAGAAGTTCATATAGTCTTATTGAATACTGTGATTTCATACAGAGTATGTTTCTTAATCCATATGACGTGAATTTATTTTTTAAGTCGAATAAATAAGGAACAAGGTCCTCATCTAGCTTAATATGTGCTATACCACTACGTTTATTTGTTCTGACTTTAGCCAACCAACGGCAAAGAACTTCTTCATCAGGTTTTTCATCAAATGTAACCCACATAGATTTATCAGATAATCCTTTAAGAATTGATTTAATATCAGCATAATTCTTCCCATTGTTATAATCTATATTACATATCTGACAATACTTTCTTATGTCAAATTCATATTCAAGCTGATAAGGAACACTATTTATTTTATCCAGTACCTCAACTGGTTTTATCATTGAGCAAATAAATGCAATAGTTTTCTGTTCCTGAACAGACAAATTATATCTGTTTTTTTGCACTAAAACATTTGACTTTGACACCACATAATCCCTTGCTGTTTCTATCTCATATTTTTCATCTTGGTTCACCCTAAAACCCCCTTTCTATCAGACATTATACGCTTTATTGTGAGTATGTCAAATTTAACTCACAATATTGTGACTTACCGAACTTTCTCTCACAATAAACCGTACCAAAACTCACAATAAACCGTACCAAAACTCACAATAAACCGTACCAAAACTCACAATAAACCGTACCAAAACTCACAATAAA
>OHLI01000651.1_pt1 | contig 18337 bp, 12 predicted proteins | sample 1569051 | NCBI WGS metagenome assembly OHLI01 (sample SAMEA3879561, study PRJEB24766) | human gut metagenome | biome: human-associated habitat; feature: feces | place: USA | collected 1985/1987
TTCAAAATAACTTTGGGGATGATTGCACGTCGGGCAAACCTCGGGCGCGCACTCTCCGACGACGATATGACCGCAGTTTCTGCATTCCCACACTTTCACCGTGGATTTTTTGAAAACTTCCGCCGTTTCGATATTTTTCAACAGCGCGCGATATCTTTCTTCGTGGTGTTTCTCGATCGCCGCGACAAGTCGGAATTTCGCCGCAAGCTCAGGGAAGCCTTCTTCTTCGGCTGTTTTTGCAAAGCCCGCATACATATCCGTCCATTCGTAGTTTTCGCCCGCCGCCGCGGCAACAAGGTTTTCCGTTGTGTTTCCGATGCCGTTAAGTTCTTTGAACCAAAGTTTGGCGTGTTCTTTTTCGTTGTCGGCGGTTTTCAGAAACAGAGACGCGATTTGTTCATAGCCCTCTTTTTTCGCAACCGACGCAAAGTAAGTATACTTGTTTCTTGCCTGTGATTCGCCCGAAAAAGCCGTTTCGAGGTTCTTTTCGGTTTTCGTACCTGCGTATTTATTCATTTTCCTTCTCCTTTATAAATGTTTTATAATATGGAAACGGCACGCCGTCGCGTGCCGTTTGTTTAACGATTATGCGCGTTTTTTCTTAATGACGACCACCGTAACCACGATGATTGCCATAAGCACTGCCGCGCCGCCCACGCCTGCGCCGATGCCGATTGCCAGCGTGTTTGTTTTCGCTTTGGGCGCGACGTAGTCTTCCGCAAAGATGAAGTAGCCGAGCTTATCGGTTTCAAACGTTACGGTGCCGTCGCCGTTATCGACGTAGTTCACTTCCGTCCATTCGCCGTTGTTGTATCTGATGAGTTTCGCGCCGTTTGCGCTGACTTGCATCGTTACGGTTGCGGGGCTCATAAGTTTGGGCTGTTTGTCGGTGTTCATAAGGACGTCTTTGTTCTTATATTCGCTGAGCGACAGGAAGTAGACCTTGCCGGCGGCGTACTCTTTGCCAAAGATTTCCTTATTTTGTCTTAAACCGTTGGTGAAGTTATCGCGGCTTGCGGCGTTGTTTCTGTCGAGTATGCAGAAGTAAACGGTATATCCGCTGTCCGCCTGCGTCCAGCTGCCCGAGATCGTGCCGATGCCGTTATCTTCCAGAACTTTATCGTCGGGAACGTTGACGTCGCCGCCCCATACCGAGTCAAGTTCGTTTTCGATGATGGAAATCGTCGCTTCGATTATGCCGTCCGCCGACACGGCACGGGTATATCTTTCGGATTCCGCACTGCTGTCGACCGTCCAGGCGCCGCCCTTGATAAGTCCTTTATGAACGACTCTGTAAGGATATCTGCCTTCGCCCACAAGTCCCGCGGCGTTATTCACGACCTTGTAACTGGCGTCGCTGAGGCGATAAACGATGACAAAGTCTTTTGCGATATCTTTGTAGTTGCCGCCGACGGAGTCTTTGTCGATAAGATTTTCAACCGTGGGCAGATTGAACGATTCGCCTACGTTTGCCGAGACCGAGCCGATGAAGTTTTCGTTGCCCTTATATCTCACGCGGACGTAGCATACGCCGCCACCCTGACGGACGGGAGCACTGCCGAGAATCGTCTTGAAATCTTCGTCAAAGGAATATTCGTAAACGATGTCGTTTGCACCGATGACCATGCCGTAAGTCGTCTTGTAGTAATTGAACGCGTCGTCGACCTTTTGCACTTTTTCCGCGAAGTCTTCGCCGTATTTTGCGTCGTACGTAACGGACGCGTCTTTAATCTTAATTTCGGTACCGATTCTTTCAATCGTGAAAGTTTGTTCAAGAATGTATTCGTTATTCAAGCGCGATACCGTGAACTTACCGTAGTATTCCCCTGCGTCGATTGCCGCGGAAACGGGTTGCCATACGCCTTCCGCGTCTTTCTTGAAGTATTCCGGCAACCCAACAATATGCAGTTGGGACGGGCTTGTTACTTTAAGCGTGTATGCCAACGCGTTGTACGGGGCGCTGAACTTATCGACGTTGCCTTTGTCGTTGAACATTTTGGTTTCAAACTTGACGTCCGAGAAGTCAAGCACGGACACGACTTTGGTTTCCGTGTCGTTGAATCCCGTTATTTTCTTGAAGTTGCTTTTCGCGCCGAAGCTTTCGATTTTCAACGTATATTTATACGCGCCCGAAGTGGTGTCGTAAACGCCGTCCTTAATGTTGACGTTGATAACGAATGGGTTGCCGTTCTGATCGACGACGACGGGCTGATACTGACGCTCTTTGAAGTCGATTTCACCGATGTCGAGTTTGTTGTTGAGTGCGGTATCCTCATAGTATTCGATTGCGTAAACGATGTCCGGTGACAGTTCGAAGCGGTGACCGTTGATGATGCAAACGCCGCCCGTGACGAACGTATCGAGCACCCATACGGTTGCGCCTGCTGGCAAAACGTCAACGTTTTCGGCCTTTGCTTTGCCGTTCTCGTCCTTGCTGTACGCGATATAACCTGCGCCGTCTTTCTGATAAATCACAACGTTTCCGCCGATTTCATTGATGTAGTAATAGTTGCCGTTCGTGTCGACAGCGTAAATACCGGTGATTTTCGCGCCGCCGATTTCGCGCGGAGAAATGGTGACCGTAACGACCGCCTCGGTATCTTTCAGGACGTAGTTTTTGCTGTCATTGCCGGTAATACCCAGCGTGACTTTGCAATCGGGATAAGTGCCGACGTTGATATTTGCCGTATTGCCCGTGCTTGTGAGCAACTTCACGTCGTCGCCCGATACAACGCCGCCGAACGTATAATTGCCGATTTGGAACGCCGTTTTGTTGTCGAAAGGTTTTTCGACGTTATGCACCGTAACCGTGATGGGTTTGGGCGTTACGGTAATCGTCGCTTCGACGGTAACGTCTGTCAGGTCATAGAATTTTTTTCTTTCGCCGACGAGTTTGAAATCGGTGACGTTAAAGGTATATGTGCCGACGTCCTTGCCGGGCATGATAATCGTGCCGTATTCGAGCGTGATGTTGTCCGTGCCTTGCAGTCCAGCGATTTGGAACGTGCAGTTGACCGAACTCGTCTTAATCGTATTTTCGCCGTTATAGACCTTTGAGGCGATAATCGTGATTTTGCCGAGTTTGGCTGGTAGGATATCGATATACGCTTTGGGTGCGCTTGCGGAGCCGCCCGCGTTTGTGATCTGGTAATTGTTGTTCAGTTCGCCCGCGATTTCGATATTTATAAGCGACGCGCGAAGCCCGTTGTTGACGTCAATGCTGTCAAGCTGGAACGTGCCTTTCCATTGGATATTTTTCCATTCGTCCGCTTTGTCGCCCAGAACCTTATCGAGCACCAATAAAGAGCCGTCGCCCGAAACGTAGTCGGTCATTGCGTAGCTGATGGTGCCGTTATAAACGAACGGTGCGTGTCTGTATTTCTCGTCGATCGTAAGGCGCGCTTTTTTGATTTCGTGCGTGCCGATGACGTAACTGCCGTCTGCTTCGGGCGTCATGACGTCGCCGTTGACGTCAAAGTAAACTTTTTCATACTGTTCGATGAGCGCAGGCGTATAAGCCGAGCCTTCGACGTAGGAAGCCCGGACGTTGCTGACAATCACGTGTCTTTTACCTGCATTGACGTCGTCGTACGCCGCGTCGAAAGTAATGCCGATTTTCCCCGACGGGATAGTGCCTGCAAACTTGTTCGACAACGTGTACGAAACAAGCGACGTACTTACGTCGGTCGTATTGTTGAAGTATCTTCGGGCGTTCGTATCGATGTTGAAGTTGACGTTGATCTTTGCCCTGTCAAGGTTGACGTTATAGATGGTTTGATCGTTTGTATTGCCCGCTTCGTCGACAAGCCAGAATCTGACCTGAATTGGCGTAAGTCCCGCGACGTTTCTTCCCTCGAACAAATCCATATAAACGTTGTTTGTATCAAGCGAAAGTTCCTTTGCCGCGCCCTCGACGCCGTCACGGGTAATTGCGTAATAAAGAGTCATCGGGCTGCCCAAAAATTCGCTGACGAAGCCTTCTTTCCCGAATTGTCTGTAAGTAAGCTGAACTTTGAGCGGCAATAAGTCGGCATACGCGCCGTAAGCGCCGCCGTCCGTGTATTTCAGCAGTTCTGCGATTTCGGGCTTGTATCCGTTATAGTTGTCGTATTTCACGGGAACTTCAACGTTATACGTGATATTTGACGAAGTATAAGTCGCGCGGAGATAATAGATGCGTTCGTATCCTTCGGGCGAAGTTTCGTCTTTGCCTATGGTATATTTGTTACCGATAATTTTGTCGTTGATGCTCACCCATGGGGTTTGTTCACCTACGAAAACGCCGTTTTTAAGGGTGCGATAACTGATTTCATAAGTTATATCCATGATGGAAGAGAGCGTGTTAAACTCGATAACGACGTTCTGATTCGTCCATTCGCCGTTATACGCGCCGCTGTTTTCAAGGTAAATTTCGGTTGCCCATTTTTCGGGCGGGTTATTGACATCGTCGATTGTGAAACGGTGATAATCGCTGTAAACGGCGTGGTTTGCCCAATTTTTTTGTACGTCGTTAAGGTTCAGCCCTTCGATTTGTTCGGGAGTTTTATCTTTGACAAGATTTTCGTAGAAAAGCCCAACCGTATCGATCGCTTTGAACTTGATTGCGTATTCGCCCTTTTCAAGTCCCGAAAGGGTGAACACGTCGGAGCCGGGATTGTTGATTGCTATGCCTGTCTGCCCTTCGATTTCAACGTATTCGCCGTCAATCTTTTTGTAAAGGGTATAGAAATACTTGACGTCGCCGCGAGTGTCGTCGTCTTCAAGAACAGGTTTGAATTTTATGGTGTCGGTATAAAAATACGTGACGCCGCCGTTAACAACGTTTTCGGTAAGGAGAGCCACTTCGTTCAATGCCTCGGGCGGGGTGTAGTCGATACCGTCGCAGTTGACGTTCAACGTCTTACCCGAAAGATTGATTGAGTTTTTATAATTTATATTATATATCGTGTCGGTTTCGATAGGCAACGCATTGTTGTCCTTTCCGTCGTAAATGACCGTGACGTAAAGCCCGCGGAAAGAACCCGTCGCGGGGTCATTATTGTCAAACGCAAACGGCTCAACCGTTATGCTTTCCAAGCCCGTCGGATAACGCAACGTTTTCAGCTGTTCTGATGTATAATCGCTTCTTTTGTATGTTTTTGCTTTGCCGTCCGTTATTGCGCCCGTGCCGCTATATGCTTGAAGAATGTTAAAACCTTTGATATCCGCTTCTTTAAGCCCGAAGAATTTGTCAAAAAGCAGGAAGGAGAACTGCTTTGATTGAGTTCCGTCGGTGCGGATTGACGTCAACTTGTTGAACGTAGGATCAAGAACGTCTTCGCCGTTCAATGCCCAGTCAAGGTTGCCGACAATATTGTTGTTGGTGGTATAAAGATTCGATATGTTTGCAATGGTGTCCAAAACCGCAATGTCCGGTTTGGTTTTTCCGTCCCACGCTGCGGTAACGGGTGTGAAAAAGCTCGGGTTATCGACAGACTTGACCTTAATCGTGATTTCAAGCCCTCTGATTTCCGTGCTTTCGCCTGCACCGGCTTCTTCGCCTCCTACATAAGCAAGTATGTATTGATTGCTTGACGTAACTTTCCATTTGGTTCCGTTATTGAAAGTGTCGTTTACATAATCAGAGTTTTCGTCGATATTTTGTACCGAAGACGCAAACGAAACAAACTCCATTGTGTTTCGCATTTTATAATAACTGACAGCACTGCTAATGTTGGAACTGATTTCAATCGTCGCGCCAAGCGAAACAAGAACATCGGGCAGTTTATAATACGCATACAAACGATGCCTAATGTTATCAATCGTTTTAGGTCTCATCAAAGCGTGTTCATCGTTACGTTCGACACCGCTGATACCTGTATATGTTCCACCAATCCAGGCGAAGTAGTTAGTGTATGTTGAAGGTCTGTACGAAAAAACGGCAATGTTCCCGTCCGCATCTGCCTTAAACGGAACGTTCCATTTCCAACCTGATGCATCTATCGCCAGTTCCTTGGTCGACGGTTCGCTTGTCGCTGCCGCAAAAGCCGTTTTGTTATTACCCGCACCCACGCGCGTAAAAGAAATTGCGCTGACAAGCAGTGCGACTGCAAGCATAAACACTAATGCAAGTCCGCTGATACGAAGTAAGTTTTTGCTTGATTTTTTTGCTCTCATATCTCTCCTCCGATACGCCGGAAAACCCGGCGGTATAGCCATAGTATGTGCAATTTTGGGCATAATGCGCCCAAAAGATATTGCTATAAATATAATATACAAGATATTACAACCGAATGTCAAGTTATTTTGCGTTATGACGCGCCATTTTGCACGTCCCGTTTCGTCGTTTCGCACTAATTTCCAAACGGAAACATAAACTGCCTTATGGAACTTTCGCGGCTCAACGTCATTGAACTCACAAATCTTGCCCTGTCCGTTGCGACGATACTGACGCGCGACCTTACCGTGTCCGAGACGGAATGTCTTTTGAAATTCCTTTGCATTGTGCGCGACGATATATCGCTCATACTTTGCGACAAACGCAACGACAAGTCCTGATACGTTATTCCGTACAAAGCACACTGTCAATTTTACACTCATCGCTGTCAATTATTACGACTTGCAAAAAAATTGATTTTCAAAAAACATTCAAAAAATTTGAACTCAACAAAACGAAAAACGGCGGGTTTCCAAAATCGGATTTTCCGTTCCTCCCTGAAAACACGTCGGTTTTGACAAAACGTCGGCGGTTTTGTATAATAAAAGTATGAAATCCGATAAAAAAGGTTTCACTCTTGTGGAGCTTATCGTCGTAATTGCGATTATGGCGGTGCTTGCCGGCGTCGTTTCGGGCGCAACCGTGGGCATTCTCAACAAGAAAACCGACGAAGTCAACTACATATACAACGGAAAGCAAATTTCTGCACAAATCGTTTCGTGGGCGCAGGAAGTCGTTGAACGCCCTGCGTTCTTCACCGAACTTACGGGGATCGAAATCGACGTGACAGATCTTTTGTTGTATGGCAACGTAATGTGGACGGATGCGTACTCGGAAGCCGCTTACAATACCCTGAAAAACAGGTTTTCGTCCTTAAAATGGGCTGATTCGTACGGCGTTCCCGAAAAAAAGGGGACTTTTTCCGCCGATTTTAAGCAAAATGCGATTTATCTTTATTACAAGGGAAAATCGCAAGAATATCGTGAAGTATATTACAAAATTTACCTGAGCGGTGAAAACGTCGTCACCGAAAAAGGCACAGGATTTTAACGTTGTTTCCCTTATTTATTCTTGTTCCTACTGTCACCGCATCTGTTTCTGACGTACTTTCTTATGCGGTTTTTCACCTTTGCGTAATTTTTCGGCAGGACGTATTTCCAATTCCCGTCGTTCGTCCCCGGGGTATTCATTCTCGCCTCCGAGCCCTGCAACAGATAGTCCTGCATAGGCACGATGACGAATTTCGCGCGGGAGCGCATTACCCTTTTGAAAGCTTTATCAAAGACGTTCTCGTCGGTTGCGCCGAGGGTTTTTTTGACGTACTCTTTTGTGCCGTCACCCTGCGCATCGTACCAACCTTTCAGCGTATCGTTGTCGTGCGTGCCGGTGTAATAGACGGTGTTATACTTCACGTTTTCCGGCAGATGCTCGTTATCGCTCTTGCCGTCGAAAGCGAACTGAAAGACTTTCATTCCGGGGAAGCCGGTACGTTTCACAAGGCGGCGCACCTTGTCGGTGATAATTCCGAGGTCCTCGGCGATGATTCTGCCGTCGAGGTCAAGCCCGTCGAAGATTTTCGTGCCGACGCCCTTCACCCACCTGCCGATTTTTGCGGTCGTTGCACCATACGGCACGGCGTAGTAACTTTCAAACGCGCGGAAGTGGTCGATGCGGATTTTGTCGAAGAATTGCAGCTGATGCAGCAAGCGGTGATGCCACCACAAAAAGCCGTCCGCCTGCTGTTTTTTCCAGTCGTACAGCGGATTGCCCCACAGTTGCCCGTCGGCGGAGAAGTAATCGGGCGGCACGCCGGCGACCTCTTTCGGGCGCATATTTTTGTCAAGCCTGAAAATTTCGGGGTGCGCCCAGACGTCCGCGCTGTCGTACGCGACGTAGATGGGAATATCGCCGATAAGCGCGACGTTTTTGGATTTTGCGTAGTCTTTTAGCGCAGTCAATTCGCGATAGAACTCGAACTGTAAAAACCGCCAGAAATCGCACTCGCCTTGAAGCGCGGCGATTTTTTCGTCGGACAGCGTATCGCGCCGTCTTTCGTCCTTTTCCCACGTATCGAACGACGAAAACCCGTTTTTGACTTTGAGTGCCATAAACAGCGCGAAGTCGTCCAGCCAATATTCGTTATTTTCAAGAAACTTTGAATAATCGGAATTTTTTTGAAATCTTTTGAACGCGCAGCGCAGCACGTCGTATCGCGAGTTAAAAATTTCGGCGTAGTCAAGCGATTTTGTTTTGGCGCGTTTTGCCTCGTTTTCCGTCAAAAGCCCGCGTTTAACAAGCGTATTTATATCAATAAAGTACGGATTCCCCGCAAATGCCGACGGCGACTGATACGGGCTGTCGCCGAAAGACGTTGGCGATAGCGGCAGCGTTTGCCAGAAATCGACCTTCGCGTCCGCCAAAAAATCGACAAAAGAAAACGCGCCCTCGGACAGCGCGCCGACGCCGTATTCAGACGGCAGACTTCCTATATGCAAAAGCACCCCGTTGAACTTTTCTTTCACTTGTGCGGGGCCTCCTCGTGCGTGACCGCCTCGCCGAGCCTGTTCGCCCAGCTTTCGCAATACAGATCGTAATAGGATTTATTTTGTTCCTGTCTTATAGCAATGCACTTCTTGTTGTTGCACCATACGAACGACGGAATCCCGACGACAAACAGATACAGCGGCCCCAAAATCAGCGACTGAATGGTATGGCCGTACTCATGCACGGACACGGTTTTTTTGTACTCATCGCCGCGCTTGCCGTTGATGAAGATAAACGCGCCCAACGACACGCCGCCCCAATCGCCCTCGTGGAAGGTCAGGATTGCGCCGTGGTAATAGGCGTGCTCGCACCTGATATTTTTCAGGAAAAGCAAAAAGCCCAGGACGTTCTGAATCGCGCCCCAGGTGAACTGTAAAACCAGGTAAAAAAACTGCAAGATATATTTCATAATAGCATTACTTTGTTCTTATTTTGAACGTATAGCGAATGGGAGTGCCCTTGTTGGTCTGATAGGCGCGGTTAAGTTGCGGATTTGTCGTCGGATCTTTCGTGACGTAGTCAAGCGTCGCCGTTTGCACCGCCGCGCCACCGTCCCAAGCCGCAAACTGATTCTTGTCGTTGTGGTAGCTGACGATGAGATAATATACGATTTCGTCGTTATTCGTGACGCCCACTACCTGAATGACGATATAAGGATTTTTGTTGTCCGCGCTGACAAAGGAACTGCGTTCCACCGCGTTGCACCCGTCCGGCACTTTCGTTTTGTCGGTGGTAGTCAACGCAGGGTTGTAATATTTGACGGGAATGTCCAGCCCTATGACGGTCTGATAAATGCGCTTGCACACCATTGCGGAATACGTGACGTACCACCCGTTCGTGCCGTTGTCCACGTCTTCTTTGCGCGGATCCGGCTTGTTGGGATAAATATACTGCCCCGAAAGGTATGTAACCGCCGCGATCGAGTTCCTGTACATAGTCTGCGTGTCGGTTTCGGCAGCGCTCTTCTGACGGCGTTTTGTCGTGACGTAAACGGCAGGCGTAACCGCCGCGGCAAGAATCGCCATAATGGCAATGGTCACGATAAGTTCAACGAGCGTAAAGCCTTTTTTATTTTTGAAAACACGCCTTTTCATACTTATATAATTATACTACTTCGCGCGTACAGTGTCAATATATTATTTTTCACATACAACTCACTATAACTTATAACATTGAAATCGGGGACCCCGCGGGATACTTTTGTACCCGTGGGGAAAAGGAATAAACAAGCAAAAGACAAACAAATAAATAAAATGCGTTTGTTTGGTCAAAAGCGCAGTTTATGACGCGGGGGTGTTGTCCGAAACAGGGATTTTACGAAACAGGGTGCGGAAAGACAGCGTCTTGTAGGCGCGGGACAATCTGTCGAAACTTTCCTTGTTTGCAAGTCGCCAGATACCAAGGACGATTCCCACCAACAATGCCGCAATCACAATGCCGACAAGCGCGCCAATAAAGTCGGTGAGAACGTCGACGATTGAACAAAATCGTCCCGGCGTTAAATACTGAATACCCTCGCTGACGCCCGCATAAATAAACGCCAAAACGGGGCTTAGCACCGCGCAAAGCCACTTATGTTTGCACAGCAAAAACAGCGTGCCGAAAATGCCGAATCCGAGCAATGCGGAAAGCCCGCCGTGCCCCAGAAACTTGCGGACGAACTCATAACTGTCCGAAAACAACTTGACCTCGATGGTCTTTGCTTCGCTGAAACTCGGGTCGATTGTGCTTGTGCAGCGGATAACCACCTTGCCAAACCTGTTCGATTTCAGCAAACCATCTTCCGTGATCGTTGCTTTCCCGCTGACGACTTCCCACGTGAAGCACTTTGAAAACGCCCACGGCTCGTGCACCGCCTTATATTCATATGTATTATTCGGCGAAATGACGTCGGGACCGATGATATCGATGCCGGTCGGTTCGGGATACGCAACGTTTACCGACACTTTTTGAGTGTAACCGTTGTACGGCGAAGTATAAGTCAACTCGGCTGTCCCGACGCCGTCGATTGCAAGAAATCCGTAATTCACGCGGATAACGTCGGTGTTGTCGGACGTGACGATGAAATCGCCAACGCTTCCCATAGGTTCGACCTTTTCGATTATACTGCCGATTTTTGTCGAAACAATGCCATAAGTAAACGTCGGGTTGCCGTTATTCTTAAAGACGATATTCGTCGGTGCTTCAAAGGTTTTATCTTCCGTCACCGTGATTGTCGCCTTTGCTTTTTCGTTATTCTTTTTGAACGTTGCGGTGATGGTTGTCGTGCCGGGTTTCAGCGCGAAAAACATGTCCTGATGAACCTTAACGACGCTTTCGTCCTCCACCGTGTATGTTGCGGCGGAAGTATTCAACTTTCCCTCGTTCAGATTTGCAATCGCCGACGTGCCGACTTTTAACGTTAAATCGCCCAGTGCGTGCTCGGTATCTTCGGGAAACTCCCCATAACAACCGATTTTTACCCGGTGATAAACCGAACTGTCGCTTTTCAGGGTAACCAGAATACTCGCTTCGCCCTTTTTGTGACAGGTGATTTCGCCGTTTTCGTCAACGCTGACCACGTCGGGATTTTTGGACTCAAACGTTACGTCCCTGTCGAGCGTTTCGGCAGGCTCGAACCAGACTTTTAACTTCTCTTTGTCCCCGTTATACAAATATTTCGTTCCGCTTCGCGAGGCGTAAACTTGCTGCGTGACAAGCTTTTCGGCAAACTTTGCGGACAGTCCGTATTTTGAATCTATTTTGTCGGTCGCTTCCTGCGTGTCAGCTTTGCTTTTGTCCTGTGGAGTCGCCGACGCTCCCCAAATTCCGCACCACAAAACCACCGTGCAGACGAGAGCAATCGTTGCAAGGACTTTGAGCCCTATCATATATTTTCTGTCCTGTTGAAACATAAAAATCTTTCCCCTTTGAAAATATTATACAAAATGCTCCGCGATTTTGCAACGAACGGATATAAAAAACGTCATATTTTCTCATTTTTCCGCAAAATTTGCACGCTTTCGGGATTTCCGTCAACGGAATACAATTTTTCGGAATTTTTATTGAAAATTTATGTATATTGATATAGAATAAGATTAAAGAATAAACATATACACTTCGAAAAAGGACAAGTTATGAATAAAAAATTCAAAAAAATATTGGCGGTTGCTTTGACGTTGACGATACTTCTTGTGTCGGTCGTCACCCTTTCGGGCTGCAACATTTTCAGAAAAAACAATATAAACGACTTTGCAAACGAATTGTTCCCGTCGCTGTTCTCAAACGACGCGATGAGCGCGAACTTCTTCTTTGAGGACGCGGACACCGCGCTCGGTCTCACGCCAAAGGCTGCGCTTCCCCGCCCGTCGTCGAAGGAAGATTACGACGCGGCGTATTCGTCATACAAAATGCAAGCCGCCCTTATGGCGTACACCTATCGTTACAGCAAAATGAACGACGCCGACAAGGATTTGTTCACGTTTTTGCAATACTTTTTCATTCAGGAATCGAAACTTGCGGGCTCGTACTATATGCAGGACAGCTATATCGGCGGATATTCGGGCATGCAGGCGAGTCTCCCGGTGTACCTTACCGAATACAAACTCCGCGACGAACAGGACGTAAAGGACTATATCTTCCTGATGAACGACACGGCGTCGGCGTTTCCCGAATACGTGAATTACGAAATCGAGTGCATTAAAAACGGATTTTCGAAGCACCGCATAAATCTTTTTTACGCCATTGAACAAACAAGCAATTTCACCGGCGCAAAAATGCTGTATACCGATAAAGAACTTCTTGAAAAAGGATTGCCCATATCCTACGTCAATTATGCTAAAAGCGAGGACGTCAATCCCGACGAATACGCAACCGACGAAAACGTGAAGAAGAACTTCGTTTACAAAAATATGATTCAAAAAATCGACGGATGTTCATTCTTGTCGGATGACCAAAAAACCGCATATAAAACGCAGGCGACCGAAGGTATCCGTACGATGATTAAGGCTTACGTCAGGCTTGGCAACGACCTGAAACATATCTTCACCGATCCTGCCCTCGGCACGCTTATCCAAAGGGTTTCGGGCGGATACGCGTCCTACGGCGAAACGGGCAAAAACTATTACGCCGCTCTGTTCCAGTCATCGACGGGCACACGCGATACGATTGCGTCCGCCGCACAAAGACTTATGACCGAGTTCAACAAAACGACTGCGGAAATCGAAGAAATCCGCGCAAACCTTGTCGCGCTCGGCATTAAGGAAGAAGACATCGACAAGGAAGTCGTAAACGCCTTTAACAACGACGATTGGTCGGAAAACGCACTTTATAATACGATTGATACGCTTAAAGGCTTGCTTTCGCCGACATTCCCCGCGTTTTCAACCACGGCGGGAAACGTAACGCTCAAAGTCGTGGACGAAAGTATGAAGGATAACTTCGCGCCCGCCGCGTACTTCGTGTCGCCCCTTGACAACAAGTCGTCGGACGAAACGATTATCATCAACAACTGGGACAGCACGGGTTATCTGTCGTACGATTTGCTGTCGCACGAAGGAATCCCCGGTCACCTTTATCAGTACAATTACCTGAAAAACAGCAATCAGCACAACATCGTGAAAGTGCTTTGCCCCACCGCATACAAGGAAGGCTGGGCAACCTACGCCGAACATTACGCCGCAAATCTTTACGGCACGACGGACAGCAAAGACAACCTTATTATGCGCTACCGCGTGAAAAAAGTTCTGGCGCAAGGATACCTTCGCGTGCTTGTCGATATGAAAGTCAATTACGACGGCGTTTCCCCAAAAGACATCGAAAACTGGCTCACCGACACCGTGAAGCTTAATGAACACGCATACTTTTTGAATTCTTCCGCACAGGATCCGTCCGACAGCAAAAAGCTCGTTTACAAGGAAAGCACGATTTCCGACTTCGCGACAAACCTTTATTTCGACGCGATTATGCAGCCCGCAAACGCCGCGACCTATTACTACGGCTACATTCAGGTTACCGACGTCATAAACGGGCTGACGAAAAAAGGCTACTCCTTATACGACGCGCACAAAGCGTTTCTCGACGCGCCCTATACTTTTACGCAGATAAAGGAAAAGTACGGCCTGTAAATAATTGACAAAAAAAGTCATAAATGCTAAAATTCCTTACGAAAAAGTTAATTTGAAATAATTTTTTGTATATAGGAGACAATATGAAATCAGTTACCTTAAATCTCGGTACAGCAGAGAGCGTCAAACATTTCGTAAACGTCACGAATAAGTTTGACTACGATATGGATTTGAGAAGCGGCCGTCACGTTGTGGATGCAAAGTCGATACTCGGCATATTCAGCCTTGACCTGTCCACCCCGGTGGTGCTGGAAGTATTCAGCGACAACTGCGCGGACCTTATCGAAGCACTCGGACCCTTTATCGAATAATCAATTGTCACACAAAAAAGACGCCGACCACGGCGTCTTTTTTTATGTTAAAGTATTTATCTTCCTAGACACAAGATACAACAAAAAAGCACCCGTTTGGGTGCTTCTGATAACTCGTCGTAAACGGCGAAAATTTGATGAATAATATCATTCCTTAAAAAGTCAGAATTTTGATGAGATTTTGACGTTTCTTGGCAAGTTCTTACGAGGGCGCGTACATAAGCGTACGTAACCGAGTAAGGTTTTGCCAAAAACTCAAAAGGTCGCAAAATTATGACTTTTTAACTTTTGGTTTGCGGGCAGCAAGCACCTCATCCGGCCTCGATATCGGCGTCGAAACGGGGCTTGCCTTCACACTGTCCGCGTTTTCCTTTGCCTCTTCAAAAATCTCGCGCATCATATCGGCTGCCGCTTCCAAGGTTTCGCGACTTTCGGTCTCGGTCGGCTCAAACATAAGCGCCTCGTGAACGATAAGCGGGAAATACATTGTCGGCGGATGAATACCTTTGTCGATGAGCGCTTTCGCAACGTCCATCGCGCTGACTCCCGTTTCTTCGTGGAACTTTTCAAGGCTTAATACAAATTCGTGCATGCAGGTTCTGTCGAAAGCCGTCTTGAAATACGGCGCAATCAGAACGCGCAGGTAGTTTGCGTTGAGCACGGCATTTTCGGACGCTTCCCTGATGCCTTCTTTGCCAAGAGTAAGGATATACGCATACGCGCGCAAAACGACAAGGAAGTTGCCGTAAAACGCTTTGACTTTCCCGATGCTGTCGGGGCTGTCCTTGAAGAAATATTTGCCGCGTTTTACACCTACGGTCGGGTTCGGCAAGAATTTCGCAAGTTTTTTCTTGCAACCGATTGCGCCCGAGCCGGGACCGCCGCCGCCGTGCGGAGTCGAAAAGGTTTTGTGCAGATTGAGATGCACCACGTCGAATCCCAAATCACCGGGACGGATAACTCCCATAACGGCATTAAGGTTTGCGCCGTCGTAGTACACGAGCCCGCCCGCTTTGTGGACAATCGAAGTGATTTTCAGAATATGTTCGTCCAGAAGCCCGAGGGTATTCGGATTCGTGAGCATCAACGCCGCCGTGTCTTCGCCAACCGCTTCTTTCAATGCTTTGAGATCCACGTTGCCGCGCTTATCGCTTTTCACGTTGATGATTTCAAAGCCGCACATTGCCGCGCTTGCGGGGTTTGTGCCGTGCGCGCTGTCGGGCACGATAATCTTGTTGCGCTTTGAGTCGCCCCTTGACAAATGGTACTTCCTTATTACCTGCAAACTCGTATATTCGCCGTGCGCGCCTGCCGCGGGTTCAAGGGATATTTCGTCCATACCCGTGATTTCGGCAAGGGATTTCGCGGCGTCGTACATAACTTCGAGCGAGCCTTGTACGGTGGACGCGGGTTGCAGCGGATGCACCGAAGTGAACGCGGGATTCCTTGCAAGCACCTCGTTAAGTTTCGGGTTATACTTCATCGTGCAGCTGCCCAGCGGATAAAACACGTTGTCGACGCCTTTCGCCTTTAAGGACAAACCTATGTAATGGCGCACAAGGTCGATTTCGGCAACTTCGGGAAGGTTTAATTCCGCGTTTCTGAGGAGGTTTTCGTCAAGATTGTATTCGGGAACGTCCAGTGCAGGAAGCGTAACGGCGCGACGGCCGCATACCGATTTATCGAAAATCAACATATTATTTCACCTCCCGAAGAACGTTTACGACTTCGTCGATATCGTCTTTCGTGTTCATCTCCGTAACGCACCAGAGCATATCTTTGTCGCTTATGGGTAAACCCGCAAGAATGCCGCGTTTTTGAAGTTTATCGACGATTTTTGACGTATCAACGTCCGATTCAATCACAAACTCGTTGAAAAACTCGCCGTCGTATTTAAGGCGGAAACCGTCGATTTTCACGATTTCGTCTTTCATATAATGCGCTTTCGACACGCATTGTTTCGCAACGTCTTTAAGCCCTTCCTTGCCCATCGCCGCAAGATATATCGACGACGTGAGCGCGCAAAGCGCCTCGTTGCTGCAAATGCTCGACGTGGATTTTTCGCGACGGATATGCTGTTCCCTTGCCTGCAAAGTAAGCACGTATGCGGGACGTCCGTCGTGGTCGACCGTTTCGCCGACAATGCGCCCCGTGAGTTTTCTCATAAGGTTTTCGCGGCAGGTCAAAAAGCCCAGATACGGACCGCCGAAAGCAAGCGGAAGCCCCAAAGGTTGCCCTTCGCCCGCTGCGACGTCCGCGCCGCATTCCGCGGGGGTTTTAAGAAGCGCAAGCGCGACGGGATAACAACTCATCACGAATTTCGCACCCTTTTCCTTTGCGATTTTTCCGACGCTTTCCGCGTCTTCGATAAGCCCGAAAAAGTTGGGCTGCTGGATACATACCGCGCCGACTTCGTCGTCGATAAGCGTTTTAAGAGCGTCCAAATCGGTAACGCCGTTTTTCGTCGGTGCAAAAACAACCTCGATACCGTGCGGCACAAGATAAGTTCTGACGACCGCCTTGTATTCCGGATTAAGCGCGTCGGACAAAACCGCTTTCGTCTTTGCGCCCATGCACATCAGGATACCGTCCGCAATTGCGGTTGCGCCGTCGTAGTGCGACGCGTTCGACGCGTCCATGCCGGTAAGGTTTGCGATTTCGGTCTGGTATTCGAAAATGGACTGCAATATTCCCTGGCTCATTTCCGCCTGATACGGCGTGTATGCGGTGACGAATTCTTCCCTTGCGGCAAGCTCCGACACGACGGGCGGGATATAATGGTTGTATGCGCCCGCACCCAGAAACATTGTCCTGAACACCTTATTTTTCGCGCCAAGCGCGTTGATTATCCTTTCGACTTCGAGCGGCGATTTCCCCGCAGGAAGATTGAGATCCGCCTCGCACCCTTTCGGCACGTCGAACAAATCCGCAATCGACTTCACGCCGATTTTTTCAAGCATGGCGGCGCGGTCTTCAAAAGTATTGGGAACGTAACTACTCATAAATTCTCCCGTTTATTTTGCGATTTCCGCATAAGCCGCCGCGTCGATAAGGTTTTCGGACAGGCTTTCCGCCTCGACTTCGATAAACCATGCGCCGAAAGCGTCTTCGTTGATAAGTTCCGGCGAATCTTCAAGCGCGCCGTTGACAGCAACAACTTTGCCGGTAACGGGGCTTACGACGGGCGAAACCGCTTTTACGGATTCCACGTTTGCAAATTCCTTGTCCTTAACGACTTTTTCGCCGACGGAAGGAAGTTCCACGAAAACGATATCTCCAAGTTCGTTCTGTGCAAAATCAGTGATGCCGACTTTGACCTTGTTGCCGTTAACGTCTGCCCATTCGTGTGATTCGAGATACTTTAAGTTTTGTTTGATTTCCATAATTTACTCCTGTTATTTTTGTCTTTTATAAAACGGAAGGGGTACGACCTTTGCTTTAAGTCTTCTTCCGCGAACGTCAACCGATAAATCGGACGTGTCGATATCCTTATCGACTCTTATCATTGCAATCGCTTTTCCGAGCGTGGGCGACATGGTGCCGGACGTAACGTATCCCACAAGTTTATCGCCCGCATATACGTCCGAGTGTTCTCTCGCAATGCCGCGGTCGATAAGTTCGATGCCCAGCCTTTGTTTGGTCGGTGCCTTTTCAAGCAACGCGGCTTTTCCGATAAAATCGGGTTTATCGAGTTTTATGAACATATTAAGTCCGATTTCGCTCGCAAGGGTTTCGTCGTCCATTTCATGACCGTACAGCGGCATCGCGCCTTCCAAACGCAACGTATCGCGTGCGCCGAGCCCGCAAAGCGCCATATCGAATTCTTTGCCCGCTTCGTGTACGATGTCAAAAAGTCTCACGGCGTCGTTGCAGGCGCAGTAAATTTCAAAGCCGTCTTCCGCGGTGTAACCCGTGCGCGACAGCATTACGGCGGAATTCAACAGCCCGTCAACCAACGTGAACGAATAGTTCTTATCGGGAATGTCTTCTTCCTTAAAAATTTTCCTTATTACTTTAATCGCGTTCGGCCCCTGAATCGCAAGTTGCGCGGTGTTTTCCGAAACGTCTTCGGCGACAGTGTCGGGCAAAAGATTTGCCGAAATCCACTTGAAGTCTTTTTCGACGTTCGACGCGTTGACGCATACGAAATAAAGCTCCGGGGACAAACAATAAACAAGCAC
>OHLI01000652.1_pt1 | contig 18314 bp, 14 predicted proteins | sample 1569051 | NCBI WGS metagenome assembly OHLI01 (sample SAMEA3879561, study PRJEB24766) | human gut metagenome | biome: human-associated habitat; feature: feces | place: USA | collected 1985/1987
TTGCAACTCTAATTGCTCAGGGAATATCTGCAGTGTTTTCACTTTTGATTTTTTTTAGCAGGATGCGCCGGTATAAAAGTCGCTTTGAATGGTTTGACAGGCATGAGCTTCATTCAATGCTTCGGATTGCTGTGCCTTCGGTTCTCCAGCAGTCTACGGTGTCAATTGGCATGATGATAGTACAGGCAGTTGTGAATCCGTTCGGTACACAGGCGCTTGCAGGATATTCGGCAACGATGAGGGTAGAGAATGTATTTTCACTGATATTTGTATCCATTGGAAATGCAGTTTCTCCGTTTGTTTCCCAGAATCTCGGAGCAAAGAAGACAGAACGTATCAAAAAAGGCTATCACGCTGCGCTGGTGTTAGACCTGTGTTTTGCAGTGCTTGCTTTTATAGTAATTGAAACACTGCATACTCAGATTTCCTCATTATTCCTGGGTAAAGACGGAACGGCCCTGGCATATCAGGTATCAGGGGATTATATGAGATGGCTTGGCTTCTTTTTCATTTTTATGGGTATAAAGATGGCCACCGATGGTGTGCTTCGTGGACTTGGCATCATGCGTCCGTTTCTCGCTGCAAATATGGTAAACCTGGCAATCCGCCTGTCGGTTGCCTTAATCTGTGCGCCGCGTTTCGGTATTGCATTTGTCTGGCTTGCTGTACCGGTCGGCTGGCTTGCCAATTTCCTGATTTCCTATGTGGCTCTCAGAAAATCCTGGCCGGCGGAATAGAAGGTACTATAATTCAAGCTTCAGATAAATCTCGTCCCTTTCATCCTGCGCTGTTTTGCCGGCAGCAGTCTTTACAATACGATATGCCTGCGTCCTGCTTATAGGCTGGTATCTGCAGGTATAATTGTAAACGTTGTCCCACTTTAATCTAAGCAGGTCACTAATTCTTAGTGCTGTGTTTAATCCCATCACAATTAAACAGTAATTGCGGCTGTTTGGACGGATGTCCTTATAGTACATCCTGAAAGCCGTGAGTTCGTCCTTGTTTCGGATTGGCTGTGTAGTTCCCATTGAATACTCCTTTATAGTAGAAAATGTTATCCGGCACGTACAATATGACAGACTTTCACCCTCAGAATATCCAAAATCAACAACACAACAATGGTAAGTTAAAAATATAAAAAATGTAATATTTTGTTTATAAAAGGGTAAGAAAGTAAACACAGCATTTTCACAATTGTCCTGTATACTGACATCATAAACAAAAGAAATACTCATATTAATCTTTTTCATATTTTTAGCCGGTACACTCCACATGTACCGGCTTCCTCTTTATAGTCGGAAGGCTAAAAGTGTTTATATAAAAATAAAACGTAATTTCTTGCATAACTCCATAGTATATGTTACGATTTTACTGTTGTTAAGACGAATCTAAAGGATGATGCTTGCACGCATCATCCTTTTTAAATACAGGAGAAGTAAATGGATATCAAAAGACAGGAAAGAGCGCCGATTTATGAGGCTCTTGAGGAGTTTAAGAAGAAGAGAGTTGTGCCGTTTGACGTGCCGGGACACAAGAGAGGCAGGGGAAATCCTGAGCTGGTGCATCTGCTCGGAGAAAAGTGTGTAGGGCTTGATGTCAATTCAATGAAGCCGCTTGATAATTTGTGCCATCCGGTTTCGGTAATCAGAGAGGCGGAGGAGCTTGCGGCGGATGCCTTTGGAGCGGCAAATGCTTTTCTTATGGTAGGAGGCACCACCTCTGCGGTGCAGGCCATGATTTTGTCCACCTGCAAGGCAGGAGACAAGATTATACTTCCGAGAAATGTTCATAAAAGCGCTCTTAATGCACTCGTGCTCTGTGGAGCGATACCGGTTTATGTCAATCCGCAGACGAATGCGAAGCTTGGTATTTCGCTTGGAATGGAGATTGATCAGGTGGCGAGGGCTATCGAGGAAAATCCGGATGCAAAGGCTGTGCTTGTAAACAATCCGACGTATTACGGAATCTGTTCTGACCTTAAGTCGATAGTTGCGCTGGCTCATTCGAAGGGAATCAAGGTGCTCACGGATGAGGCACATGGTACACATCTTTATTTTGGAAAAGGGCTTCCGATATCAGGAATGGCAGCCGGGGCAGACATGTCTGCGGTATCGATGCACAAATCGGGAGGAAGCCTGACACAGAGCTCGATTCTGCTCACCGGAAGGGATGTAAATGCTGATTATGTGAGGCAGATTATCAACCTCACCCAGACCACGAGCGCATCGTATCTGCTATTGTCAAGCCTTGATATATCAAGAAGAAATTTAGCACTCAGAGGCGAGGAATCTTTTGCCAAGGTGGCGCAGATGTCGGAGTATGCAAGGCAGGAGATTAATTCCATAGGCGGCTATTATGCGTATGGGCGTGACCTTGTAAATGGCACGAGCATATATGATTATGATGTGACAAAGCTGTCCATCTATACGCTCGATATAGGGCTTGCCGGAATAGAGGTATATGATCTGCTGCGTGATGAGTATGATATCCAGATAGAGTTTGGAGATATCTGTAATATACTTGCGTATATATCAATCGGTGACAGAATACAGGATATAGAGAGGCTTGTAGGTGCGCTGGAGGATATCAAGCGCCTTTACAGCAAGGACAAGACCGGACTTTTGTCGGGAGAGTACATAAATCCAAAGGTGGCGGTATCGCCGCAGGAGGCGTTTTATTCGCAGAAGAAATCAGTGCGCATTATGGACGCGGTAGGCGCTGTAAGTGGTGAGTTTGTCATGTGTTATCCACCGGGAATCCCGATTCTTGCACCGGGAGAGCTTATCACAAAAGAGATTGCGCAATACATTGTCTACGCAAAGGAAAAGGGCTGTTCAATGCAGGGAACAGAGGATCCTGCGGTAGAATATCTTAAGGTATTAAAGCAGTAAACAGGAGGAAAAGCTATGCAAATGTGGTTTTCACAATATCATACTGCCAATGTCAAGCTGGATGTAAGGATACAGGAGCAGCTTTTTTCAGGGCAGAGTGATTATCAGAAAATAGATGTGTTTAAATCATATGAGTTTGGCAAAATGGTCGCGCTGGATGGCGAGATTGTTTTTTCGGACACAGATGAGTTTATATATGATGAGATGGTCACACATGTGCCGATGGCGGTCCACCCGAATGCAAAAAGGATACTTATAATAGGTGGCGGCGACGGCGGCGTGGCAAAGGAGCTCATCAAATATCCGTCTGTCGAGCATATTGATGTGGTTGAGACAGACAAGATGTTTGTCGATGTATGCAGGCGGTTTTTCCCCGAGGTAGCATGTGGACTTGAGGATGAAAGAATTTCCATGTTTTATGATGATGGTCTGCGATTCTTACGCAGAAAGCATGATGAATATGATCTGATAATCAACGATTCCACAGACCCGCTCGGACATACGGAGGGACTTTTCACAAAAGAATTTTACGGAAGCTGTTATAAGGCGCTAAAGGATGATGGAATCATGGTTTACCAGCACGGCAGCCCTTTTTATGATGAGGATGAGCTTGAGTGCCGGAAAATGCACAGAAAGGTGTATAAATCATTTCCTATAAGCAGGGTATATCAGGCACATATTCCAACCTGTCCGTCAGGCTACTGGCTGTTTGGGTTTGCATCGAAGAAATATCATCCGCTTTATGATCTGGATGCAAAAAGATGGGATGAACTGGGGCTTAAAACCTGGTATTATACAACACATTTACACAGGGGAGCCTTCATGCTTCCGAAATATGTGGAGGATTTACTCGAGGAAGAGGAAACAAAGTAAAACAAATTAGAAAAACTATATCATAACCAAAGCGAATCAGGAGGGACAAAAATGAGCAGATTACTTATTATCGGATGTGGTGGAGTTGCGCAGGTGGCAATCAGAAAATGCTGCCAGAACAGCGAGGTATTTACCGAGATTATGATTGCAAGCAGAACCAAGTCAAAATGTGATGACTTAAAGGCAAAGCTTGAGGGAAAGACAAGCACAAAAATTGAGACTGCAAAGGTTGATGCCGACAATGTGGAGGAATTAAAAGCTCTGATTAGCGCATACAAGCCGGATGCGGTTTTAAATGTTGCGCTTCCGTATCAGGATCTTACAATCATGGATGCATGTCTTGCGTGTGGTGTTGACTACATCGATACTGCCAACTATGAGTGTGAGGATACTGAGGATCCAAAGTGGAGAGCAATCTACGAAAAGCGCTGCAAGGAGCTTGGATTTACAGCATATTTCGATTATTCATGGCAGTGGGCATATCAGGAGAAATTTAAGGAGGCAGGGCTTACAGCTATTCTTGGAAGCGGATTTGACCCGGGTGTGACCTCTGTTTATTCTGCATATGCGCTTAAGCATTATTTTGATGAAATACATACAATAGACATTCTCGACTGCAATGGCGGTGACCATGGATACCCATTTGCGACAAACTTTAACCCTGAGATAAATCTGCGTGAGGTTTCTGCGAACGGCTCATACTGGACAGACGGCCATTGGGTAGAGACAAAGCCTATGGAGTGGAGAGCGCAGTACAATTTTGACCAGGTCGGAGAAAAGGATATGTACCTGCTTCACCACGAGGAGATTGAGTCACTGGCCAAAAACATTCCGGGAATAAAGAGAATCAGATTCTTCATGACCTTTGGACAGAGCTATCTCACACACATGAAGTGTCTTGAGAATGTCGGCATGCTAAGAACAGACCCGATCATGGTGGATGGAAAGGAAATAGTGCCAATACAGGTGCTTAAGGAGCTGCTTCCTGACCCTGCATCCCTGGGACCTCGTACAGTCGGAAAGACAAATATCGGATGTATTTTTACAGGTGTCAAGGACGGAAAGGAAAAATCAATCTACATCTATAATGTATGCGACCATCAGGAGTGCTACAAGGAGGTTGAGTCGCAGGCAATTTCTTATACCACAGGTGTGCCGGCAATGATTGGTGCCATGATGGTAGTAAAGGGACTCTGGAAGAAGCCGGGAGTGTTCAATCTCGAGGAGATGGATCCGGATCCATACATGGAGGCTCTTAATAAGTTCGGACTGCCTTGGCAGGTAGTGGAGAATCCGGTTCCTGTGGATTGCTACAAGACTGAGGATGAGTCAGTACATATGGATTAGTCCGGAGGCCGGTATGAAGATAAATGAATTAAGAACTCCCTGTTATGTGATAGACGAGGGAAAATTAACTGAAAATCTTTTGATATTAAACGGTGTCATGCGAAGGACAGGTGCAAGGATTCTTCTGGCACAGAAGGCATTCAGCGCATTTTATGAATATCCTCTTATCGGCAGATATCTAAGCGGGACAACTGCAAGCGGGCTTTTTGAGGCCCGCCTTGCACATGAAGAAATGGGAAAGGAAAACCATGTATTCTGTCCCGCTTTTTTGCCGCAGGAGATGGATGAGCTGGTAGAAATATGTGACCATATTGTATTTAATTCCGTATCGCAGTATCTGCTTCATAAGGATAAAATAGAAAAGGCTGATAAAAAAATAAGTGTCGGGCTCAGAATAAACCCTGAGTGCTCCACACAGGAGGGACATGAGATATATGACCCATGTGCGCCGGGCTCAAGGCTTGGGATAACGAGAGAGGCACTCGATAAGGCTATTAAAAACGGGCTTGATTTATCACGTATTGAGGGTTTTCATTTTCACACGCTCTGTGAACAGGATTCGGATGCGCTCGAAACGACCCTTGCAGCGGTCGAGGAGAAATTCGGAGATTTGCTGTATGGACTTAAGTGGCTCAATATGGGAGGCGGACACCACATCACAAGGGCAGACTATGACATTGAAAGGCTTGAAAAATGCATTACGCATATGCGTGACAAATACGAGCTGGAAATCTATCTGGAGCCGGGAGAGGCGGTTGCGCTTGATGCAGGATATCTGGAGACAACGGTGCTTGATATAGTTGAAAACAATGGCATAAAGATACTCATTCTGGATACCTCCGCAGCCTGCCATATGCCGGATGTGCTTGAGATGCCGTACCGTCCGCCGCTTATGGACAGTGGCGAGCCGGGTGAGAAGAAGTATACCTACAGATTGTCCTCATGTACCTGTCTGGCAGGTGATGTGATAGGGGATTATTCATTTGACAGAGAGATAAAAACCGGTGACAGGCTGTGCTTTTGCGATATGGCAATCTACTCGATGGTCAAAAATAATACCTTTAACGGCATGCCACTTCCGGACATTGCAGTAATGGATGAAAATAACGATTGTAAGGTTATCAGGAGATTCGAATATGAAGATTTTAAATGCAGGCTGTCCTAGAGCAGACGGCTTTTATATGCCGGCAGAGTATGCTCCCCACAATGGTACCATCATCATCTGGCCAAAGCGCCCGGGCTCATGGATTTACGGTGCCGGGCGGGCAAGAGAGGCTTTTGCGGAGGTGATATGTGCAATAGCAGAGTCTGAGCAGGCATATGTGCTCGCTGAGGCAGATGTGATAGACAATGCAAGGTCTGTTGTGGAAGCTGTCAGAAAGCAGAAAAATTATCAGGAAAATTTCCCGGTGAAATATATACAAATGGAGTCAGATGATGCCTGGGCCAGAGATGTGGGGCCGACATTCGTGAAAAATGAGGATGGCGCTGTCAGAGGAATCGACTGGTGTTTTAATGCCTGGGGCGGCAAGGTGGACGGACTGTACGCAGACTGGACAAAGGATGACAGAGTAGCGGCTTTATTTTGCAACAAAGCCGGATACGACATGTATGATGCGCATCCGTTTGTCTTAGAGGGTGGAGCCATCCACACAGACGGAGAGAAAACTGTGATAGTGACGGAAAGCTGTCTGCTCAGCAAGGGCAGAAATCCGGAATTATCGAAGTCTGAAATAGAACAGAAATTAAAGGATTATCTCGGTGCCGAGAAAATTATCTGGATTCCTTATGGAATATACAATGATGAAACCAACGAGCATGTCGACAACGTATGTGCATTTACAAGCCCGGGGCATGTGGTGCTTGCGTGGACTGATGACATGGATGACCCACAGTATCAGATGTCCTCAGCGGACCTTGAAATATTGGAAAATGAAACTGATGCAAGAGGTCGGAAAATTGAGGTTCACAAGGTTTACATTCCAAAGAATCCGGTGTGTATCACAGAATATGAGCTTTCGGGCTTCACCTTTGAGGAGGGTGAGGATGAGCGCGAGGCAGGAGAACGCTTAGCGGCAAGCTATGTGAATTTTTACATCACAAACGGCGGTGTGCTCATTCCTCAGTTTGGTGATGTTATGGATGAGCCTGCGCTTAAGGCAATCGGAAGCCTTTTTGAGGGAAGAAAAGTGTATCCGATATATGCGCGCGACATAATTGTCGGCGGGGGAAATATACACTGTATCACACAGCAGATACCGCAGTAATTTAATTCAGGATGAGAAAGGTGAATAGTATGAGAGAGGTTACAATTGCTGCAATCCAGATGAGCTGCAGCCGTGACGTAAAAGAAAATATTGAAAAAGCAGCAAAGCTTATAAGGGCTGCAGCAGGGGCCGGAGCGCAGATAATACTTCCTTCGGAGCTATTTGAGAGACAGTATTTCTGTCAGGAGAGGCGGTACGATTATTATGACTATGCAAAGCCGCTTTCTGAAAATGATGCGGTGCAGAGCATGAAGGCACTTGCAAAGGAGCTTGGCGTAGTGATTCCCGTGAGCTTTTATGAGGCTGGAGAGGGCAGACAGCTTTTCAACTCAGTGGCGGTGATAGATGCCGATGGAGAGGTGCTTGGAATATACCGAAAGACACATATCCCGGACGATCATTATTATCAGGAGAAGTTTTACTTCACACCGGGAAATACAGGCTTTAAAGCTTTTAAGACGAGATATGCAACCATTGGAGTCGGCATATGCTGGGATCAGTGGTTCCCTGAAACGGCAAGAGGCATGGCTTTAAAGGGCGCGGAGATACTTTTTTACCCTACAGCCATAGGCAGCGAGCCGATACTGGAATGTGACAGTATGCCGCACTGGAGACGGTGCATGACCGGACATGCAGCCTGCAATCTGATGCCGGTTGTGGCGGCAAACAGGATAGGCACAGAGGAGGTTGTACCGTGTGCAGAAAACGGAAACCAGAGCTCTGCACTGACATTTTATGGTTCTTCGTTTATCACAGACGCAACCGGAGAGGTTGTTGAGCAGATGGACAGAGTATCGGAGGGCTTCATACTCCACAGTTTTGATCTGGATGAGCTGGAGAGTGAGAGAAAGAGCTGGGGACTGTTCAGGGACAGGCGGCCGGAGATGTATGGGGAGAATTAGCTTAGATTACCCTAATGATTGCAAATTAATTTAAAGTTAATTTAAAACACATGATATAGCAAAGGCGCTATATCCTGTGTTTTTTATAGTTCCATATTAGTGTATTAGAACATCGGAAAAAATACATATTATTGTTTCAACAGCACTTTGATGTCTTCCTCCGGTGTGGTAATAGGTGCAATCCCATAGTTTTCTACCAGAAAGTTCAGAATGTTAGGAGAAAGGAACGCCGGTAGAGAAGGACCGAGACGGATATTTTTTATACCAAGATGTAACAGTGTTAAGAGGATGCAGACTGCTTTCTGTTCATACCAGGAGAGTACAAAGGAAAGCGGAAGCTCGTTTACTGAACATCCAAATGCATCCGCAAGTGCTATTGCAACCTGTATCGCGCCATAAGCGTCATTACACTGTCCCATATCCATCAGTCGCGGAAGACCACCAATTTCTCCGAGATTTAGATCGTTGAAACGAAATTTTCCACATGCCAGAGTCAGGACAATACTGTCAGGAGGCGTCTGTTTTACAAATTCTGTATAGTAATTTCTGCCCGGTTTGGCACCATCACAGCCGGCAACCAGGAAGAAATGACGGATAGCTCCTGATTTTACGGCCTCTATTACCGTATCCGCATGGGACAGGATTGCTGAATGACCAAAACCGGTTGTTACCTGTGTGCCGCCATTTATGCCTGTGAAGGTCTGATCCTCCTTGTAACCACCGAGTTCAAGTGCTTTTTCAATAACAGGAGTGAAATCCTTCTGTTCATCGATATGAACAGTACCCGGGAAGGCAACCACTTCTGTTGTGAACACTCTGTCGATGTAGCTGCTTTTTGGAGGCATCAGACAATTTGTGGTGTAGAGAATAGGAGCAGGAATATGATCAAATTCTTTTTGCTGATTTTGCCATGCTGTTCCGAAATTTCCTTTCAAGTGAGGGAATTTCTTTAAGAGTGGATATGCATGGGCAGGGAGCATTTCACCATGAGTGTAGATATTGATTCCCTTTCCATTTGTCTGTTCAAGCAAAAGCTGCAGGTCCTTTAAATCGTGTCCGGTTACTACGATAAAAGGTCCCTTTTCCACCGTAAGCGTAACATCTGTTGGCTCCGGTGTTCCATAGGTTTGTGTATTTGCCTTGTCTAGAAGTGCCATGCACTTTAGATTGATTTCACCTACCTTGAGAACTGTTGGAAGCAGTTCATCCATACTTTCTGCGTAACCAATCTTGAACAAGGCTTCACAGAAAAACTGATTTACCTCGGGATCTTCAAAATTCAGGACATATGCATGATAGGCATATGCAGCCATTCCGCGAATACCAAAGAGAATAAGTGACTTCAGGGAACGGATATCTTCATCAGCATTCCATAGCTGTTGCATATTATATTCGTCAGTTCGTCCACAAGGAGACTGACATTTATTACAGTCGCCAACCAGAGAGGCTTTTTCTGCTCTGACCTTTTGTATCATATCTTCAATTGTTGCATTATCAAAGCTTACATTTGTAATTGTGGTAAATAAGCCCTCGATAATGGTCTGCCAGGTCTTTTTTGAAACAGCTGATGTGTCATCGACAGCTCTCGCCAGACCAATCAGTGCGCCTGTCAATTCATCCTGTAGCTGTGCAGTATCTGCCTTTTTTCCGCAGACACCTGTATTTCCGGTACAGCCGGTGCATCCGGCCGTTTGTTCACATTGAAAACAAAACATATTTTTTTCCTCCATCAGTAGTTTTTTATGTTTCTGATAGAATAATAGCGTTATAAAAACAACTTGTATGTTTGATTTCCAACATAAAGAATACTTTTGAAAAAAATTTGTCTATTTTAATCAAGCAATTCAATCAATTTATCAAGAAATGCCTCTTCCCCAAAAGTATTAAGCTTGAAAAACACAGCCTGGCTTCCACCTGCCGTAATTGCGGAAAGGTGAACAGGCTCCTCGCCATTTTGAAAAAGTGTAACATTGAGACTTACCCTGTTACCACCGGTATAGCTGAAGCGTTCAAATACCCTGACGCTGCAACGCGCATTTTGGCTTCGAAAGTCACTGGCATCCTCCAGAGATGCTGACACACTGCCATTTATTATTCCGTCTTCAATCGTGGAAAGTAACTGGTCAAAATCCCTATTGATAACTCTCTCTATTTTTGCCATATACAAGCCCTCCTCTTTTCATTATATCTTACAATTGGAATAGGTTTTTCTTGAGCATTAGTATATCATATGGGAAATAAGTATGCACGACAATTATACCCCAATATTTACAACTTAAGCTGTCTTAGTCCTCTAACAATAATAAACATAGTCACAAATTCAGCCGCCGGAAAAGCAAGCCACACACCTGTCATGCCAAAGGCGGCTGAAAGTGCGAATGCGAAAATGCTTATAGCGATAAAACCACGCATGATAGATGCCGCGAATGCATATTTTACGGACTCAACGGCACTTAGGATAGCAGAACCTACTATATTGATTCCGGCAAAAATAAAGCCTGTAAAGTAAAGGCGCAGTCCGCTCTCGGCATACGAAGCAAGCCTGGCATCGTGCTCGCTGTTGAAAACAGATGTCACAAAAGGTGCAAAGGTGCATATGAACAAAATGAGCAGTGCAGCAATTAAGAGAGACGAAACGACAGCCATCCTGAGTATCGAGCCTACATTTTTTCTAAGTCCTCTGCCGTAATAGTCGCTGATAAGAGGCTGTGAACCCTGTGCTATTCCATTGAACAAAGCTACAGCGACCAGTGATGTATTGGCAACCACACCGTATGCTGCCACGCCGATATTTCCTGCAAGCCTCAGGATAATCATATTGAAGACAATAGTTATGACACCTGATGATATCTCAGCAACAAAGGAAGAAACACCAACCTGGCAGGAGTAAAAGAGTCTCTTGACAGATGGAACCGTCGGCTTAAGCTTTACGGAGCATTTGTCTGAGCAGAAATGAATACAGCATATCAGGATGCCTATAATCGGTGAAATAGCGGTAGCTAAAGCGGCTCCCTCCATACCAAGTCCAAGCGGGAACATGAGTATGTAATCAAAAACAATATTAAAAAGGCTGCTGAAAAGTGTGGCGCACATGGCAATGGATGGTGCGCCATCATTTCTTACGAAAGCGTTGCACACATAGTTGCACATGAAAAACGGTGTAAAAAGCATGAAAATACGCGTATAGCTTTTACCGGTATTTATAATCGTCGCATCTCCGCCGAGCAGCCCTACGAGCCTGTCCGGGATGAAAATACCAATCAATATGAATATAACGCTTATCATAATACACCACAGCAGGGCATGAAAAAAGTAGCTCTCGCTGGATGTATCGCCCTTATTTTTCTCTACGACATATCTGATGGCGGAGCCGACTCCGATCATTGCGCCTATGGCAAAAATCAAATTGTATACAGGCAGCACCAGATTGAGAGCGGTGATACCGTTTGAGCCGACCGCCTTTGATATAAAGAAGGTGTCGGCAAGTATATATAATGACATACCCACCATGCCGAGTATGTTTTGTGAGATATATTTTACAAATAATTTTTTCATAATAGCTATATTGTAAATGCATCTGTTATTTAAATCAATGACAATTTTTTGCGGCCGGGATGAAAAAGTACAAAATAAAACATTTTAACTATTGAAATATTTTTCAGGTACATTATAATGAATATGTTGAAAAAAATTGGGATTACTAAAGGAGGATAATTATGGAAAACAATAAGCTTTCAACAGGTTTAAACGTATGGTTATGGATTATTTTTGTGCTGAATATTCTTGCAACAATTGTCGGGATTGTCGTTGCACTGGGTGCTTCAGTCGTAGGAGCTACTTTAGGATTAGGTTCGATATATGTCGTACTGTGTTTCATTAGCGTTATACTACAGATTATCATAACTGTTTCTATCGGTATTTTGCTTTTCGCACACAAAAAGATTGGTTTGGTGCTTATTTTTGCACTAGCAGCCCTGGGATTCATTGTAAGTATGGTTACATATGCTATTGCAGCACAGCTTAGCGCCGGTAATATTGTCAAAGCAATTATTTCAGCCATTCTTATGCCGGCTATTACATATTTATTGGCAAAGAACGACATTGCAAATGGCACAATAGCTTAGAGCAATAAAAAATAAGATGAAAATTGAATAATGTTTTGTTAATCCGCTATACGATAGGTGAGTATAGCGGATTTTTAATATTTTCTCCGAAAAAAAGACTTTTAAAAATGGACAGGTATTTGAAAATTAGTATATTATATGATATATTTTGTTGCATAGAAACAGGTTGTTTATACATGGTATATATATTGATGAAGAGGAAAAGCTATGAACGATAAAAGAAAGATAATAGCAATATTTATAATTGTTGCGATAGTAGCTGCACTGGCTGCAGTTGCCACATTTTTTGTGATTAAATCAGCAAAAAACGAGGCTAAAGGCTCGTCACAGATGACGGAAACAGCCACAGAGGATAGTTCAGACAAGGACGACCCGCAGCATACGGGAGACAATGCCGGCTCAATGAGTGTGACATCTGATGATGGAGCTTCTGCGGATGAGACACAGATACTGTCTGCAAGCTCTGTTGCGGAAAACAGTAACCTGACCTTCGGAATTGATGTATCTAAATATCAGGGCACTATAAAGTGGGACAAGGTTGCCGCAGGCGGAATTGATTTTGCAATGATACGTGTGGGCTACAGAACCCAGAAAACAGGCGAGATGTGTGTTGATACAAATGCAAGATACAACATGCAGGAGGCGCAGAAAAATGGCATAAAGGTCGGAGTATATTTCTTTTCATCAGCAGTAAATGAAACAGAAGCCATTGAGGAGGCAGACTGGGTAGCAGACTACATCTCAAAATATCAGATTACATATCCGGTGGCATTTGACTGCGAGGGCTTCACAGACTCAGCCAGCAGACAGTATGGCATGTCATCAGAGGCACGCACCAAAGTAGCTGAGGCATTTTTGCAGGAAATATATAATAAAGGATATACACCTATGTTTTACGCTGCAATGAATGAGTTGTCGGCAAACAGCCAGTGGGATACTAAAACACTTGAGAGCAGGTATAAAATCTGGGTGTCACAATATCCGGATACAGCTTACCCGGAAACACCACAGTCATCTTATGAGGGCACACATGCCATGTGGCAGTATACCAATAAGGGAAAGGTGTCAGGGATTGATAAGCCGGTAGATTTGAATGTTGCATACTTTGGGTTTGATGAAACAGAGTCTGCAAAAAATGGGGATGCGGCTGACAATGCAACAGCTGATCCGGAAGCAGGTATGAAGTTTTCGGATGTAAATGAGACAGTAACTGCCAAGGAGAGCGTTAACCTGAGGGATATTCCAAGTCAGGGCAATGACAGCACAATTAAGGCAACGCTCAATAACGGTGATACGGCAGCAAGAACAGGAGTCAGTGACAGTGGATGGTCACGTATCGAATATAATGGACAGACGTATTATGCCATTTCAAGCTACCTCACAACAGATATGAACTATGTAGTTCCCGGACAGGACGGAAGTGGCAGCGGAGACGGACTGAAGACAAAGTTCAAGGATTGTAATGATACTGTCACTGCAAAGATAGAGGTTAATCTGCGTGCACTTCCAAGTGTCACAAATCCGGATGCTACAGTCATCGCAACTATAAAAAATGGGGAAACAGTCACCAGAACCGGAATCAATGAGGAGTTTGGCTGGTCACGCGTGGAATATAATGGACAGACACTTTACTGTGTGACAAGCTATCTGAGTGTGCAGTAATATAATGAACACAGCGTTTTAGGGAATAAAGTCAAAAAAATAAAATGTTATTATGCTAAAATCACACATAAAGTAGAAATAGTGAAAAAATGTCATGGATATAATGATAGAATTGTTTGAAAGAGTGCGTTAAAATACAAAATAACGAAATACGTAAGTAAAGGGGCATTTTATGGAATATTCAGCAATTTTTCATGACATGGATAAAAGATTCTGCTATGCGATAGATAAGGATTTGTTTGTGATACGCGTGCAGGTAAAAAAGGATGATATGAAGGAGGTAATCCTTCACTATGAGGACAAGTATATACCTATGGAGCGCAAGGATACGCGAATGACTCTTCCTATGAAGAAGGTAGCTACCTCGCAGTTTCACGATTATTATGAAGCACAGCTTCAGATGCATCTGATATGTCTGAGATACTTTTTTGAATTTACAGACATGCAGGGTGAAAAGGTATATTACGGCAATTATGAGTTCGACAAGGAGTGCATCACAAACAGGGACAGAATGTTTGACTGCCCGCAGAACCTCAGAGAGGAAGAGCTGTTTGAGGTGCCACAGTGGGCAGCCAACAAGGTAGTGTATCAGATTTTTCCGTCGCGCTTTGCCGCAACACAGCCGGTGGACAAAGAGCTGTGGTATAAGGCGCCGATTACGCCTATGGATGATTTGCATGGCAATCTCAGGGGAATCATAGAGCATCTGGATTATATTAAAGATCTGGGGATTGATGTGGTGTATCTGACACCAATCTTTAAATCAAATTCGTGCCATAAGTACGATACCATTGATTATTATCAGGTTGACCCATCATTTGGCACAACAGAGGACTTAAAGGAGCTTGTACAAAAATCCCACGAGCGCGGCATGAAGGTAGTGCTGGATGCGGTATACAACCACTCAGGAAGAGAATTTTTCGCATTTCAGGATATACTTGAAAAGGGCGAAAAGTCAAAATATCTCGACTGGTATTTTATCGACGAGCTGCCGCCTAGGGGTGAATGGGGAGAAATTCCAAACTTCAAATGCTTCGGCTATTACGGTGGAATGCCAAAGCTTAATCTGAAAAATCCTGAGGTTGAAAAATACATCACGGATGTTGCATGCTACTGGATTAAGGAATGTGATATTGATGGATGGAGACTGGATGTAGGAGACGAAATCAGTCATTTCTTCTGGAAGAATTTCAGAAAGGCAATCAAGGCAGTAAAGAAGGATATGCTGATAATTGGTGAGATATGGCACTACGCAGGAGACTTCCTCGAGGGAGATGAGTGGGATACTGTCATGAATTATCCATTCTACCTGAATCTGATAGACCTGCTTGCAGACGAAAAGATTAATGTCAGCCAGTTTGTACAGAATCTGGGATATCTGAAGGGGCGCTTAAACAAAAAGTGCTATCCGTTGATGTGGAACCTGATTGACAGCCATGATACAGCAAGATTTTTACATCTGTGCAACGATAATAAGAAAAAACAGCATCTCGCAGCAGCTTTTCAGCTGCTACTGCCCGGAATGCCTATGGTCTACTATGGTGATGAGTATGCAATGCCGGGAGCAAATGATCCGGACTGCAGACGAGGCATGTACTGGGATGAGGAATACCAGGACAAGGAGATGTATAATTGGTATAAGAAGCTCATGCAGATTAGAAAAGCACATGCATGCATCGTAGAGGGCGAAATGATTGAGACAATCACAAATGACGATGATGATACGATTGTTATGATCAGAAAAAATGGCGAGGAGACCATCGCAATGCTTTTCAATTGTGGCAACAGTGCAAAGGAATTTAATGAGTATGCCGAGAAACACAATCTGCTGACAGATAGCGCATTTGACGGAAAAGTAGACGGGCTTGACGCTGCCGTAATTGTGCTTTAAAAATTATATGGATTATCTATAAGAAGTCATGGAGCTTTGCACATCAGGTAAACGGAAAGACGGTAGAAGCGACGAAAAATAGGTAAATCGCAGTAAAATAATTTTATATGAGTTTTTATGGACAGGAAATTGCAGGCAGCTGCTTTTTCCTGTTTTTTTGCATAAAATCAATTCTGTTGAGGTAAAATTGAGATTGACATTGTATTGTATGAGTATAAAATACAAGGAATCAGGTAATGTACAATGAAAAGGCATAAAATATGTAAAATTATTTTTGCTATACTGGCAGTTTTTTTATGTGTGGCTTTTTATGAGTTAATCGGAATCTGCATCACATATAAAAAACAGCCGGCGGTGTCTGATGCTACTATAAAGGAAACACAAAATATTATGAGTGTGGCGGGGAGAGAGAATACGGAAAGAGCAGTAATCATTGAAAAAAATTCGCAGGCTCTTTTAGAAAGAGTGAGATTAATCCAAAATGCAAAGGCTGAAATAATCCTTTCTACATTTGCATTTAAATCAGACGAAAGCGGAAAATTGATTTTAGGAGCACTGCATGATGCGGCAGACAGAGGCGTACATGTCCGCATATTGGTAGATGGAATGGAGAGCTGGATTGATATGGAGGGTAATCCATATTTTTATGGATTATCTTCGCATGAGAATGTTGAGATTAAGCTGTACAATAAAGCAAATCCGCTTAAGCCATGGAAGACAATGGGAAGAATGCATGATAAATATCTGATTGCAGATGGTAAAATATATATTCTTGGCGGAAGAAACACATATAATTATTTTTTGGGTGATTTTCCGGGGCATAAAAATTTTGACCGGGATGTGTTAGTTGTCTGCGATGAGCCACAGAAAGATAATTCTATCAATCAGTTATTGGATTATTTTGAAACAATATGGGAACAGGAGGACTGTCGGTATTTTCATAACAGTAAAAAATTAGCTGACAGACAGTCTGTAAAGAAAGCAGTTTTAGAGCTGCAGGAAGGGTATCAGCAATATTTTGAAGTTAATAAGGAAAAAATTTGTGATACAGATTATGCGGATGAAACCTTTGAAACAGAAAAGATTACATTGTTATCAAACCCAATCCACACCCAAGCTAAGGAACCGGTGGTATGGTATCAGCTGGGAGAATTAATGAAAAATGCAAAGGAACGCGTAAAAATTCATACACCATATATTATTTGCAATGATATGATGTATAATACATGGGAGGAAATTGCACAGAAGGTTCCGGACTTTTCTATTATGACAAATTCTGTTGCGAATAACGGAAATCCATTTGGAGCTGCTGATTATGCCAAAAACAGAAACAGAATTTTAGAAACAGGAATTGATATCTGGGAATATGAAGGCGGTTATTCGTATCATGGAAAAAGTATTCTGATTGACGATGATCTGTCAGTAATAGGTTCATTCAATATGGACATGAGAAGTACTTATCTGGATACAGAGCTGATGCTTGTAATACGCAGTAAAGAGATTAATAAACAGCTGGAGGATGGCATGATGGAGTATGAGAGCGTGTCCAGACAGGTATTAGACGACGGAACATATTATGATCCGTATCATGTAAAGCCCATTGAATTAACAGAAAAACATAAAAGAAAGGTGTTTCTGGTACAGCATCTGCTTGGATGGGCAAGGGATTTGTTTTGATTAAAGGAGAACATAAATCGTGTTTAAGATATTAATTGTAGAAGATGATAAGGAATTAAGTCTGTTATTCCAAAAGGTGCTTGAAAAGAGCGGATATCAGGTCAAAAGTGCATCGGATGGAGCACAGGCATTGGAGGTATTGGACAGAGAGTATATTGATTTAATCATTTCCGATATAATGATGCCGGTTATGGATGGATATGAACTTGTGTCGGAGCTTCGTTCGGCGGGATATCAGATACCGGTGCTTATGATTACTGCAAAAAGCAGCTTCGATGATATGCGTCAGGGCTTTCTTTCGGGAAGTGACGACTATATGGTAAAACCCGTAAATGTCAATGAAATGGTTTTGAGGGTAGGGGCACTGCTTCGGCGTGCACAGATACTGAACGAACACAAAATTGTGATTGGCTCAACCGAGTTTGATTATGATGCAATGACAGTTGTGACCGGTGATGAAACGCTTGTCCTGCCCAAAAAGGAATTCCTGCTTTTATACAAGCTGGCAGCTTCACCGGGCAGGACATTTACGAAGCAGCAGCTAATGGATGAGGTATGGGGATATGAGACGGAGGCAGACCCACATACGATAGAGGTACATATAGGAAGAATCAGGGAGCGTTTGAAAGATAACCCTGATTTTGAAATCGTAACAATGCGTGGAATTGGATACAAGGTGG
>OHLI01000656.1_pt1 | contig 18232 bp, 17 predicted proteins | sample 1569051 | NCBI WGS metagenome assembly OHLI01 (sample SAMEA3879561, study PRJEB24766) | human gut metagenome | biome: human-associated habitat; feature: feces | place: USA | collected 1985/1987
ATTTCTAAAGTTACATCAGCACTAGTTAAATCTTTAACAGCATTGATAGATTTTACTTTTAAAACATCATCAGCAATAATGTTTAAATAATTATCTTTTTGGTTAGGTAATAATTCATTAGTATTAGCATAGTATAGTTTAGGAATTTTATTACCGGCAACATCCTGAGTAGCAAAGCTAGTACCGATATTAATTTTAGTAACGTAAGATTCTGGATTATTTAATTCTTCAGTAGTTATTAAGTCTTCACCTTGAGAATTATTACTAATCATACCATTAATACGTTGGGAAGCCCAGGCATATAAATTATGGTTACTTAAGTTTTCATTACCAATTGTACGGTGAATCTCATCTTTAAGTGAGGAGTATAACTCACCAGTAAACAAAGTGTTAGAAACATTAGAGACAAAGAAAAGCAGCTTTAAGCCTTTATATGAAGATGACTTATCGTTAAAAGAAAAGATTGAAAAAGTTGCAAAAGAAATCTATGGTGCGGATGGCGTTACATATGCACCTGCTGCAGAACGGGAGCTAAAAAGAATCACAGATCTTGGAATGGACAAATTTCCGGTATGCATGGCAAAGACACAGTATTCTCTTTCTGATGATGCATCAAAGCTTGGCAGACCGACTGGCTTTACCGTAAATGTCCGTGAAGTATATGTATCTGCCGGAGCAGGCTTTGTAGTAGCTATTACCGGCTCTATTATGACCATGCCTGGACTTCCGAAAGTACCGGCTGCAAATAATATTGATGTAACTAATGACGGCGTAATTACAGGATTATTTTAGGAGGTATCATGGCATTATTAATTGATGGAAAAAGAATTTCTGCTGAAATAAAGGATGAATTAAAAGAAGAAGTAGCACAGTTAAAGGAACAGGGAATCACAGGAGCACTTGCTGTAATCCAGGTGGGAAATGACCCTGCATCCAGTGTATATGTCAGAAACAAAAAGCGTGCCTGCGAATATATTGGGATAGATTCTCTTTCTTACGAGCTTCCGGAAGAGACTTCCCAGGATAAATTACTGGCTTTAATCGATAAATTGAATAAAGAAGAACATGTAAAAGGCATTTTGGTACAGCTTCCATTGCCAGAGGGCATTGATGAGGATGCGGTAATCCGTGCCATTTCTCCGAAGAAGGATGTAGATGGTTTCCATCCAGAAAATGTCGGCGCATTGATGATTGGACAGAAAGGATATATTTCCTGCACACCTGCCGGAATCATCCAGCTTCTGAAGCGTTCTGACATTGATATTGAGGGAAAACACTGTGTTATCGTTGGAAGAAGCAATATTGTTGGAAAACCGATGGCAATTTTAATGCTGCGTGAGAATGCAACTGTTACAGTAACGCATTCAAAAACCCGTAATTTAAAGGAAATCTGTAAAGAGGCAGATATTCTGATTGTTGCAATTGGGAAAAAAGAATTTATTGATGCATCCTATGTAAAAGATGGTGCAGTTGTCATTGATGTAGGAATTCATCGTGATGAGAACAATAAACTTTCCGGTGATGTAAAATTTGATGAAGTAGAGCTGCTTTGTAGTGCGATTACACCGGTTCCGGGTGGAGTCGGACCAATGACCATTGCAATGTTAATGAACAATTGTGTGGAAGCTATGAGACATGAATAGGAGAAGGCTATGAAGTGTGCAAATTGTGGAGCAGAAATAAAATTAGGCTGTGTGTACTGTTCTGTATGTGGAAAAGAAGCACAGATTGTTCCGGATTATAATGTGGAAGAGGATATTTTAAAAGAATTATTAGAAGAAGACGATAAACCGAATAAGAATGCCTCTTCCAACGGAAAGAAGAAAAAATCATTGAAAAACAGCCAGAAGAAAAAGAAAGAGGCAGAACAGAAAAAGAAACAGAAAAGACTTCTGATTACAGTATCAGTTCTGATTGCTATTGCAATCATTGGTGTTATCATTGTTCTTCTGGTGCAGAACAGCCATAAGAAATCTTTTGATTATCAGTATCAGAAGGGAATCAGTTACACGGAAGAGAAGAATTATACCAAGGCATTGACCTATTTTGAACAGGCTGAGAAATTGCAGCCGGATAATGTGGATGTATTACTCCGGATGGCTGATTTGTACCGTCTCCGAAAAGATGAAACATCAGAAGAAGCGTATTTGTTACAGATACTTACCCTTGATAAGAACAATGAAGAAGCGTATCAGATGCTGATTGCCTTATATGATAAGCAAAAGGAATATGATAAACTACAGGATTTATATGAACAATCAGACTCTGATAAAATAAAAGCGCTGTTTGATAATTATGAAGTAAAGGCTCCTGAGTTTTCGGAAGAAGCCGGGGAATACAATGATACGATTGAAATTGAACTGATGGCAGACTCAGACTGTACCATTTATTATACGTTAAATGGTGATTCTCCGATTGAAAAGGGAATGGAATATACAGAACCGATTTCTTTAGAGGATGAGAAAGAATATACCATCAAAGCAGTAGCAAAGGACGCAAGAGGCTTTTATAGTGAGATTGCAGAAGCAGATTATGAAATTACTTTTGAAGCTCCGGATTCTGCTAATGTAACACCTGCTGCCGGAACATATTATGATGCGCAGAGCATCAGTATACAGGTTCCCGCTGGTTCCACTGCTTACTATACCTGGGATGGCTCAACACCAACACAGGATTCTGATGTATACAGTGAACCACTTGAAATGCCACAGGGCAATAATGTGTTGTCTATTCTTGTGGTAGATGACCATGGACTGGCAAGCCCGGTGATAAGATATAATTATATTTATCTGCCGGAATAAGCTATGGCAGATGAACAAAGGCAGATAAGAATGTTTCTTATCTGCCTTTGTTCCGGGGATTTTAAAAATTAGTCTTCTTTTACAAATTCAATGACACCCTTGTCAAGTCTGGATACTCTTGCTAAAGAATAAACATCGATGCCCTGTTCCTCTAATTTTTCACGACCAGGCTGGAATGCTTTTTCGATTAAGACGCTGACACCTGCGATGGTGGCATGTGCTTTACGGATTAGGCGGATAGCACCGGTAGCAGCTTCGCCGTTGGCAAGGAAATCATCCACGATAAGAATGTGGTCATTTTCGCTGATGTATTTTGCGGAAATGGTTAATTCATAGCTGGTTCCTTTGGTATAAGAAGTTACAACAGTCTGATATAAATCATGATTTAAAATTTTAGAAGGCTGTTTCTTTAAAATAACAAGTGGAACGCCTAATGCTTCTGCAGCCATAAGAGCCGGAGCAATACCGGAGCTTTCGATGGTGGCAATACGTGTGATACCTTTTCCTTTATAATGTTCTGCAATATCTTTGCCCATTTTCTTCATTAATTCAGGATCCACCTGATGATTGATAAAGCTGTCAACCTTTAAAATGTTTTCGCTTTCTGCGATTCCTTCTGCAAGAATTTTCTCTTCTAATAATTTCATTTTGTTACTCCTTTGATTGTATTATATTTAAGCAGAAATCTGCTGTTTATTCATTGTTGTCTGAATAGTAAGCGGCATAAATCTTTTCTAAGATATGTTCTTCATAATCCTCCGGCAGACCGACAAATTTAGCATGAAGAAGTGCGGCAATTTTGTCGCAACGGATAAAGTAACGCTGCTCCATGGAAGGCTCGCTGTCAGCACCACTGACATGGTCGATTTCTTCTGCAGTATAGTTTGAAGAGAACCATTCCATAATTTCGCTGGTGCGTCTGCTTTCCATATCTGCATCCGCAGACATCTGGTTGATTTTACGGAAATGTGTAATTCCGATTCCAAGAAAAATAACAAACAGAACAGACATTACAACAATCATAATAACACGCATATAATCAGCCATTGGTAATTTGATGATGTCCAGAGCAAAAAGAATGACAAAAATCAGACCGGCAATTCCAACTCCAAGGAATGTATAAGCGGTAGAACGATTATCTTCCAGCTGGGCATCTTTCTCCTTGTATACCATGTTATGTACCTGACCTTTCGTTATAATAATACTATTATAAGTGATTTTATCCGACGATACAATAACCTTGTCTGTATTTCTGAAATAAGGTATACTGCAAGTATGAAGATAACAATATTATGCGTAGGAAAAATCAAAGAAAAATATTTCAGGGATGCCATTGCCGAGTACGAAAAAAGACTGGGCAGATACTGTAAGCTTGAAATTGTGGAAGTGGCAGATGAGAAGACACCGGATGGAGCATCCGAGGCAGAGGAACAGCAGATTCGTCGTAAAGAGGGGGAACGTCTTTTAAAATATTTAGAGGGAAAGAACTGCTACGTCATTGCCCTTGCAATCAACGGAAAAATGCTGGATTCTGTTGCTTTATCGGAAAAAGTCAGTGACTTGATGGTAAAGGGCAACAGCCATATCGTTCTTGTGATCGGAGGCTCCCTTGGAATTGCGGATGAAGTATTAAAACGTGCAGATGAAAAAATAAGCTTTTCGAAGATGACATTTCCGCACCAGCTGATGCGTGTTATTTTATTGGAGCAGTTATACCGGAGCTATCGGATTATCAATCATGAACCGTATCACAAATAAGCAACCGTATCATAAATAGAAGAAACGGATAAAAGGAGGAGATTTTATGAGGATGTACGACCTCATTTTAAAGAAAAAGGAAGGAGCTGCTTTATGCAAAGAAGAAATCCAGTGGATGATAAATGCATTTACAACCGGTGAAATTCCGGATTATCAGATGTCAGCCATGCTGATGGCAATCTGTTTTCAGGGAATGAATCACGATGAGACACTGGCATTAACACTTGCTATGCGGGATAGCGGAGATGTGCTTGATTTATCCGGTATTAAAGGCGTAAAGGTGGATAAACACAGCACCGGTGGTGTAGGAGATAAGACCTCTCTGATTCTGACACCAATCATTGCTGCACTTGGTGTTCCGGTAGCAAAAATGTCCGGAAGAGGATTGGGTCATACCGGCGGAACCATTGATAAGTTAGAATGCTTTGAAGGATTCAGCACATCCATATCAGAAGAAGCCTTTTTAAAGCAGGTATCAGAGGTTGGCGTTGCAATTGCGGGACAGACTGCTAATCTTGCACCAGCAGATAAGAAGCTGTATGCACTCCGGGATGTCACTGCTACGGTAGCGGAGAAATCCTTAATTGCCAGCAGCATTATGAGTAAGAAATTAGCCAGCGGGTCGGATGCCATTGTCCTTGACGTAAAGACCGGAAACGGTGCATTCATGCAGACTGTGGAAAAGGCAGAGGAACTTGCCCGGATTATGGTGGCCATCGGAAATGGGGCTGGAAAGAAAACTTATGCGGTTATTACAGATATGTCACAGCCTCTTGGCAATACAGTAGGCAATATTGTGGAAGTGCAGGAAGCCATTGAAGCATTGAACGGAAAAGGGCCAAAGGATCTGATGGATGTTGTCTATGCATTGGGGTATCTTATGTTAAAGGCTGCCGGCGTGGCAGAAGATGAAAAAAAAGCAAGAACAATGATGGAGAAAGTCATTGCAAACGGAAAAGCACTGGATAAATTTGCAGACTTTGTACAAGCACAGGGTGGCAGAAAGGAACAGGTTTATCATCCGCAGTTATTGGCAAAAGCAGCAATTACAGAGACCATCACCGCACCGGAAGATGGATATGTAGAAGCTTTAAATGCTATGGCAATTGGAACTGCCTGCATGAGCCTTGGCGGCGGCAGAGAGACAAAGGAGAGTCAGATTGATTTAACTGCCGGTATCCGCCTTAAGAAAAAAATAGGAGACAGCGTAAAAAAAGGAGAATGTCTGGCCGAATTATATGGTAATGATGCAGCAAAATGCAACGATGCAAAGGAACTGGTTCAAAATGCATTTCTTTTCAGTAAAGAGCCACTGGATGCACCGGAAACAGTTTTAAAATATATTACCGCATAGAAAAGGAAAAAACTCATATAGTTATATATGAGGAAAAACAATAAGAAAGAGCTAAAAAAAGATTTTAAAAATCATATGGTGGAATCCTTAGAACTGCCGAAAGACTTAGTCTACCGGGCAGCAATTGTAACCGTTATGGGTAACAGGGAACTGCTGTTGGAAAATTATAAGGGAATCTTAGAATACGAGAAAGAATATATCAGGATTCAGGCGAAAAGCTGCCGGATTCTTGTTCGTGGAAAAAATCTCAACATTTCCTATTATACGAATGAAGAGATGAAAATAACAGGAATCATCCAAAGTATTGAGTATGAATAGAGGTTTTCTATGACAACACTTTCCCTGCTTAAATATATAGGCGGTTACCTTGAGGTAGTCTTAAGTGGTTATGCTCCGGAACGATTTTTAAATCTGTGTGGCAATCACAATATTTTAATCTGGAATCTTCGAAAAGAGGAAGATGTTTATCGCTTTTTTATCAGCATTCGTGCATTTTGGAGTATCCGTCCGTTCGTAAGCAAGACCGGATGCAGGATTCGGATTCTGCGCAAAATAGGATTTCCGTTCTGGATGAACCGTTACCGGAAACGAAAATGCTTCCTGATGGGAGTAATTCTCGCAGCTGGTCTGGTGTGGTTTTTATCACGATTTCTCTGGAATGTGGAGGTAGATGGTAATTCATCTGTTACGACAGAAACCGTTTTAACATTTCTTGATGAGGAGGATTGTGGTTATGGAGACCGGATTCGTACAATTGACTGCGAACAGTTAGAACGGGATCTGCGGGCACAGTTTCCGGAAATCATCTGGGCATCGGTACAGATTTACGGAACGAAAATGACGGTATTAATCAAGGAAAATCTGGTACAGCAGGAAGCAATGGAAGAATTGCCGTATGAAGCTTCAGACCTGATAGCAGAAGAGGATGCGACAGTGGAATCCATTATTACAAGAAATGGAACCCCACTAGTAAAGAACGGCGATGCAGTAAAGGCAGGAGATATATTAGTAAGTGGCAGGATTGATTTGACCAATGACAGCGGGGAACGGTATGCCTATGAATATTGCAATGCAGATGCGGATATCTATCTACTGACGGAATATCCCTACCATGATAAATTTTCCCTTGCCCACGAAGAAAAAAGAATGACCGGTGCAGAAAAGAAACGGTATTCCATTGATTTCTTTGGAAAAATAATAACACTTCCGGCATTAAGCGGTGAATTTGAATGTGCAGACAAAACCACGGATTATAAGCAGCTTTGCCTCCATGGGGACTTTTATCTGCCACTTGGAATCTATTCTAGTACTTTAAAAGAGTATCGGACAGAACAGGAAATTTATACGAAAGAGCAGGCAGAAGCGGTTGCTACAGAAAATTTTAATATTTATTTGTCACATTTAGCAGAAAAAAATATTCAAATTTTAGAAAAAAATGTTATTATAGATATGGACGATAAAAACTGTATCATGGAAGGAATCATCAAAGTGCGCACAAAAGCTGCTTTAAGGCACGAAACGGAACAGCTTACAGCACCTGATACAGAAGACACAGAGGAAGGGCTAGTATTAAATGAGCTTGAATGAAACAAGAATTGATATACCGGCAGAGCATGTTTCCAATATTTTCGGACAATTTGACCATAATATAAAATTGATTGAACGGACCTTAAATGTTACGGTAGTGCCCCGCAATGAAGGAATCAAAGTCATTGGAGATACCGCAAATGTAGAGGGTGCATGCAAGGTGTTTGCAGAACTTTTACAACTGGCAGAGAGAGGAAACATGATTGATGAGCAGAAGGTTGCATATACACTTTCTCTTTTGGGAGAACATAAAGAAGGCTCGTTGGTAGAAATCGATAAGGACTGCATCTGCCATACGATAAACGGCAAACCGGTGAAACCAAAGACTTTAGGCCAGAAGGCTTATGTGGATGCCATCCGTAAGCAGATGATTGTATTTGGAATCGGGCCTGCCGGAACCGGAAAGACTTATCTTGCCATGGCAATGGCAATTACTGCATTTAAGAATGAAGAAGTAAATCGTATTATTTTAACCCGTCCTGCAATTGAAGCCGGTGAGAAATTAGGATTTCTCCCGGGAGATTTACAGAGCAAGGTAGATCCGTATCTTCGCCCGCTGTATGATGCACTGTATCAGATTATGGGAGCAGAAAGCTTTCAGCGGAATATGGAAAAGGGGCTTATTGAGGTCGCACCATTGGCTTATATGAGAGGCCGTACCTTAGATAATGCATTTATTATCTTGGATGAGGCACAGAATACTACACCGGCACAGATGAAGATGTTTTTAACACGTATTGGATTTGGCTCCAAGGTTGTGGTGACCGGCGATGCTACCCAGAAGGATCTGGCTCCGGGAACGAAGTCGGGACTGGATGTGGCATTACGTGTACTTCGCAATGTGGATGAGATATCCGTCTGCAAATTGACCAGTGCTGACGTAGTAAGACATCCTTTGGTACAGAAGATTGTAAAAGCTTATGACGATTATGAATCAAAAGCAAATAAAAGAACGAAAAGAGTAACGAAAAATGAAGGAAGATAGATTTTCACCCAAAAGAATGATTCGTATGCTGGGAATCCTTATTTCCGTTGCGCTTTATTCTGTTTTTCTGGCAATTATCTGCAAGTTTACCATAGACCGTGTACTGGTGCTTGTTTTTGTAAATGCTTTATATCTGCCATTGCTGATTGCAGTGATTGAAATGGAACGTATCAGAGGGCATCTGAACCGGAATGAAAGAAGTGATTTTCATCAGCTGTTTCTTTGCTTTCTTGCAGCATCAGCCTGTTATGTGGGTTTCTTTTTTATGCCGGCATATATGGCACCGGTCATGATTCCGGTCATGATTCTTTCCTGTGGCGGAAATGAACTGATTGGTATTTTAGGCGGAATTTATTTTAATACACTGCTTTGCATGTGTTCCAGCGGCAGTTTTTATGAATATGCGGCATATACTATGCTGACGGTACTTTCCGGAATTCTGCTTATGGTAATCAGCCAGAAAAAATATAAAATTTATGGATGTATCATGACCGTTGCATTGTCGTTTGCTGTTCCGAGTATCTTCTATTACATCAGCAGCTTTGAAATCAATTATCATCAGTACTTATCCGCAGGATGCAGCATGATACTGACTGCAGTTTTTTCGTACTTTTTTGCAGACAGGCTGTATTATTATACGAAGCATGAAAAAGAACGTACTTTAGCTGAAATTATTGCAGAAAATTTTCCGCTGGTACAGGAGATTAAAAACTATTCGGAAATTGATTATGCACATGCCCGTAAAGTTTCGAGTGTGGCAGAAGAATGTGCAAAGGAGCTTGGGGCAGATGATAAAACGGTAGCTGCGGCAGGATTTTACTACCGGATTGGCAAGCTGGAGGGAGAACCGTTTGTAGAAAATGGAGTTCGTCTTGCTGAGATTAACTGTTTCCCGAAAAACGTGGTTAAGATTCTAAGTGAATACAATGGTGAATTAAATGCTATTAGTTCCATAGAGTCCGCAATCGTACATATTGTGGACAGTATTGTTACCAAATTTGAACTTTTGGGCAAGGAAACCGTGAAGAACAGCTGGAATCATGATATTATTATTTATCAGACATTAAACGAAAAATCGGCTGCCGGATTATATGATGAAGCGAATCTTGGCATGAACCAGTTTATTAAAATCAGAGAGTTTTTAACGAAAGGAGCGGATTTATTTTGAGCCTTGCGATAGAGAAAGAAGCGGAGGTTACCTTCGATTTTGATTATGAAACACTTGCAAAAGATGTAATATCGTTTACAATGGAACATGAGCATTTTCCTTTTGAAGCAGAAATCAGCCTTACGCTGACAGATAACGAAGGTATCTGGAAGGTTAATAAAGAGTTCCGGGAGATAGACCGCCCGACGGACGTTTTATCCTTTCCGATGTTAGAATATGATGCACCGGGAGATTTTTCCCAGATAGAGAATCAGACAGAGGACTGCTTTAACCCGGATACAGGGGAAATTCTTCTGGGAGATATTATTATTTCTGTGGACAAGGTCAGAGAACAGGCAGAGGAATATGGCCACAGTATGCAAAGAGAATTTGCATTTCTGATTGTACATAGTATGCTGCATCTGTTTGGTTACGACCATATGGAAGAGCAGGAAGCTGCAGTGATGGAAGGAAAGCAGCGTGAGATTTTAGAATGCTTAAATATTTTAAGATAAAAATGGAGGAACATCATGAAAAAGAGATTAAGTATTGTTTTATGCATGACACTGATGGCAACCAGTCTTTTAGCTGGATGTAAGAAAAAAGAGGAAGCTCCGGAACCGACAGAAACCGTTTCTGAAGCAGAACCGGAAACCGAAACCGAAACCGGCAAAGATGGTATGGCAAGAAGTTACCTGACCGGTGAATGGATTGATGCAGATTTAGCAAAGAAGAAACCGGTTGCAATCATGATTGGAAATACCAATGATGCATTGCCACAGTATGGACTGTCGCAGGCAGACGTACTTTACGAAGCTCCTGCTGAAGGCGGAATTACCCGTCTGATGCCAATTTTCCAGGATTACTCCGGATTAGACAAGATTGGTTCTGTAAGAAGCTGTCGTCACTACTATGCATATTATGCAATGGAATTTGATGCAATTTATGTTCATTACGGACAGGCAATTTACGCAACTGAGCTATTAGAGAGTGGCAAAGTTGAGGACTTAAACGGTTTAGAGGGTGCCATTGATTCTGCTACTTTCTATCGTGACAAGTCAAGAAAGGCTCCACACAATGCATTTGTAAGCACAGATGGTCTTGATGCCGGAATTGAATTAAAAGGTTATGATACCGAGCTGCCTTCCGATTATGAAGGACATTATCAGTTTAATGAGGATGATGAAAAAGAAATTGAACTTACAGATGGAGCAGATGCAGCAGTGGTTCAGCCGGGATATTATGTAAACAATCCTTGGTTTGTATATAACAGTGAAGATGGTTTATACTATCGTTTCCAGTATAAAAAAGAGCATATGGATGAAAATACAGGCACACAGCTTGCTTTTAAGAACATTCTGCTTCAGTACTGCGATTATACCAAGTTAGATGATGCACACGGTTATCTGGATGTTGAGAGCACCGGTGAAGGAACCGGAAAATATATTACTAACGGTAAAGTAATAGATGTGACATGGAAGAAAGCAAGCGAAAACGAGCCAACCAGATACTATGACGCTTCCGGAAATGAAATCACATTAAACCAGGGTAAAACCATGGTATGTGTATTGTTAAATGATATGGAGAAGAAATTAAATATCTATGCAACAGAAGATGAGTTTACACCACCTTCCGCAAAATAATTATTTCGAAAATTACTTGAGGTAAATTTATGAGTTCAGGAAAAAAGAGTGACTCCAACTTTTTAGTACAGGGTTCCATTCTTGCAATTGCCTCTATAGTCAGCAGGATAATCGGTCTGCTCTATCGTATCCCGATGACAAATATCATTGGAGATACCGGTAACAGTTATTACAGTGCAGCCTTTGAAATTTATAATATCCTGCTGATTATTTCTGCATACAGCCTGCCATTGGCGGTATCCAAGCTGGTATCTGCCCGTGTCTCGAAGGGGCAAAGAAAAAATGCATATCGAATTGTAAAAGGGGCCCTGCTTTTAGCAACCGGTACCGGACTTACTGCAAGTTTGATTCTTTTCTTTGGTGCGTCATTCTTCACAAACATGCTGAATACGCCCCTTAGTATTTTTGCATTGAAGGTTCTGGCACCGACGATACTGGTAGTTGCTGTATTAGGAGTCTTACGTGGATTTTTCCAGGGACTTGGTACCATGATGCCGAGTGCCATTTCACAGATTATCGAACAGATTGTCAATGCGATTGTCAGTATTGCAACTGCCTATATCCTCTATGGATATGGGGCAAGAATCGGAGCAGTGCTTGGAAATAAAGAAAAGTATGGCTCTGCTTACGGTGCTGCAGGTGGAACACTGGGTACCAATATGGGAGCAGTGTTTGCACTTTTATTCCTTGGAATGTTGTTTCTGGCATACAAACGTATTTTTAAACGACAGATGCGCCGGGATACAAGCAGCAAAACAGAATCCTATCAGAATGTCTTTCGTGTACTGATTATGACCATTGTTCCGGTACTTTTAAGTACCACAATTTATAATATCAGTGCAATTTTAGATCAGGGTATCTATAAGAACGTAGCGGAATTACAGGGCTATAAGCCGGATGATATTGATGTCTGGTGGGGAATCTTCTCCGGAAAATATAAGACTATTATCAATATTCCGATTTCCATTGCTTCTGCGATGGCGGCTTCCTGCGTACCAAATCTTACCGGTGCGTATGCAAGAAGGGACAGAGAGTCCGTACGAAGCCAGATTAACATTGCAATCCGCTTTATTATGGTAATTGCATTCCCTTGTACCATTGGAATTGCAGTGCTGTCAGGACCGATATTAAAGCTGCTTCATCTTTATGGCAGCACCGGAACTACTGCAGCAACCATGCTTACAACGGGAGCTATTGCAATTTTGTTCTATTCTCTTTCCACATTATCTAATGGATTGTTACAGGGGATTAACCGGATGAGAGAGCCTGTTAAAAATGCGGCTATCGCATTGGGACTGCATCTGATTGTACTATTAGTGATGATGTTTGGTTTACATCTTGGTATTTATGCAGTGGTATATTCCAATGCATTATTTGCATTCTTTATGTGCCTCTTTAATGCAATGTCTTTACGGAAATACAGTGGTTATCGTCAGGAAGTTGTGAAAACTTTCTTAATCCCGGTGGCAGCTTCTGCCATTATGGGCGTCGTAGTCTTTGGCGTTTACAATGGTATTTTTGCTATAATTAAAGTAAATGCGGTTGCAGCCATACTTGCCATTGGAATTGGTGCTGTTGTATATGGTGCAATGCTTTTATTATTAAAAGGTTTAAGTGAGGAAGAACTGAAGAAATTCCCGAAGGGCTACCTTCTCGTCCGCATTGCCAAGAAATTACATTTATTATAAAAATGCAATAAAAGGGCAAAACATAGAATTCTTGAAAAAATTGTATAAAAAGAAAAAACCTGCGCATACTGTTTGTGGTGATGAATATGAAAAACACAAAACGTATGCGCACTTTTTTCCTTGGAGCACTGGTATTATCTATCTCTGCATGGATTGGTGGAAGACAGTATTATCTGAAACTGAATGAAAAAGAACAGGAAAAAATAATAGAGATTCAGGAAGCTGAGACGGAGCAATTCGAGGATAGCGTGGAAAGTGCAAACATTCAGAATAAAAAAGCATTTGTTATCCGGGAAGAGGACGGGTACCTGAATGTCTATTTCGGCGAAGAGGATGCCTTATACATGTATACTGGAATTGCGTATCAGGGACTGCCGGAAGAATTGAAAAAAGAAATCAGCAATGGAAAAACCTTTGATACACTGGAAGATTTATACCGTTTCTTAGAAAGCTATTCCAGTTAAAAAGTTGATTGTTTCAGACTGTTATGATACAATCTAAAAGGCTGAATAGGTCTGATTGCATAGCAGTCCAAAAGAAATAGAGAGAAGAGTAAATAATTGGCATGAATAAGCATACAGAACGCATAGGTGTCGTTGTAGTCGGTGGAGGTGCTGCCGGATTGGTGGCAGCCATTATGGCGGCACGAAACGGTGCAAAAGTTCTTATTTTAGAGCACAACGAAGTACCTGGTAAGAAGATTTTAGCAACCGGAAACGGTAAATGTAATTATACAAATAAAGTGCAGGGTGTGGACAAATATTACGGACAGAACCCTGCTTTTGTTGCACCTGTATTTGAGCAGTTTGGACTGGAAGAGACACTGCAGTTCTTTAAAGAACTTGGCATATATCCAAAGGAGCGTAACGGCGGATATTATCCTCAGAGCGAGCAGGCAACTGCAATCAGGGATGTGTTGCTGATGGAATTAAAGAAACAGAACGTTGGAGTGGTCTGTGGCTGTGGCATAAGAGGCATAGAAAAGACCGCAAAGGGCTTCACTTTTCATACCAAGGGCGGTGATTTTTATGCAACAAAATGCATAATGGCAACCGGTGGTAAGACCTTAAAGAAAAGTGGCAGTGACGGAAGCGGTTTCCTATATCTTGAAAGTCTGGGACATCATATCATAGATTTAGTACCGGGGCTTATCGGATTGAAGGGAAAACAGTCATTTTTTGCTGATATTGCAGGAATTCGTGCAGATGTAAAGGTCGATTTATACATAGAAAGCACGCATGTATGCAGCGAACAGGGAGAATTGCAGCTTACGAATTATGGAATATCCGGCATTCCGGTATTTCAGCTTTCAAGAGTTGCCACAAGAGCGTTATCAGAACAGAAAGAAGTCTATGCGACACTTAATTTTGTGCCATTCTGGGAGAAAGAACAGTGCTTAACCTATTTCAAGGAAAGATTTAAGAAAGCAGATGAAAAACACATCGGGGAAGCCTTAATCGGCTTTTTCCCGGAAAAATTAATTCCGGTATTATTAGAAGAGTCACATATAAAAGCTGCAAAATATGCGAACCGGCTGCAGACAGAAGAATTAGAGAGATTTATAGATACGGTGCAGGGACTCCGGGTGGATATTACTGACTGGAATACCTTTGATACGGCACAGGTGACTGCCGGTGGCGTAGACACTGATGAAATAGATGCAGAAACCATGGAGTCAAAGCTTTGTCCGGGACTTTATTTTGCCGGAGAAATGGTGGATATTGACGGAATCTGCGGTGGTTATAATTTGCAATGGGCATGGAGCAGCGGCGCAGTAGCCGGGATACATGTGGCAAGGGAGTTATCATGATACGAGTAAATCAGTTAAAGCTTCCGATTGAACATTCGGAAGAGATGTTAAGAAGACAGATTATCAAAACACTTCATCTAAAAAATGAAAAGGATCTGATCTGTTATCAGATTCGAAAGCAATCCATTGATGCAAGAAGAAAAAATGAACTTTCCTTTGTATACACAGTGGATGTGGAATTGAAGCAGGAAGGTATGATTTTACATAAGAATAAAAATTCCAATATCAGTAAAGCAAAGGATATACATTATCATTTCCCGGATGCCGGAGAGAAACAGCTGTCCTACAGACCGGTTATTGTAGGAAGCGGTCCGGCAGGAATGTTCTGTGCCTATGAACTGGCAAAGCATGGCTATTGTCCAATTATTTTGGAGCGTGGAAGCAGTGTGGAAGAGAGGACTGCTGAAGTAGAACGGTTCTGGAAGGACGGCATCTTAAATCCAAAGACGAATGTACAGTTTGGCGAAGGCGGAGCAGGTACTTTTTCCGATGGGAAATTAAATACGCTGGTAAAAGATGTGGCAGGAAGAAACCGGGAAGTGTTAGAAATCTTTGTGAAAATGGGCGCTCCGGAAGAAATTTTATATATAAATAAGCCTCATATCGGAACTGATATTTTAAAAACAGTCGTAAAAAACATCCGGCTGGAAATTGAAAGAATGGGTGGAACTTACTGCTTTTTCAGCCAGCTTACAGACATTACGCTGAATGGGAAGAAAGATAAAGTAGAAGCCATCCGGATTAACGGAGAAAAGGAAGTAGCAACAGACGTTCTGGTGCTGGCAATCGGACATTCCGCCAGAGATACTTTCCCAATGTTACAGGAAGCGGGACTTATGATGGAAGCCAAAGCATTTGCGGTGGGATTTCGTGTAGAGCATCCGCAGGCGATGATTGATGCATGCCAGTATAACGGACATAAAAATGCCCTGCTGCCTGCTGCATCCTATAAGCTGACTGCAAATCTTGAGAATCACCGCGGGGTATATTCTTTCTGTATGTGTCCGGGGGGTTATGTAGTAAATGCTTCTTCGGAGGAAGGTATGCTGGCAGTCAATGGCATGAGCTATCATGCAAGAGCCGGGCAGAATGCCAACAGTGCCATTATCATATCGGTTCGACCGGATGACTTTGAAGGGAATGGACCGTTAGCTGGAATTGAGTTTCAGCGGAAATTGGAAAAAAATGCCTACCGCATTGGAAACGGAGCAATTCCGCAGCAGCTTTACGGAGATTTTAAAGAGAATCGCATATCCACAGGATATGGGGCTTTTGAAAGTACCACAAAGGGTGCACATATATTTGCAAATCTCAGGGAAATTTTTCCAAAAGAATTAGCAGCATCTTTTCAGGCTGGAATGGAGCTCTTTCCGAAATACATTCCGGACTATAACAGGGAGGATGCCATTTTATCCGGCGTGGAGAGCCGAACTTCCTCTCCGGTGCGGATTACAAGGGATGAATCCTTTGAAAGTAATATTGCAGGCATTTACCCTTGCGGAGAAGGTGCCGGTTATGCCGGCGGTATTATGTCAGCAGCCATGGACGGATTGAAAGTAGCGGAAGCAATTGCAGGAAAATATGCAAAACTTAAAATAGATTAAAACAACAGGTGTTTTGAAATAGAAAAGGAGATACAGAACATTGACGGAATATACACCAATGATGCAGCATTATTTAAAAACCCATGAAGAATACAAGGACTGTATTTTATTTTACCGTCTGGGTGATTTTTATGAAATGTTTTTTGATGATGCAAAGGTTGTATCAAAAGAATTAGAGCTTACCTTAACCGGAAAGAGCTGTGGTGCAGAGGAACGGGCACCCATGTGCGGAATCCCATATCATGCAGCAGAAACTTATCTGACCAGACTGGTGAAAAAAGGTTATAAGGTTGCTATCTGTGAGCAGGTGGAAGACCCGAAGCTTGCCAAGGGAATGGTAAAGCGTGAAGTAACAAGAGTTGTAACGCCGGGAACTACCTTAAATGCACAGGCACTGGATGAAACGAAAAATAATTATATCATGTGTATCGCATATATCGGTGACCATTATGGTATTTCTTCTGCAGATATTACCACCGGAGATTACTATGTGACAGAAGTGGATTCGGAACGGAAATTATTGGACGAAGTCAATAAATACCAGCCGACAGAAATCATCTGTAATGAAGCATTTTATATCAGCGGAATTGATATCGATGATATGAAAAACCGTATGGGAATCGTAATTTATTCTCTGGATGCATGGTATTTTTCTGATGAGACAGCACAGATGACTTTAAAGGATCATTTTAAAGTCAGGGATTTAGAAGGACTTGGTCTTGCAGATTATGACAGCGGCGTCGTTGCAGCCGGTGCATTATTAAAATACCTTTACGAGACACAGAAAACAACCCTTTCCAATCTGGTGGCAATTCATCCGTATACCACCGGAAAATTCATGATTATTGACAGTTCTACCAGACGAAACTTAGAGCTGGTTGAAACCCTCCGGGAAAAGCAAAAGCGTGGTTCTCTCCTTTGGGTATTGGATAAGACCAGGACAGCCATGGGAGCAAGAACCTTAAGAAGCTTTGTGGAACAGCCATTAATTGAGCGTACGGAAATAGAAGAGCGTTATGATGCCATTGACGAATTTAATACCAATGCCATCACAAGAGAAGAAATCCGGGAATATTTAAATCCGGTCTATGATCTGGAACGGTTGATTACCCGTGTTACTTATCAGACCGCAAATCCAAGGGATTTGATTGCATTTCGCAATTCCATACATATGCTGCCACCGATTAAGACACTGATGAGTGATTTTCAGTCACCACTTTTAAAACGTTTATATGAGCAGCTGGATACGTTGGATGAATTATACGAATTAATCGAACGTTCCATTGCGGAAGAACCGCCACTTACCCTTCATGACGGCGGCATCTTAAAAGAGGGCTATAACGAAGAGGTGGACCGCCTGCGGAAAGCAAAGACCGATGGAAAGAGCTGGCTTGCTGATTTGGAGGCAAAAGAGCGTGAGAAAACCGGAATCAAGAATCTGAAAATCAAATATAACAAAGTATTTGGCTATTATCTTGAAGTAACCAATTCCTTTAAAGACATGGTGCCGGACTATTTCACCAGAAAGCAGACTCTGGCAAATGCTGAGCGTTTTATCACACCGGAATTAAAAGAATTAGAGGATGTTATCCTAGGTGCGGAAGACAAGCTGATTGTCTTAGAATATGAACTGTTCCGGGAAGTCCGCCAGAAGGTGGCGGATGAAGTGGTCCGTATCCAGAAGACCGCCAAAGCAGTGGCGCAGATTGATGTATTTGCATCTCTTGCAACTGTAGCGGAACAGAATAATTACTGCCGTCCGAAATTAAACGAAAAAGGTCTTATCGACATCAAAGACGGCAGACATCCGGTAGTAGAACGGATGATTCAGAATGAAATGTTTGTGGCAAATGAT
>OHLI01000671.1_pt1 | contig 17770 bp, 25 predicted proteins | sample 1569051 | NCBI WGS metagenome assembly OHLI01 (sample SAMEA3879561, study PRJEB24766) | human gut metagenome | biome: human-associated habitat; feature: feces | place: USA | collected 1985/1987
ACGTCCGCTTTTGGGCGTGTCAAGATAGACACCTTTCGCCGCTGTATAGCAAAGGTTTCCGGCAATCCGAATTTCGCCTGTTTTGAAATTTACATTTTGCCATTTGAGAGCGCAGCACTCACCCCGGCGGATGCCGGTATCAATCAGAAGTCGTATTAACGCCTGCCACTTCAAAGGTTCATCCTTTAGCGTGGCCAGTAGCCGTTTTACTTCCTCTGCTGTGTATGCCGCCGACTCTGATGACTTCACTTCATCCTTGCGAGGTTTCGGGCGTTCCACTTTATCCATGGGGTTCCGGTCGATCATATCACCGAGATATGCCATCTTGAACAGCGTGTGCAGAATAGTGTATGTTTTGATGACAGTAGCGTGCGCCTTGCCCTGCGCCTGAATATCCAGCAGCAGCGCAGTGATTTGCGCCGGTGTGATTTCTGGCATTTTCATATCACCCAAGGCGGGGTAGATTCGCCGGTCAAGGCAATTCTGGTAGCCGGAGCGTCCGTTTTCGCTCATTGTGACGGCCTTCGCAGGCATGAACACCCGCTCCCCATACTGACGCAGGGTCAGTATCTTGGCCGCTTCCGCCGCCTGTTGAGCGGCCTTTGCCGCGGCTTCTGCGGCTTCCCGTGCGTCCTTCTCATGCTGCTCCGCACGGCTTATGGCCTCGCCTGTATCACACTGGCGCTCAAACTCTGCCGACACAGCGGCAAGCTCGCGCTCGATGGCCTTTTTGCTCCAGCCCTCCGGCGCGTACCATCGGCGGGTCAGGCGGGATTTACCACGACCACGGCTGACGCTAATCTCATAGAATACCTTGCCGGATTTGGTTGTCATTTTCCGGGTAGACGGCATAGCTGCACCTCCTGCTCTTAGTTGCCTTTTAGCTTTTTCTGCTCGCTTTCGATTTCTTTAATACTCTTTTGTGGTGTTGGAAGATTCTCGGGCATCGTGCCGCCAAGTTCCGCAATGGTTTGCCGCACCTTTTTACCAACCTCATAATGCGTCCTGTTTGCAGCTTCTTTCCCTCGAATATTCTCTCTCCGAAGTTTTTCGTCAGTCTGCGTGGCACGGAAGAGATTAGCCGCGAGTTCAGTACTCCCCATATGGTCGAGGATTTTCTGATTGGGTTTCAGGCCCTTCCGCGCATGAATTTCTTTCGCCCCTAACCCGCCATATAATCCCTGATAGCCCTTGTTTTGGAAGATGGCATAATCCCGAGAATCAACAACGCCGGCCATCTGGGCAGCCTCCGCAAGAGATTTATTATGCTGAATCATCTCGTTGCGGATCGCAAGGCGTTTCTGATCCTCAGAGAGCTGATCGTATCCTTCGAGCAACTCTTGCTGCCTTGTCTTTACTGCAAAATAGGTTTGGCCAAGTGCAATAATTTCCTTTCGCGGGTCTCCATTCTGCACAATCAGATAGCAGGCATACCGAGAAAGCATAATATCACCGATATCTTTATGCGCTGCACCAGCCTCTACGATTTTGTTGACGTCAACAAAATCGCCGGCAGGGTCTATTCCACTATTTTGACAGGCAACTTTTGCCTTTTCAATTACGCTCGTGAAGTTTCGCCACTCGGTGTATCCCAGAACGCGTTGCAAATCACGCGCATACCAAAATTCTTCACCATCTTCTGTATAGTGCTTAATATCCTCAAAAGTTTGCTCGCTGTATGCAGCGATTTCTCCATTTTTCATTTCATCATCAAAAGAGTAAAAGAAAAACATATATTCACCTCTGTCCTGCTTCATGCTTCGGCATGGGGCATTGTTTTTTTATAGCGTCATTGTGGTTCGGTATCAGTGCTACTTTAATCCTCAACGCTCGTTTTTGCCTTTTCTTGTTCCGCAACCAAATCAAAGAGCCTTTTTATCTCACACGAATCTTTGAAAGGGATACCTTTTGCATCTTTTATCACGACACCTGTTTCTTCCTGCATTTTGAAAATTAGTTCCAAAGAAGATTTTAGCTGCTCCAAGGAGAGTCCCGTCGTATCAAACTTAAACCCCACCTCACAGTCACCACTATCCCCCAAATCCACGTCTGTAACTTTCAAATGCCCATCCCAAAAGGTGTCACCCTCCGTGAACGGAGCACCGGTTAAGTCGCTAATGTTACAACCAAGCGCAGTTGCAATGCGAGCAAGTGTCTCATATTTCGGCTTTCGCAAATCTCTTTCCCATTGGCTGATACTTTGAAACGGAATACCCATTTTCTGAGCCAGTTCGTTTTGGGTCATTTTTGCTTTTTTCCTTGCCTCTTTTATACGTTCCCCAACAGTCATGCGCTTTCACCTCATTGAGAACTATACCACGCCTTAGAATTTTTTTCAAGCATTTGAATGAAAAAATATTGACTAAAGCAAATGATTGTGCTATCATGCTATTATAAATCAAATGAGTGAGGTGAACTGTAGTGCGTATCCGAATCAATCGAGAAAAATTTGCGGCCGCGCTTGCCCGGCTCGGCATTACCGGCAACGAGCTAGCGGAACAAACTGGGCTTTCCCGCAGTACCATAACGGCTATTCGATCTGGAAAAAGTGTGAACAGAGAGACCGCGCAAAAGGTTGCGTCTGTTTTAGGGGTCGAAATCATGAAGGCGGGTGACTGAAAATGCATGCTACGCAATTCTCAAACGTCTCTACTCCCTACCAAAAAATCCCCGATGCCTGCCGCAGCACCGGACTTAGCCAATACTATTTGCGTAAAGGCTGTAAGGACGGCACTGTCCCGCATATTCGATCGGGGACGGTGTATCTCGTAGACGTCCCGGCACTGTTGGAAAAGCTGCGCCGCGAGGCTACCGGGCAGATCGGCGGGTGATGAGGCGTGGGAAAGCCAAGGAAGCGGGCAGACTGGTTCCCTGTCTACCTCGACCAACGACAGTACATCGAAGCAGTTGACGATGCAACAGCGGGACGAGTTCTCAAGGCGGCTCTCACCTACCTTGTGACCGGGGAGCATACACCGTTAAATGGTGCCGCAGAGCTCCTCTTTGTCGGGTTTAGAAGTGCCGTTGATGGTGCTGTGGCAAAATTTGAGGCCACCCGCAAGCGGAACATAGCCAATGGCTCAAAAAATGCCACTGGCACCCAGTCGCACCCATTGGACGCCACTGGCACCCAGTCGGGCACAGAGTTAGATTTAGACATAGAGAAAGATGGAGAGGGGGATTCATATTCTTCCCCCGCCCCCGTGACAAAAAATTTTTTAGGCGGCCAGCGGAAGTACGACCACACCAGCGAAGCCTATCAGATTGCCAAGTATCTGGCCGATGAAAAGGCCGGGGACAATCCATGCAGGGCGCAGCCCACGGAGGTAGAACTGCAAAAGCAGGCGGCAGCGTTAGATGAACTGCACACCCAGAACGGGGTGGCTTGGGATGTGATGGAAGAGGTCATGTACCAATCGCTGGATCATGACTATTGGCAGCGACAGGTGCAGTCCGCCTATGATTTCAAGCGGTATTTCAACAAAATTATGGCCGATGTATCTGATGGGAGGTGAAATTTGTGACCGACTCTACATACGCCACACCCGTTGAACGACTGGAGGCGGCCACCGCTGCTTATCTCCGTGACTTGGAGGAGCAAGGCCGCTCACCCCGCACCATCACCGGCTACGCCCTGACCGTTCGGGACTTCATTGAGTGCTTTGCCACTGAGGAAGATAACCCCAGCGCCCCATCTTATGCAGATGTCCTCCTATGGACGCAGACCTTTGATGCTCGTGGGCTCACCCAGCGGACACGGCAACAGTATCTTGTCCGCCTCCGTGCCTTCTTCACCTGGGCGTGCGAACATGGCTGGTATCAGGCAAATCCAGTCTTGAAGCGCCTGATCCCCTCGGTGAGTGACCTGCCGCCGGCGGAATATGTCGCGCTCCACGATTGGCAGCTCCAGCGGCTTTATGCGTTCAATCGCCCCGAAAACGCCAAGGCTGCTACGTACCCACGGAATTACACCATTGTGATCCTGCTCCTGACCACGGAGCTTCGCAATGCCGAGCTGCTGCATCTGACCCCCGCCGCTCTGCGTTGGTCAGATAATCAGATTTTTGTCAGCTGCGGCAAATCCGGCGACATCCGGCGGATGGCGTTCCCGGAACTCGCACAATCTGCCGTGCGGCTCTATCTCGCCAGCGGCATCCGCCCGCAGGATTTACCCGATACTGCGCCGCTTTTCGGCACCACCAGCCAAAAGGGCGTCTTCGGCACCAACGAGCGGGGCTGTGAATGGTCTGTCGGCTCCTCTGCATGGCTCTCCGCCCTTGTCATGCGCCACGTCAAGGCCGTCACCGGCGTCAGCGGTGTTCGCTGCGAGGACTTGAGGCATATTGGCAGAGGCGCGGAGTCCCTGTCTCTGGAGGAGGCTCGCGTCCGGCAAGCGCGCCGAAATGCCTATCTGTTAGAGAGAATAAAAAACCGCCCCTGACCGATGGGGTCAAGGGCGGTGGCGAGAATTGCTATGCACTCAAATTGAGGAATCATTTTTGCACGTTCCTATTTCGGACGCAAGGGCATCGTTTATATGGGAAAGTACGTCTATACCATTTGCATCAGCTTCTTCTATAATGCGGTTTGCAAGCAGATAAAGTGCATTTCCAATTTGGTCGCACTGCAATTCTATCAAATAGTCTGCATTCTCAAGTCCACCTCTATATAAACGTTCAACTAAGTGATGGCCTAACTCATGACCAAGTACCCTTTGTGCAAATGCATCATTCATGTCTACGCTCATTCTTATTCGTGGCGGATAATCATCAACCTCCGCAACAGCGACAGCATTTGGTGGCACTGTCCCATAGCAGATTTCTACCCCTATCATGCGGCAAAAGCTCTTAATTAGCTTGTACGCTGGGGCTTCCGTGTACTGTGGAATCATAGATTATCCCCCTTTGCCTCATCTCTCTTTATAGTTTCTATTATGGCTCGATTGACAAAACTATTAACACTTTCACCTCGTTTCTTTGCATGAATCTGCATCGCATTTCGCTGCTCTGCGTCCATTCTGATCTCCACGCGAACAAATTTCTCCATGTACTTTTGCTGTGCCTTCTTTTGTGCTTCAGTTTTCTCTCCCATCAATATTCCTCCTTGAATTACAACCTAGCTATTTTAGTATACCACAAGCGCGAATCTACCGATAGATATTTTTTTGCACAAATCTACCGGTAGATATTTTGAGCATATCACAGTTGCTATCTACCGGTAGATATGATAATATGTAATCACAGCAAGGGAACAATCGAAAACAGTTTCAGACACCGGCAATCGTTTGTAAGCAGTAACGACCGAGATCACGGATAAGGGCGGGACGGTATGCGGAAGTAGCAGCGCAGAGCGCAGACGCCTCAATGACCCCCGCCGCCGGAGTTCCCCAAATTTTGAGGAGGTACATACCATGGTCAACAAAAATCTTGATTCCCAGATTCACGAGCTGCGGGAACTGCGCCGCATGGCCGATGAACTGACCGCCGCGATCGACACCATTCAGGATGCCATCAAGGCCGAAATGACCGCCGCCGGCGTGGACGTTCTGACCGGCAGCGACTGGAAAGCCGTATGGAAGCCCGTCACTACCAGCCGCATTGACACCAGCGCCTTGAAAAAGGCGCTCCCCGATTTGGCGGCACAATTCACCAAGGTCAGCACCGTCCGGCGGTTCAGCGTTGCTTGAGCCGCCCGGATCTGAAAATTTGAAGGGAGGTGAAAGCCATGCCCACACCATTGCGAAGCATCCGCCTGAAATGTCTGGACTGCTGCTGTAACTCCGCGCTTGAAGTTCGGTTATGTCCCTGCACCGACTGTGCGCTGCACGTCTACCGCTTCGGGAAAAACCCTCACCGCAGCAAGAAAGGCACCGAAAGCCATTCTTTGATAAAAACCGGCGCCTCAACAAGCGATTTGGAGCAAGATGCACCCCGCCAAGGGTAAACATACCCCCACAACCAAGAAAGCGCAAAACCCTCCGCCAGCACGGCGGAAAACAGGAAAGCGGCCATGCAAGGCCGCAGAAAGGACATAAAAATGTTTTATCTCAAAAAACTCGGTTTTAAGCTCTACATCGAAAGCGACAACGTTTACACCGTCTGCCCGATCTGTGAAAAGGAGCATCGCGTGGACATCAGCGAGGTTTTCAGCGATGGGCAAAGCGACCTGTACGGAACAGCCATCCTTTGCCCCATCTGCAGCGCCAAGCGGATGGAGTCACTCAAGAGAACAGGCGGTGCGTCATGAGCCTCTACCGCCCATGCCCCCACTGTGGAGCCAATCTCGATCCCGGTGAAAAGTGCGACTGTGGAGGTGCCGCCGATGCTGTACCTTGTCACAATCGCCGGAGCGATTCAGCTTACCCGCTGGGTGCTGACGCTGCTGGACGCAATAGAAAAGCCCCCTGTGCCTACGCCGACCAAAGCACGACACAGAGGAGCTTGAACACCAACCGCCACAGGGCAGCCGGTACAGTCATTGTACCAGCCTCCCACCGATAAAACAAGGAGGAAATTATGACTGTTGTATACCCTCTTACTGCCGCTGAGCGGCACACCATCCGCGAAGGTCTTTACGAACTCATGGCCGACTTCGAGCGTCCCTGGCGTATGCTGCTGCACCTCTGGATGCAGTACTGGGGCGAACACCCCACGGACTATCAGGAGTGGGTACAGAACGACGCAGAAGCCATCGGCGATCTGCTCCTGACTATCACGAATGTGTTGGGAGATGCACTGGAGTCTTACCATCTGATGACCGGCGGCGAGTTTGAAGGTGACCGCGATCCCTGCGGCGCTTATCTGGAGGGGGCCCAGCGCGTAGAGAAGTCCCGCCGCATCGATGATTGCATCGACACGGTGCGGAAAATGATATGTCAGTCCCGCACACTCTCCACAGCAGAGCGCGACGCCTTTCTTGAGCGACTGCATGGCGGGATCATGAGCAAGCGCGACGAGGACATCATGCCGGCTTTGGAAGAGTTTACCGCCGAGGTCAAGGACAGGATCAACCGCCGAGCAGAGTGACCCACCGCACACAATGCACGCAGAGCGAGTACCTGCCATGCGGCGGGTACTCTCTTTCTTCTGCCCACAAGCAAGCATATCCACTCTCTCAGCAAAGGGCCACATAGCACGGAAACACGCGGCACACTGCGCGGAAAATGACACGCAATGCCACCGCAACACTTAACCCCACCCCACTGCTTGGATTTGAAATTCGAGCAGTGAAAAGGACATAAGCGTGGGTCGGGCTTGAAGTCCGACCCTTTATCATGCCATTATGCGCGGCTTGTACGACATAGACTAATCTCACACCAGGCGAACGCGGTCAGCCATACCAGCGTTTCTGTAGTATGCAGGGTGTACGCAGCGAAAGAGAGGGGGTGGTTTACAATGCGGAGATGAAAAAAGTAAGTCCCCCTCCCCGAAACTCTCCCCATCGGGTAGATGTTCCAATTTGTACATGGGAGTATATGAAGGAAAGCACGCTCCCTTTGCGCGACGATAACTCAAAAGCACTTGACAGCGCAATAACTTTTGCGTATACTGAGGATGAAAGGGGGCAGGATAACCATGCATAAGATTTTCTTCTACCGTGACCGCAGCGGTAACGAACCTGTCTTCGAGTATCTGAAAGAATTGACTTCAAAAACAGATAAAAACAGCCGTATCAACGCCAATAAGATCAACGATTATATTGAAATTCTGCGCGTGTACGGCACGCAGGCCTGAGAACCCTATATCAAGCATCTCGACGGCGAGATATGGGAACTGCGCCCACTGCGAAACCGCATTTTGTTCGTTGCATGGACAGGCGACGGATATGTGCTTCTGCATCACTTCATCAAGAAAACGCAGAAAACTCCGGCACGGGAGATCGAAAAGGCAAAACGAGAACTTGCAGACCTGATAGAAGGGGGTGTTGACTATGAGTAATCCAGCTATAGGCAGAAATTGGGAGAACGCACGCGCAGAACTCTATACGCCGGAGGAGATCGCCGAAAGCAATCTGCGTGTTGCCTTGATTGGCGAACTTATCAAAGCGCGGCAGGAACAGGGCATCAGCCAGAAGCGTCTGGAGGAATTGAGCGGCGTCAAGCAGCCGGTGATCGCAAGGATGGAGGCCGGCGTCACCAGCCCGCAGATCGACACGATCCTGAAGGTACTGGCCCCACTTGGTAAAACTCTGGCGGTAGTTCCGTTGGACAATCGATGATTCCGGAAAAGGGAGAGGGTGAATACCCCCTCCCTTTCTTCGTCAAAGTATGCAAAAAATATCAATCACCGCAACATAATGTTTATACACGCTTTTCTTTCGCTATATCTTGTGTTTTTGCTTTAACTCTGCTATACTGCGAATAGGGGAATGTGCCGCATTTCCCAACCGCAAACTGCTTGTTTGTGCGATAGTCCTTTTGACCGCAGCCGTCGGCGGGATATAAACAGGCGGCCAACTGAATACCGGCTGACGGATAGGAAGCGGAAACGCGCGAAGAAACCGACAGCGCATGGCCATAACAGGGTGGCCGTAAGCTCCAAATGGGGAAAAGGCAAACGCCACAGAACCCAGCGGAGTATGCGCAGGGACTTCGTGCGCTTTTTTATACCCGTCAGCCGCTTTACTTTTGCAAGAAAGGAGCGTGTGTAGCTATGGCAGAGCTGACCCGCGAGGAACAGGCGAAGGCCGCACAGCGGGCATACATGAGGGCATATTCTCAACGCCCCGGAGTGCGGGAGCGAAAGAAGCAGGCCAACATCGACTTTTGGGCGCGGCGATATGCCAAAATGACCGAGGAGGAAAAGCGGGACTCCCAAAAACAACTCCGCTGAATAAAAAAGCATCCTGCGAGGGTGCGGAAAGGAAGAAAACATGAACATTTTGGAGAGCATTTCCCACGAGTACGGCCATGCGTACCACGAGTCTATCACCGGATACTCCCTCCATGTATGGCGCAGTGCCGGCGGGATGGACGGTAACGAGCCGTACTTCGAGGAGGGCCGCGAAAGCCGCGGACTGAATAGCTGCCCCGTCATCCGCGTCTATGTGGATGCGCGGCTGTTTTCCACATGGGAAAACTGGAAAGAAGAGGCGGAACGCGCCAAGCTGGGGGCCATCAAGGGGACGGATCATCGCGGAGAGCCTACGTTCTTTATTGGCCCTGGCGGCGACTTTTCCGGTGATCCCGCGTTCATTGTGGAGCTTATTCCGGGCATCGGTACACGCCTGTGGATCAACGTCCTCTGTCCCAGTGAGTCGGAGTTTTACCGTGCCAAGGCCGCTGCTGAAGCTGAAGCCGCCGACCGGGAACGGTGGGAAAAGGACAGCTCCATCCACGCGACTGACCTCCAGCACCCAAAGTTTACCTCCCGCACGACGAAGTATTGCTCCCTCTTAAATCGCCGCAGCGACTTACAGAAGCAGATCGACCGTTGGGGTGTGCGGTGATGCGCCGCCCTGAAACGCCCTTGCAGGCGATCTACGCCTACTGCTTGCAGGAATGCTGCTTAGGCAAGCCGCGCCGCGTGGACACCTGTCAGGAGCCAGAATGTCCGCTGTATGCGTTCCGATATGGCAGTGATCCATATCAAGAAGAAAGACCCGGCGGAGCTGTCAGCTCTCGCCGGGGAAGGGTACAGTAAGCGATCTTGTGTCATTCCTCGCGGTAAGCCCATCCCAGATACTTCCCGGAACGGGAGTAGATGGCATAAGCGTTGGGAGGGATGGTCACACCGGGAGGCGGAGGACCGCGGCGGCCTGCAGGTTCGGGACGTCTGGGAGCAGAACTGCTGGCGGTGTGCATACCAGCTGCGATGACAGGATTACCGCCAGACATAGCCATACTTTCAAAAAAGTCCATAGTGGTACCTCCTTACTGATTAGCTACCCTATTCCAACCCACGCCGACGCAACTCCTCAAGGACATCTTGGCCGGTGTATTGGGGAATTTCCCCATTACGAGTGGGTGTATATCGTTCCTTGCATTTTCAGAGTCCATCGCGCAAAAGACTGCGTCTTTTTCAAAATCAGAAAGGCCATCAAAGAACACGCAGAACACTCCCTTAACTCATAGTAGCATAGAGAATTGCAAGGAGCAAGGCATCTGCAAAAAATATCGAAACGGAACTTTTGCAGCCCTTGTTTTGCACCCAGCCTTCCGGCTGACCGGAAAATCATCGCAAGACTATTTTCTCCGATCCCTCGCGTGCGCGTGCGTTTATTCCGGGCGCAGTTCAGTATAGTTTTTTGTTATATCATCCTATGTACTTCATCATGTATGGGAGTATATATGGAAAAGGGGTACGGAAGAGGAGTCACCGCGCCGCCCATGTTCCGAAATGGCAGGAAAAAGAGATGAGGTCTACGAGGTTGCAGTTTTCAGAAACCGCAGCAAAACCGACACGGGCATCAAAAACCAAGAACTTTTAGGCTATAATAGAAAACGACAAGACACAACAAGAAAAATCCCGCAACCATTGGAAATAAAGGGATGCGGGCGAAAAGGCACAATAACCAATGACAAGCCACAACAGCTTTTTTGTAATTGGTAAGGATGAGGTCGGCGGTTCGAATCCGCCCAGCAGCTCCACAAGAACCCTGTAACCACAACGGTTACAGGGTTCTTGTTTTATCGGCCGACACAGAAAAAATGCGGTTTGACTACTATTTGACTACTGGAACGCATCATTCAGCAAAAAAACGCAGTGCACTGCGTTTTTTTGCTGAATACGGAAACCACCGGCTTTGCTGGTGGAGGCACCCCGTAGTGCCAACTACATTGAACGTTTCAAGGTAATCTTTGCCCAGCAAGCAGAACTGAAGGCCAAACGCGCCGAGCTGAAACAACAGCAAGCAGAAGATACCGAATTGACCAGCCACATGGAGCTGGCCGCAGATACGCTGGAGCAGGCCGGTACAGCCATTACTGAGTGGGACGAATAGGAAAATGTGCCGAAATAGTGTCATGATATCCTAAACGAATTGCAATCTTGAAGGACGACCGTAGCATACTGCGGTGCGATTGCAAAAGGTTTCCGAGGAGAAACGCTGGCAGAGTGAAAGAATTGCTATATATAGGTTATAAATAGAGCCACGGAAGATCGTATTCTTCTGTGGCTCAATAATGAGTGTTGGTCGTGATGATTGGAAGGCTACTTGTTTATATGCCTGTAGCCGCCAGTCAAAAGGATCTGCTCACGGAGCTGCGCGGCATTTGTGAAACCTTTTCCAGTGAGTTCTTCTGTCGTGGAAGCAAGCGCCGATTCAAATTGCTGCGCCACGGCGAAGAAACGCTTTATCGCCAGCTTTTCACCGATACCGACTTCACGGGCGGCCATACGGAAAGAGCTCTCGGAAACATCGTCTATAGTAACAGCGTCACCGATACGCATGGAGAGCTCACGGGTGCTGCCGGGATAGACGGTGGTACTGATCACATCGTAAGCCGGAGCCAGACGGACGGAGGCAAGCGAGGTGTCGTAGAGGAGAGAAAAATTTTTGAGGTGATTATCGGTGTTGCCAACAAGGAAATTGAACACCGTCAGATCCCAGAGCTTCAGCTGATCCTCCAATGGGTTTGCCGACCGATGCTTTAGAAGAGCAAAAGCGTCCTTGAGATATGCGCCGCCAGTTGGCTCGTATTTCTCTGCGGCTGGGATGCCCAAGGCTTGAGCAAAATCCTCCTGATGGAGCCGCTGGGGACAGGGAAGCCCGTCGATCATGCGGCTCTCAGCGATGAAGGGCCGGTCATAACGGGCGGTGGCAAACAGAATGTTTTCATCCGCCACGCCGCCGGTGTCCAGAATGAAGCAATCCGGCACATCAATGCCGCATTTTTTCGCGGTATGCAGGCACAATAGCTCGTTGACCACAATGCCGCTCAGACGCACATGACTTTGCTTGACGATATGCGTACTGGGCGCGGTGCCAAAGGGCTGATACCACGCATTGTTAGTGCCATCATAGTATAGCCCTACCTTGCCTGAGGCACCGGTAAGGGACAGGTGGGATTCTGTTACCAGCTTAGCCGATTGAGTAGCACCCTCCGCTGCAAGGGCCTGTACCTGCGGCAGTGTCAGCTTTTGATAATGCGCTGGGATATCATCCGGCTCACAAATGATCTGGATAGCACCGAGACACTCTTTACCCAGCCCAGCGAGAATAGAGAGATAATCATCTTCGCTGACATGCATCCATTGTGCGACGGTTCTTCTGGTGAAGCCTTCCGGCAGCAGACCGTCAAAGAAGCACTTTGTTCGCTGAGGCGAAAATGCTTCTTTCTGCAGCGGTAAGCTGACAGAAATCGGTCGTGCGGCCTCACCATCCAGATAAGCATTGTCGTAAGCGAAGCCACTGTTTGCTATATGTCCTACCGGTACAGACACGCCGTTTTTTTCAATGATAACGGTGTATGTCATTTACTCACCCCGCACTCTCATCTCGCAGTCCAATCCCAGCAGGTTGGCAAGTGAGAGCACCTTGCCAAGCTCGACAGTAGACTTTCCACGCTCTACGTCGGAGATAAAGCTGACGCTGAAACCTGTAGCCTCCGATACATAGGCTTGTGTATAGTGCAGTGCTTTCCGGCGTTGGCGGATCACCGCGCCAAAATCTGCAGCATCGTAGATACGCATGATAACCTCATTTCTCCGTTCGGCTTGATTTTTTCAGGCAGAGCAAAAAATGAGCCGAACGGCGATATTACTCTAGCGACAGTATAATATAAGCCGAACGGCGAAGTCAAGGGAGAAATGAAGTGTATTGACTGTTTATTTCGCCGACTATGGCGAGACCGTATTTGAGAGATAGCACCAGAGCGCTATTCGATAAATGTAACTCGACCAAATCATAACCTCCGGCTAAGCCTCATTAGCCGGAGGTTATGATTTCTGCTATTTCTTCGGATCAAGGATGCTCTCCAACGCCGACGCTGCGCGGCGGTCTCCCTCCCGCAAGGCGTGGGTGTAGATATTCAGGGTGGTTGATGTTTGGGCATGGCCCAGGCGATTGGCCACTGTACGCGGATCTTGATGCCCTTCTGAGATCAGCAGCGTGGCGGACGTATGACGAAGGCCGTGGAACGGGATACGCGGCAGCTGATCTTCGGGATCATGGTCGGCATTATACTGTGCAATGATCGTTTGCAGGGCATGATACGGTGTTGAGTAATTCATCATGCGGCCATCCTCCTGAATGAACAGGAAATCCTTACCTTTCCAATAGTCACCGACCTTCCGGCGGTATTCCTCTTGACTCTCCCGCAGCTGCTCAAGCTGCACTGTCAGGGTATGGGGGATGGTAACCGTCCGGTAGGAACTCTTCGTTTTTGGCGCTTTGATGAATGGCTTACCTGCTACCATGGTCACCGCCTTGGTGATGCTTACCGTATCGGTGGTAAAATCGATATCCGGCCACTTCAGTGCCAGGATCTCTCCTTTACGCATACCACTGTAAATCGCCAGGCTGAACAACACTTGCAGTTGACGGCTGACACGTTTCTGGTTTATGTACGTCCCCACCATGTAGGGAATCCCAGTATCATCCGTACGCTGATGCCCTTTTACCTCCCATGTGTGCGGCTGCTCTATATAGTGCAGGAAGGACACCGTTTGCTCCGGCGTGAAAAACTTGATATTGTCCGCGATGTCTGGGGCGGCAGCAGGCTTTACATTATTGCAGGGGTTTCTCTCGATCAGTTCCCACTCCACGGCGGTGCGCAGGATAGAGGACAGCACATTGTGCGTCTTATATATGCTGGCGCGGCTGTAACCTCCACTTTTACCATCCTTGCGGGCACCGTCTTTCCGCATGGACAGGTAAAAGGTGTTCAGCGTGTGAGGGCGGATCTCGGTCAGCTTTAAGTGTCCCAACGCCGGAAGGATCTTATCGCGCAGCTCCTCTCGGTACTTACATACCGTTCCCGGTTGTAAGTTTATTTCCGCGTATTCTGATAGCCACCGGTTTGCAAATTCTTCTAACGTCAGCTTACGGCCGTCCATAGCGAGACCGTTTTTCACCCGCTACTCAAAAAGCACCGCAAACTCCTTAGCTGCCTTTTCCTGCTTTTTGGGTGACATTGCCGGGTCCGGCGTAAAGGTTGTCGTCTCTAACAATTTCTTTCCCTTAACATCATACCCGCACGATACGGTGATCTGATATGTTCCGTTGCGCATTCTGATACTTGCCATATAGCATCTCCTTTATGATAACTTGTATAGGGATTTATGGCGGCCCCCGTTTCCAGAGGCCGCCGCAGATTATTCAGGACACACTCTCGGTCTCGCATAGGAGAACACGGCGCACGGCATCGTAAGAGATCAAGGCGCGACTGCCTGTAAAGACGGAGGGAATGACGGCGTTCTTTACCCACAGGCGCAGGGTGTACTCCGAAATGTGATAGCCGTTCTCGTTAAGCTGTTTACAAATTTCACGAATCGTTCCAACATGTAGCATTGTTTTTTCCTCCTATATTCTGTATCATTCTGTCTATACGTTATGCGGCGTTTTTACTGGATACCCGGCGGATCTTCTGGTTTTTGCCGGACCCGAAGGTGTCAAACTCGGTACGGAATAGCTCTTTTACCGAGGGGGCGCGGATGGCTTCCTTGTACTGGTTCTGTGTCAGGCCGGTTTGCTCACGAAGCTGTGCCGGGGTGATTTCTTCGCCTTCCGGCACAGCCAGCAGAGCGTTCAGCAGGAGCGCTGTATTGGCAGGGCTCCCCTTTCGCTGCCGCGCCGTAGAAACGGCCAGGTGGCAGTCTTCCGGTAGAGTCGGACATTCATCCACCGCGCAGTCAGGGAAGTAGTCCCGAAGCAGCTTTAGCACCGGTCCCGGCGGCTGGGTAAGCCACAGCTCCACCTGGGTTGTATCCCCATGATGGCGGAGGCGGGAGCGAAACGCCATCTGCACCAGATCATGGGCCGGGTAGTGATCCTGCATATCCAGAACGCAAGGCTGCCGCTCCAGCGCCTCAGCGGCGCGGGACAGCTCTTCCATGTGGACGCCGTCCGGGTCGATGGCCAGCGCCCGACTAAGATAGACTCGCGGCTCCACACGGGGCATACCCAGGCAGATGACCGCCGTGGCGTCCCTGAACTTGTTGCTGCCGGCCACGCCGCCGAAGTAGGGGAGGCATGGGCCGCTCCCATCAGGCATATTCACCGTGTAGACCAGGTTTCGGCACTCCTCCCCCAGCAGTTCAAGGAGCTGCTGGGACAGGAACTTGTATGTGACCAACAGCACGCGGCCATGTTTCTGGGCTACCTCCGGCAGCAGCCTTTGCAGCCACAGGGCAACCGCCTGTACTGCTCCTGAACGCTGTAGGCCGGTACGGGTCATGCCGATCACGCCATCGCGCTGCACGTGGATGGTCAGCCGCTCATAGGATTCAGGCAGTTCGGTAGGCAGCAGGTCGATGTCCGGGTTCAGCGCCAACTCCGGCAGCAATCCGGCGGTTCCGCTGAAGATGAAACTCCTCAGCGGCCCATCTGACCGGATCGTCTGTAAGGATGGCACGACCACCTCCAGGTTCTTTCCAAAGTGGAAGAACTTGCCGGTCTCCTGAAGGAGAGCTTCGGTCATTCGGACTGCCGGACTGAACGGCGGCGCCTTGTACTTTGTCAGCCACTCCTGTGTTTCACGGGGGGCAGAGCCCGTCATCCCCACATCGCTCAGCTCCTCCGGCGTGAGAACCGCCGCGTCCCGCTTCTCTCTGGAAAGCTGCCCATTCAGCCTATCAAAAGGTATGCGGATCGCGTGATTCCACGAGCCTTGTACCATTCGCTTTAGATATCTCATCTCCCACGGCCTACTGTCCCGCTGGGCCAGCAGGTCATTCTCGGCGGCGTTGATCGTCAGGGTGCTGACCACTTCCTCGCGGACAAGGGCAGGACACTCGTCGATCAAAATCAGAGTGCGGCGGTGCTCCGTACCGTCTGCCTGGCACCAGGTGGTGAAAGATGTCAGGTCGGGCAGATGCTGGGCAAGCCGAGCATGGAGGAGGATCAGCACCGGCGTCTCGGCAAGGTGCATCATGGCGTTCAGAAGCGGACAGACCGCCGCAGAGGGACAGTCCTTGCGGAGACAGTCGGCGTAGGTCGCCGCCGTGCCGGTCAGGCACTTGCCTTGTTGCAAATTGTAATCATTCGTGGAGGAGATCAGGCGGGCCACGGCCGGTTCGCCCGGTTCAAGCCCACTGTTACAAAGATCCTCCAGTTCATCGCCTTCTGACGTTTTCTCCACAACGACGACTACTCCGCCCAACCGCTGGGCGATAGGACCCGGCATGTCGTGGAACACCTCTGCGAACACTGTCAGCAGCGCCCGCAGCAGCGTCGATTTGCCGCTGCCGGACGTGCCGAAAATACAGCACACCTCGCCCCGCGGGATGTCGAGGTCAATATTGTGCAGTGCGACCACGTGCTCCTGCCCCATCATGTAGACCTTTCGGAGCTTTCGCACCGAAATGACGGGCTTCTGGTCATTTGCCATCGCAGTTTCTCCTCAATTTTAATCTTGGGTCCATTATAATCTCATCTTATGAAGAAGTCGTTACAATCAGGCGCGATTTGGTTACAAATTATTTAAGAGTTCCTTAATTCTCGCACCGAGCCTCTTTCCTGTATTATTTAGACGGAATTTATCGAAAAATGTTTCATCCTTTTTGAAAAAAACGGCGGACTTTTTTGAAGTCCGCCGTTTTTTAAATTCATGCCGTTTTAGTTCAGCGGCACGTCGGGCACGACGTAGACCGTCATCTCTTCGCCATTTGTGTCGATGGACACGGTGTCGTCGATGGGCTGCGTCAGCGCCGCGTCGGCATAGAGAAGATTGCCGGTGCTGCTCACAAACGTGACATACGTGCCGCGCTTGATGGAGATTTCCTGCGTCTCCTCATCCGCCGCGCCGGGGTTATAAACAAGCGTCAGCGCGCAGACCTCATCGCTGTTGAAGGCCTCGGCCGCCAGCTCCTTGTCCGGCAGATAGGACTCGCCATAGCTCCAGTCATAGAGCGTCGTGCCGAGGACGGATGCCTCACCGCTCTCATCCTTGCTGTAATCTGTCACGGACTTGGCAAGAAGCTCGCCCGTCGCGGGGTCGACATAGTAGAGGGTCGTAAAGTAGTAGTCCGGCATGTCGTTGTAGGTCGTGGTCGTCGAGATCACCACTGCGCCGTCCTGCTCGCTCTGATCGTCGATGGTCTCGACCGAGCCGTCGTCCTGCAATTCGCCGCAGGCGGGCAGCATCGCCTGAATGTAGCTCTCATACTCGCCGCTCGGGTAGCAGTTCATATTCAGGCGGCCGTCGCTTTCCATTTTGCTGAGATACACGCCGTTTCCCTCGATCGACAGGCAGGCCTGAGCGAAGAATTCATCCTCGCCCACGGGGCTGTCGGCGGTGTAGCTGTAGTGCGAGGCCAGCAGCAGGTTTCCCTTATCATCGCGCGTATACTGCACCTTGGCTGTGTAGGTCTCTTTGCTGTCCTGGTCGGTGCCCTGAATGCTCACGGTCACCGTGTCGTGTTCTTCGAGCAGCTTTTCGGGAATGTTGTCCGCGCGCACCTGCTCGAGCGAAATTTCCTTCGGCTCGTCGGCGTTTTTATCGTTGTTGTTCGTGTCGCCGCCCTGCGTGCCGCAGCCCGCGAGCAGGCTCACGACGCAAAGCGCGCCAATGCTTGCTTTCTTCCAGTTTTTCATCTTAGTTTCCTCCTTATTTGGACGCGGGCTCGCGCCCGCATTCTGAAGCTTTTTTAATGGTTTTCTTCCAGCGGCA
>OHLI01000721.1_pt1 | contig 16824 bp, 13 predicted proteins | sample 1569051 | NCBI WGS metagenome assembly OHLI01 (sample SAMEA3879561, study PRJEB24766) | human gut metagenome | biome: human-associated habitat; feature: feces | place: USA | collected 1985/1987
ATTTGAAAAGTAAACACTCCTATCAGACGCAATCGTTCCTCTGGCTGCTGGGCTTCTCGTGGCTGCTCATCGTCTGCTTCGTCGGCTTCCAATACCACCGGGAGAAGGAGCTGCGCACGGAGCTGCTCGATTCGCAGTTGCAGATCATCAACGCCCAACTGGAAGAGGCTTTGAGCAATGCACGCACTCCCCACGACTTTTTCGATGCGCACTCCGACTTCTTCGAGGGGCTGCGCATCACCCTGATCGACCTGGACGGTACGGTCGTCTATGACTCCGAAGAACCCCCGGCCGAGATGTCGAACCACCTCGACCGGCCGGAAGTGGCGGCCGCCCTCACCGACGGTCACGGCTATACGATCCGCCGCCAGTCGGAGAACAACGGGCGCACCTACTTCTACTCCGCCTCCCGCATCGGCGACCGGATCGTCCGCTCGTCGCTGCCCTACACCGTGTCGTTGTCGCAGGTGCTGAACGCCGACCGCAACTTTCTGTGGTTCATGGGTTCAGTCACCCTGCTGCTGTGTCTGGTCGGCTACTACGTGGTCCGCCAGTTCACGAAAAACATGGTTCAAATGGAGGCGACCCTCGCAGAGCGCGACCGCGAACATGCCGCCGCACTGCACGAGGAGCAGGAAAAAATCCGCATCAAGCGGCAATTGACCAACAATATCAACCATGAGTTGAAAACCCCCGTAAGTTCCATCCACGGCTACCTCGAAACCCTCATCGCCAATCCGCATATCGACGCAGCGACGCAGCGGGCCTTCCTCGAAAAGTGTTTCACCCAGTCCGAACGGCTCCGGCAACTGTTGCAGGACGTATCGTCGATCACCCGGCTGGACGAAGGAGGACAGATGATCGACCGTACCGAAGTGGACCTCCGCGCCCTGATCGGCGAAGTGATAACCGACACGGCCCCGGAAAGCGCCCGACGCGGATTTACGGTACACTGGACATGCGACCGTCCCCTGACGGTCGAGGGCAACGAAGGATTGCTCTACTCCGTTTTCCGCAACCTGACGGACAACGCCCTCAACTACTCGGGCGGCAACCGGATCGACATCGCCCTGACGGACGAAACGGACGACCGCTACGAATTTTCATTCTCGGACAACGGCACGGGCGTCAATCCCGAACACCTGCCCTACCTCTTCGAACGTTTCTACCGGATCGACAAGGGGCGTTCGCGCCGGGCGGGAGGCACCGGACTCGGCCTGGCGATCGTACGCAACGCCATACTTTTCCACGGCGGCCGAATCGAAGTGGCGAACCGCCCGGAAGGGGGACTCGTGTTCCGGTTCTCGATCGCCAAGAAGGGGGAGGCGAAGAGATAGCCGTTCCCCTTCGAAATCCCTTGCAGGCAGTTTCAACCCACAAAGGCCCGGTTCCCGCACGGATTCAAGCCCTGAAACTGTGCCGCGCAGAACTTCCGAAAGCCCCTCCGGAGAAAACGGCATAGCGTAAGTCGAAATCACACAAAGGACATATCGCCGAAGACAACAGTCCGAAGCACCCTGCCGCATGCACTTTCCAGATAGAATCCCCTGCCGCCCGATCGGGCGGCAGGGGATTCTATTCTGTCGAAACGGGGCATCAGTGCGCTTCGAGCCAATTGTCGCCCACGCCGCAGTCCACCACCAGCCGCACGCGCAGCGCAGCGGCGGACTCCATGGCCTCGGTAACGATGGCGATGACGCGCTCCTGCTCCGAACGAAGCATATCGACCACCAACTCGTCGTGCACCTGCAGGATCACCTTCGAGCGGATGCCCTCCTCGCGGAACCGGCGGCTCACGCGGATCATGGCGATCTTCATGATGTCGGCGGCGCTTCCCTGAATCGGAGCGTTCACGGCATTTCGCTCGGCCAGGCCGCGGGCCACGGCGTTGCGCGAGGCGATGTCGTTCAGGTAGCGGCGGCGGCCGAAGATCGTCGAAACATAGCCGTCGCGCTTAGCCTCTTCCACCACCCGGTCCATGTACTCCTTGACCTTGGGATAGGAGGCGAAATAACCTTCGATGATCTCCTTGGCCTCCTTGCGGGGAATGTCGAGCCGCTGGCTCAGGCCGAAAGCCGAAATACCGTAGATAATGCCGAAATTGGCGGTCTTGGCCTTGCGGCGTTCGTCGCTGTCCACCTCGGCCACCTCTTTGCCGAAAAGCCGTGCGGCGGTGGCCGCATGCACGTCCTCGCCGTGTTCGAAAGCCGCGATCAGCGACTCGTCGCCGCTCAAGTGAGCCATCAGGCGCAGTTCCACCTGGCTGTAATCGGCCGAAAGCAGCAGGTGCTCATCGTCCGAAGGGATGAACGCCTTCCGGATCCGGCGTCCCAACTCGTCCCGCACGGGAATATTTTGCAGGTTGGGATTGGTCGAGGAGAGCCGTCCGGTAGCTGTCACGGCCTGGTTGAAGGAAGTATGGATCTTGCCCGTCGCCGGATTGACCAGCAGAGGCAATGCCTCCACATAGGTCGAAAGCAGCTTCTTCACGCCCCGGTATTCGAGGATCTTATCGACGATCTCGTATTTGTGGGCGAAAGTCTGCAAGTACTCCTCCTCGGTCGAAAACTGCTTGGTTTTGGTCATCTTGGGCTTCTCCGCGATGCGGAGCTTCCCGAAAAGCACCTCGCCCAGCTGCCGCGCCGAATTGACGTTGAGCGACGGCTCGTCCGCCAGACGGCGTATATCTCCCTCCAGATCGTTGAGGGTTTTATTGAGTTCGACGGCATACTCGGCCAGCGCCTCCGAATCGATCCGCACCCCGGCCGTCTCGATCTCGGCCAGCACAGCGATCATCGGCTCCTCGATCTCCAGGTACAGCCCGGCCAGATCCAACTCCTCGACCTTCGGCCACAGCACCTGTTTCAAGCGCAGCGTCACGTCGGCATCCTCGGCAGCGTATTCGGCCACCCGCTCCAGCGAAATCATGTCCATAGTCAGCTGCCGGGCTCCCTTGCCGATGAGCGAAGTGATCGAAATCGGCCGGTAATTGAGGTAGCGCATCGCCAGCGCATCCATGTTGTGACGCGACTCGGGATCGAGCAGGTAATGGAGGATCATCGTATCGTAAAGCCGGCCGCGAATCTCGACCCCCAGGCGACCGAGCACCATCAGGTCGAACTTGATGTTCTGCCCGATCTTGGCGATCTTTTCGTCGGCGAACAGCGGCCGGATAAGGGCCGCATATTCGGCCGTATTGGATTCATTGAACGGAATATACCACGCCTCGTAAGGACGTACCGCGAGCGAAAGCCCCACGATCCGGTCGTTGAAAATGTCGAATCCCGTCGTTTCGGTATCGAAACAAAACTCCGGACAGGCCGCCACTTCGCGCAGGACAGCCTCCAGCTCCTGCACCGTACGCACGATCGTATAGGCGTGGGGTGTGGTTTGCGCCGTGGCGAACTCCTCGCTTTCCGCCGTCTGTTCATCGGACGGCGCCGATCCCCGGTCGGATGCCGGGGATTCCCCGGGTTCGGCTGCGGGAGCGAACAGATCTCCCTGCCCCGCCAGCGCAGCTTTTTTAGCGGCTGCGGACTTCGCACGCGCCACCTCCGCCAACTGGGTCTGGGCCGCCTGACGGGGCCCTTCGGGCAGCGGTTCGGCAGGAGCCAGGTTCGTCAGATCGTTCAGGAATATCCGGAAATCCAGCTCGGCGAAAAGGGCCTTCAGCTCGTCGATCCTGGGGGCGCACACCGTCAAATCTTCCTCCCGAAAGTCGATCGGCACGTCCAGGCAGATGGTCGTCAGCCGCTTGGCCAACAGGAGTTTGTCGCCCCACTCGGCGATCTTCTCACCCTGCCGGCTCTTGATCCGATCGGCGTTTTGCAGGATATTTTCCACCGTCCCCCACTCCTGCACCAGCTTGCAGGCGGTTTTTTCCCCGATGCCCGGCACGCCGGGAATGTTGTCCGAAGCATCGCCCCACAACGCCAGGATGTCACGGACCAACTGCGGATTCTCGATGCCGTATTTCTCGCGGATCGCCTCCCGGCCGACGATTTCGATACCGTCGTTGCCTTTCTGTTTGTAGATCTTACAGTTGTCGCACACCAACTGTCCGTAGTCCTTGTCGGGCGTAACCATGAAAACGTCGTAACCCGCCTCGACGCCCTTGTGCGCGAGCGTGCCGATCACATCGTCGGCCTCGTAACCGGGCACCTCCAGCACCGGAATACACATCGCCTCGACGATCCGCTTGACATAAGGCACCGACAACAGGATATCCTCCGGCGTTTCGGCACGGTTGGCCTTGTATTCGGGGAAAATTTCGCGGCGGAAACTGCCGCCTTTCGGGTCGAACGCGACGCCCAGCAGGTCGGGATGTTCCCGTTTCTGGATGTCGCGCAGAAATTTCGTGAAACCGAACACCACCGAGGTATTCATCCCCGCACGATTGCGCATGGGACGCCCCATGAACGCATAATAATACTTGAAAATCAATGCATAGGCATCGACAAGAAAGAGTTTTTTCATCGGATTCTATCGGTTATCCTCGGCCATCCACTCGGCGAACGAAGTCGCCGTTTCGTGCAGACGCAGGGCGTGGAGCTTGACATGGGACGGCAGGTTGGCTTCGATGCGGGCGGCGAAATCCGCGAGCATATTCTCGCACGTAGGCTGATAATCGACCAGCACGATGCGGCCGAAGCGACAGCCGATCTGTTCCGCTACACGGGTGCTTTCGGCCGTGCGGCGCATGACGAAAGCATGGTCGAGGCGGGAGAGGATCTGTTCGTTCACAATCCGTTTCAGCTCTCCGAAATCCATCACCATGCCGAACTTGGGATTCGACTCGTCGGCGCAAGGCGTCCCCTTGACCGTCACGAACAGGCGATAGGAGTGGCCGTGAATCTCGCGGCAAAGGCCGTCGTAACCCTCCAGCGCATGAGCCGCCTCGAATGTAAACTCCTTGGTAAGACGAATGATCGTCGGTTTTTTCTCATTTTCCATAGCCTCTGCAAGGTAGTCACAATTTTCGGGATTCGCAAGGATGCAGGACCCGGGAGCCATAAAAAACGGGACGCACCCGCAGGCACGTCCCGTCGTTTCCTATTCCCGTCCTCTTTTCAACGCTCCGCAGCCCGGATGAAATCGATGCTCACCTGGCGTTGGAAAGCCTCGTTGAGCGAAATGAAGGTCTGGGTGGTCGAAATGCCCTGGATACGCAGAATTCCGTCGAAAATGGTTTTCATCAGGTGTTCGTTGTCCAGGCAGTAGAGTTTTACCAGAATGTTGAAATTTCCGGTGATGAAGTGGCACTCCACGATTTCGGGAATCTCCTTGAGTTTCTCCATCGTCTGCATCATATACATCGGATCCTGCACGCAAATACCGATCAGAGCGCATACGTCGAAACCCAGCATCTTGGGGTCCACGATCAGGCGGCTTCCCAGGATCACCCCCGAATCGTGCAACTTGCGGATACGCTGGTGAATGGCCGCACCCGAAATCCCGCACTCGCGTGCGATCTCGAGGAACGGCATGCGTGCATTCCGGACGAGGTACTGGAGAATCTTCCCGTCGATAGCGTCCAAAGTTGCTTTAGGCATGGAAAAACTCGTTTTAGTCGGTTGTAAACTTATTTGATTACGTTCATCTCCTTACCGATCTTCACGAACGCTGCGATGCAACGGTCGAGCTGCTCGGTGGTGTGGCCGGCCGAAACCTGCACGCGGATACGGGCCTGTCCCTTCGGCACCACGGGATAGTAGAAGCCGGTCACGAAGATACCCTCGTCCTGCAGACGGGCGGCGAAATCCTGCGACAGTTTGGCATCGTAGAGCATCACGGCGCAGATAGCCGACTGCGTAGGCTTGATGTCGAAGCCGGCGGCCATCATACCCTTGCGGAAATGCTCGACGTTCTTCACGAGCTTGTCGTGCAGCGCATCGCTCTCGCCGAGCATCTTGAACATCTCGATCGAAGCACCCACTACGGCAGGGGGCAGCGAGTTCGAGAAGAGGTACGGGCGCGAACGCTGGCGCAGCATGTCGATAATCTCCTTGCGGCCGGTGGTGAAACCGCCTACCGCGCCGCCGAAGGCTTTGCCCAGCGTACCGGTCAGGATATCGACCTGTCCGCGCAGGTTGTAGAGTTCGGTGATACCGCGACCGGTCTTGCCCAGCACGCCTGCCGAGTGGCACTCATCGACCATCACCAGCGCATCGTATTTCTCGGCCAGCTTGCAGATCTCGTCCAGCGGAGCGGCGTTGCCGTCCATCGAGAAGACGCCGTCGGTTACGATGATGCGGAAACGCTGTGCCTGGGCTTCCTGCAGGCATCTTTCCAGGTCGGCCATGTCGGCATTGGCGTAGCGATAGCGTTTGGCTTTGCAGAGGCGTACGCCGTCAATGATGGAAGCATGGTTCAGGGAGTCCGAGATGATGGCGTCTTCCTCGGTGAAGAGGGGCTCGAACACACCGCCATTGGCGTCGAAACAAGCGGCGTAGAGAATGGTGTCTTCAGTCTTGAAGTAGTCGGAGATGGCTGCTTCCAGCTCCTTGTGGATGTCCTGTGTTCCGCAGATGAAGCGTACGGACGACATGCCGTATCCGCGGCGTTCCATAATCTGCTGGGCGGCGGCAATCAGCCGCGGGTGGTTGGACAGTCCCAGGTAATTGTTGGCACAGAAGTTCAGCACCTCTTTGCCTTTTACGCTGATGGCAGCTTGTTGTGCACTCTCAATCAGTCGCTCTTCCTTGTAGAGTCCGGCTTCTTTTATTTCAGCAAGTGTCTTGCTGAGATGGTCTTTCATTTTACCGTACATAGCATTTTATTTTTTAGGTAATACGTTGTCATTACATTTCCCACAAAGAACATCATTTTTCTTGGAATAAACAATATCAATATGGCAGAAATATGAAAAAAAAGTATGTATATTTGCACCATATATAATAACGAAACCTTATAAATAACTCGTATGAAGAATATTTTGGTAATTGGAGCTACCGGACAGATTGGGTCGGAACTCACGCTGGAGTTGCGCAAACGTTATGGCGATGACCATGTTGTGGCAGGATACATTCCGAGTGCTATGCCCAAGGGAGAATTGAAAGCATCCGGCCCTTCGGCCATTGCCGACGTGACAGACCGTCAGTCCATCGAGGTGGTGGCACGTCAGTTCAAGATTGATACTATCTACAACCTGGCTGCCTTGCTCTCGGTAGTTGCCGAAAGCCGTCCGGCCATGGCTTGGAAAATCGGTATCGACGGGTTGTGGAATGTACTGGAAGTGGCACGTGAGTACAATTGTGCCGTGTTTACTCCGAGTTCCATCGGTTCGTTCGGCGAAGCTACGCCTCATGTGAAGACACCGCAGGACACTATCCAGCGTCCGCGTACCATGTATGGGGTGACAAAAGTGACGACTGAATTGTTGAGTGACTATTACTATACAAAATATGGTGTGGATACACGCTCGGTACGTTTTCCGGGAATCATTTCGAACGTGACCCCTCCGGGTGGCGGCACTACGGACTATGCGGTGGATATTTTCTACTCTGCCGTGAAGGGAGAAAAATTCGTATGTCCGGTGAAGGCCGGCACGTATATGGATATGATGTATATGCCCGACGCACTGAACGCGGCCATCTCGCTGATGGAAGCGGCACCGGCAAGGCTGAAGCACCGCAACGCTTTCAACATCGCCTCCATGAGTTTTGACCCGGAACAGATTTATCAGGAAATTAAGAAGCATATGCCTGATTTTGAGATGGCATACGAGATTGATCCGCTGAAGCAGGCCATTGCCGACAGCTGGCCCGACTCTCTGGATGACTCTTGTGCACGCGAGGAATGGGACTGGATGCCGCAGTACGACCTGGAGTCCATGACCGTAGACATGCTTGAGAAATTAAGAGCTAAATTAAACAAGTGACCGTAAGCGGTCCGTAAAGAATGAAAAAACTTTTATTGGGATTTTTGTTGTTCACCTTTTTGATTTCGTGCGGAAACAAAAAGGCGAAAATGGATCCCTTTGCTACCATTACGGAAATGGTGGATTCGGCCGGTCACAAGGCCGATACGCTGCTGGAAGCAGAAGTGAAGGAAGAACCGAAGCCGATGGAGGCAGACGAGCTGTTTGATGATTTTATCTTCAATTATGCTTCGGATGATGCCCTGCAAAGGCAGAGGACGGTATTCCCTTTGCCCTATTACAATCGTGACACGCCGTCAAAGATAGAGGAAGAGTTTTGGAAGCATGATTATCTGTTTACCAAGCAGAACTATTACACCTTGCTTTTTGATAAGGAAGAGGATATGGACATGGTGGGCGATACTACGCTGACATCGGTGCAAGTGGAGTGGATTTTCTTGAAAACGCGTATGGTGAAGCGTTATTATTTTGAACGGAAGCGGGGAATGTGGATGCTCGAGGCCATTAACCTGCGCGAGATGGAGAAAGGTGAAAATGAGGACTTCGTGGAATTCTATACCCGTTTTGTGACGGACAGTGTCTATCAGAGCAAGCATATCAGGCATCCGCTACAATTCATCACCATAGACCCTGATGACGAGTTTTCTATTCTGGAAACTACTTTGGATGTGGACCAGTGGTATGCCTTTCGTCCGGTAATGCCTACCGACAGATTGTCTAATATCAATTACGGACAGAAGAATGAGGACTTGTCGGATACCAAAATACTGAAGGTAAATGGTATAGGCAACGGATACTCCAATATCTTCTATTTCCGCAAACGCAGTAAAGGATGGGAGCTGTACAAATATGAAGACACGAGCATTTAAATAAAGGAGGAAAGGTTTGAAGAAGATACCCAATACATTTGGAATTGATGTTACTGCTGCAAGATTTCTGGAATACGGTTCGGAGGATGAACTGCGGGAGCTGATTGCAGCAGGACAGGTCGTTGCGCCCTGGCTGCATATCGGTGGAGGGAGCAACCTGCTCTTTATTAAGGATTATGAAGGCACGGTGCTGCATTCACGTATCGGTGGCCTGGAGGTGACGTCAGAGGATGAGGAGCACGTGTCGGTGCGTGTGGGCGCCGGTGTGGTATGGGACGATTTTGTGGCCTACTGTGTGGAGCGGCATTGGTATGGTGCCGAGAACCTTTCGCTGATACCGGGTGAGGTGGGGGCGAGCGCAGTACAGAATATCGGTGCCTATGGTGTGGAAGTAAAGGACCTGATAACATCCGTGGAAACCATAAACATGGCAAGGGAGAAGCGTATCTACGGGGTGGACGAATGCGGCTACTCCTACAGAAAGAGCTTGTTTAAGCAACCGGAGATGAAGACCGTGTTTGTGACTTACGTGAACTTCTGCCTGGGTAAACGGGAACATTATACATTGGATTACGGTACTATCCGGCAGGAGCTGGAGAAATATCCGGTGCTGAATCTGGAAATTTTGCGCCGCGTGATTATAGACATCCGTCAAAGCAAGTTGCCCGACCCGAAGGTGCTGGGCAATGCGGGTAGTTTTTTTATGAACCCCATCGTGCCGCGTCGGCAGTTCGAGTCTTTGCAACGGGAATATCCGGACATGCCCCACTATGATGTGGATGCCGGTCGGGTAAAGATACCGGCTGCCTGGATGATAGACCGGTGTGGCTGGAAAGGCAAGGCGCTGGGGCCTGCTGCGGTGCACGGCCGGCAGGCGTTGGTGCTGGTGAACTCGGGTGGTGCCACGGGAGCGGATATTGTCGCTCTTTCGGATGCCGTGCGGGCTTCTGTCCGCGAGAAATTCGGCATTGATATTCACCCGGAAGTTTGTTTGATAAAATAGTAAGAGAGTTTTGACACACCCAAACATTGTTGTATATAACCTAATTTTAGAAATTTATTTGATTTAGTCAATGGGAAAACTCAGAATATTAGGAAGTGGAACTTCGACCGGTGTGCCTGAGATAGGCTGTACTTGTCCGGTCTGCACTTCCACTGACCCGCGGGACAACCGCTTGCGTGCGTCATCCCTGCTGCATACGGATGATGCGGTGATATTGATAGATTGTGGTCCTGACTTCAGGGAACAGATGCTGCGTGCTTCTTCTTTTGAGAAGATAGACGGCGTACTGGTGACACACGAACACTATGACCATGTGGGTGGTCTGGATGATTTGCGCCCGTTCGGTCGTTTTGCCGATATTCCTATCTATTCCGATGCCTACACTGCTGCCCATCTGCGGGCAAGGATGCCTTACTGCTTTGTCGATAAGGTATATCCGGGAGTTCCGCGTATCTATCTGCAGGAAGTGGAGGCGGGGCAGGTGTTCCACATCAACCGGACGGAAGTGCTGCCTTTACGGGTGATGCACGGCAGGCTTCCCATCCTGGGCTACCGCATTGGCGGCCGGCTGGGATATATCACGGATATGCACATGATGCCTGAGGAATCTTATGAACAATTGAAGGGCTTGGACGTTTTGGTAATGAATGCTTTACGGCCAAAGCCGCATCCTACGCACCAGAGTATTTCGGAGGCGTTGGAGGCTGCCGGACGTATTGGTGCCAAAGAGACCTATTTCATCCATATGAGCCATCATGCAGGGCTTCATGCCGATATCGAAAAGCAGCTGCCACCCCATGTACACTTTGCCTACGATGGACTTGAAATAGATTTCTAAACTTTTTGAAACATTTGTTTTGTTTTATTAGTAGAAAATGCTATTTTTGCCAAAAGTTGATGAATAAATGCCATGAAACTCCGACTCCTCATACAGATAGCTGTCGTTGTGTCCATAGTGCTGCTATGTACCGGTTTTGGTGTGTATTCTTTCCTGCGGTTGAATTCGGTGGAGAACCGGCAGGATTTCAATCTTTATACTTTGGTGCCGCAAGATGCCACAGCCATACTCGAAACCGACCGTATGGCAGACCTCGTGGAGGATATCAATGAACTGAATTGCAGCAAAGACAATCATTTTCTATACGTATCGGAGCTTTTTGTTTACTTGAAGAAGTATTTGTATACTTTGGTGGAGGATACTCCGCATGGACTGAGTAAACAGATGAACAAGATGCTGATTAGCTTTCACGAGCCGGATACACCGATGAACCAAGTATTGTATTGCAGTTTGGGTTCGGGTGATTATGAGTTGGTGGAATCTTTTGTGGAGAAGTACTGCTCCAGTTCGTTTCCTTCCAAGTATTTCGATTACAAGGGAGAGGAGATACGTATCTATCCCATGGCAGACGGTCGTTTCCTGGCTGCCTACTTCACTCCCGATTTTCTGGTTGTAAGTTTCCAGAAGCGTTTGATAGAACATGTGATTGATGCGCGGCGCAGCAAAAAGTCCCTGATGAACCTCCCTTCTTTCCGCACTATGTACGCGGGCAAGCAGAGTAACGTGGCTGCCACGGTCTATGTGCGTATGAAAGGAGTGGATATGGGGAAGCCTACGGACGGTATCCGTTCGCAGACGCAGCTGGGCAGTTGGGCGGAGTTTGACATGAAGTTCAATGAAGATGCCATTTATTGCTCCGGCATCAGCCATGGGTCGGATTCCACACAGACGTTTATCAATGCCTTGCGGGTGCAGCAGCCGGTAGAGGACGGATTTTCCGGGGCTCTGCTTCCGTCTTCCACTTTCTTTTACGATCGCTGGGCAATGTCTGACAGAAATTCCTGGTTTGGCTTTACTGCCAGTCAGGAGTATGCCAAGGCCACCTATTCAGACTATATCAAGCAGCGCGACGAGGAGTGGATTGCTTACTTGAATGAGCATGCGGGCGAGAGCGTGATGTCTTGCTTGTTCCAGTCTAAAGACACGTTGGACAAGCTGCCTTGCGCCGTGATGTGTATCCCTCTCAAGGATGAACTGGCAGCGGAACGCCGCTTGCAGTCTCTGCTTTACAGTACCCCCAAGGAAGAGGATGCTCCGCTTATGCCGAAGGTGGTTTCAAATAATTCGTTGTATCCCAAAGCAAGGAAGTTCCCTAAATATGTGTTGCCCCGTAACACGCTGCTCACTCAGCTGACGGGCATCACGGAGTCTGCCCTTTATACCTTTGCCTGTTTCTATCGGGGTAGTCTGTTGCTGGCTCCCGATGCACTGAGCCTTTCGGCCTATATTGAGGCGGTGGAGAGTGGAGATGTGTTAGACGGAACACCGGTGTACGAAGAGGGTATAGGCAGTCTTTCACCCATATATAATTTTGTGATGATGGTGGATATGGAGATGATGCTGAGCCAGCCTGAAACGTATGTGCGTCTGATACCGAACTTCTTCTTCCGTCAATCCAACTTCTTCCGTCATTTCATGCTTGCAGTACAATTCACTTGTACAGAAGGGGTGGTTTATCCGAATATCGTATTGCTTTATAAAGGGTGATTAATCGGTCATTCTGTAGAGTGCTGAGGGAAAATAAGCACGAGGAAAGTCAAAATACACACTCACCACAGATTGCACAGATTAAAACAGCTAAAAATTCTTGATTATCAAAATTCTAGAATAAACTGTGTTAATCTGTGCAATCTGTGGTGAATTATAACATATTCTTAGAACGGCAGGTCATCCTTTGCATCCCCTGCGAGGAATTCCGGTGCGGCAGTGGGAGCCGGCGGCGGAACGGGAGCGCCCGGAGCGGGTGCGGCAGTGCTTACGCGTTCTACCTTCCATGCGCGAATACTGTTGAACCAACGGTCTTGCCATTGGCGTGCGTCTACATCAAAAGATACTGTCAGCTCTTCGCCCATCTGAATATTGAACTGTTCGATTTTGTCCGCTCCAAATACGTCAAAACACATTTTGCGCGGATATTGGCCATGGTCTTCAATCACATATTCTTGTGATTTCCATTCGTTACCTGACTTGGAAACTCCGCCTCTGGGCTGGAGTATAGCGATGATTTTTCCTGTAAATTCCATTGTTTTCTTTTTAAATGATGCGGCGAAGTTACAATTTTTTAGGAATATGAGACGAATATTCGGCTGTTTTTTCTTGCTATTTCTTTGTCGTAGGGAATTCTTTTTTTAACTTTGTCCGTCAGTTTGAAAAATATAAAAACGGTTTCTAAGACGTTAGCAAAATAAAAAACTTAAATATACAGAAGATATGAAATTTATCGTTTCGAGTACTGCGCTCTCCAGTCATTTGCAGGCTATCAGCCGTGTGATTAATTCGAAGAATGCGTTGCCTATTTTGGATTGTTTCCTCTTTGAACTGCAAGACGGAACCTTGTCTGCAACTGTTTCCGACAGTGAAACGACGATGGTCACTACAGTCGAAGTGAATGAAAGTGATATGGACGGCCGTTTTGCCGTCACAGCCAAAACCCTTTTGGACGCTTTGAAGGAAATTCCCGAACAACCGTTGACTTTTGAAATCAATACGGATTCCCTTGAAATCACGGTACAGTATCAGAACGGTAAATACAGTCTGATGGGGCAGAATGCAGACGAGTTCCCGCAGTCCGCCATGTTGGGTGACAATGCCGTACGTGTGGAAATGGATGCACAAGTGTTGCTGGGTGGCATCAACCGTGCCGTGTTTGCCACAGCTGATGACGAACTTCGTCCTGTGATGAACGGTATCTATTTCGATATCACAACGGAGGATATCACGATGGTGGCATCGGACGGTCATAAACTGGTGCGCTGCAAGACACTGGCCGCCAAGGGCAACGAGCGTGCTGCCTTTATCCTGCCCAAGAAGCCGGCTTCCCTGATGAAGAACCTGCTACCGAAGGAACAAGGTATGGTGACTATCGAGTTCGACGAACGCAACGCTGTGTTCACATTGGAAAGCTACCGCATGGTATGCCGCCTTATTGAAGGGCGCTATCCCAACTACAACTCTGTGATTCCGCAGAACAACCCTTATAAAGTGACGGTAGACCGTCTGCAACTGCTCGGTGCTTTGCGCCGCGTGTCTATCTTCTCTTCGCAGGCAAGCAGCCTTATCAAGCTGCGCATGCAGGAGAATCTAATTGTCATCTCCGCACAGGACATCGATTTCTCTACATCGGCCGAAGAAACACTGGTTTGCCAGTATGCGGGCAATCCGATGAGCATCGGTTTCAAGTCCACTTTCCTGATTGACATTCTGAATAACATTTCTGCCGATGAAATCGTTATCGAACTGGCAGATCCTTCACGTGCAGGTGTCATTATTCCGGTAGAGCAGGAAGAGAACGAAGACCTGCTGATGCTGCTGATGCCGATGATGTTGAATGACTGATGAATATTAGCAATCGGGTTATGAGCTACGAGCTACAAGTGGCTGCGCAATTATGCCGCACGGTACTTGTAGCTCGTGGCTTGTAAGTTAAACTTATAATTTATAGCTCATAGCCAGAGCTTATAAAACGAAAAAACAATGAAATTGAATCTGAAAAATCCGATAGTCTTTTTTGATTTGGAGACTACGGGTACCAATATCAACTCAGACCGAATTGTCGAAATCTGTTATCTCAAGGTATATCCCAACGGGAATGAGGAGTCCAAAACCATGCGTATCAATCCCGAAATGCCCATTCCTGCCGAAGCATCTGCCGTTCATGGCATCTACGATGCCGATATAGCCGACTGCCCCACATTCAAGGAAGTGGCGCGCAACATTGCCAATGACATTGAAGGATGCGACTTGGCGGGCTTCAACTCCAACCGTTTTGATATCCCCGTCCTGGCGGAAGAGTTCCTTCGTGCCGGTGTGGACATTGACATGAGCCGCCGCAAGTTTGTGGACGTGCAGGTCATTTTCCACAAGATGGAGCAACGCACGCTGTCTGCTGCCTATAAATTCTATTGCGGCAAGAATCTGGAAGACGCCCATACGGCAGAGGCTGATACACGTGCCACCTACGAAGTGCTGATGTCGCAGTTGGACCGCTATCCGGAGTTGCAGAATGACGTGGCTTTCCTTGCCGACTATTCCAGCTTCAACAAGAATGTGGACTTTGCCGGTCGTATGGTCTACGATGACAAAGGTGTGGAAGTATTCAACTTCGGCAAGTACAAGGGCATGTCGGTATCCGATGTCCTGAAGCGCGATCCCGGCTATTACAGCTGGATTCTGAACAGTGATTTTACCCTGAATACCAAAGCCACGCTGACCAAGATACGTCTGCGTGAAATGACTCAGAAATAAATGGCAAATATACTGAAAGGGAAGAAAATAGTATTGGGCATTACGGGCAGCATTGCCGCCTATAAAGCATGCTATATTATTCGCGGACTGATTAAGCGTGGTGCAGAGGTGCAGGTGGTCATTACGCCTGCCGGAAAAGAATTTATTACCCCTATCACGCTCTCTGCCCTGACCAGCAAACCGGTTATCAGTGAGTTCTTTGCCCAACGCGATGGCACCTGGAACAGCCATGTGGACCTCGGTCTGTGGGCAGATGCCATGCTGATAGCTCCGGCTACGGCTTCCACCATCGGCAAGATGGCGAATGGCGTGGCAGACAATATGCTGATTACCACCTATCTCTCCGCCAAAGCTCCGGTGTTTGTGGCGCCTGCCATGGACCTGGACATGTATGCTCATCCTTCCACCCAAAAGAATCTGGATACACTCCGCTCTTATGGAAACCACATCATAGAACCTGCTACGGGAGAACTCGCCAGTCATCTGGTGGGGAAAGGCCGTATGGAGGAGCCGGAGAATATCATCCGCCATCTGGAAATGTACTTTGCTGCCAAAGAGGGCGACCTGGTGGGCAAGACAGTGATGATAACCGCAGGACCTACTTATGAGAAGATAGACCCGGTGCGCTTCATCGGCAACTATTCTTCCGGCAAGATGGGACTTGCCCTGGCAGATGAATGTACCGCCAGAGGGGCCAAGGTGATACTGATTGCCGGTCCGGTGCAGCAAGGCACTTACTTCCCGATGCACCAGTACCATGCGGTAGAGTCGGCGCAGGAGATGTTCGAGGTTGCATCCGCCGCCTTTGTCCATGCCGATGCCGCCATCTTGACGGCTGCCGTGGCAGACTACACCCCCGAACAAGTGGCGGATGAGAAAATCAAGCGCGAAAAGACCGGGGAGATGAGTTTGAACTTGAAACCTACCCGCGACATAGCCGCTTTCTTAGGCAATCTGAAGAACGATACAGAGCACCAACGGCGTCTCCTCGTAGGCTTTGCCCTTGAGACTCATAACGAGCAGATGAATGCGGAAGACAAGCTCAACCGCAAGAATCTGGACTTCATCGTGCTGAACTCCCTGAACGACAAGGGAGCCGGTTTTCGTTGCGATACCAATAAAATCAGTATCATAGACCACCAGGGAAAGACGGACTACCCCTTGAAGTCCAAAGCCGAAGTGGCTGCCGACATCGTAGACCGTCTGGTGAAAGATTTAAATAGTAAATAGTAAATCGTCAAATCGTCAATATCCTTATGTTGCGTTCGCTTTACATACAGAATTATGCGCTTATTGAAAAGCTCGATATCAGCTTCAGCAGCGGTTTCTCGGTGATAACGGGTGAGACCGGTGCTGGAAAATCCATTATTCTGGGTGCCATCGGTCTGCTGCTGGGACAGCGTGCCGATGTGAAAGCGATTCGCCACGGAGCTTCCAAATGTATCATAGAGGCACGTTTCGATATATCTGCCTATGGTATGCGTCCGTTTTTCGAAGAAAACGAGTTGGAATATGATGAAGAGTGCATTTTGCGTCGTGAAGTGCAGTCTTCCGGTAAGAGCCGGGCATTCATCAACGATACTCCTGCTTCGTTGGCACAAGTGAAAGAGCTGGGCGAACAGCTGATGCCCCTTGGCATGCTGGTCACACTGGATTCTATTTTCAACCGTGTGATCCAGAACTGGAAGAAGGGAAAAACGACATGGATCTTTGCGGATGAGTTTTATCTGCTGTTCCGCTATGAATACAGTGCGGACTTTTTCTACCGCCT
>OHLI01000742.1_pt1 | contig 16415 bp, 10 predicted proteins | sample 1569051 | NCBI WGS metagenome assembly OHLI01 (sample SAMEA3879561, study PRJEB24766) | human gut metagenome | biome: human-associated habitat; feature: feces | place: USA | collected 1985/1987
GAATTCAGATATATGAAATATATATTCTTATTAATTTCACTTTTTACTTTTAATTTTTTGCAGGCGCAAGTAACAGGTGTCGTAAAAGATGCTGCCGGAGAACCTATTCCGGGAGCGAATGTGTTTTGGATGAATACAACCAATGGAGTAACTACCAATGAAGACGGTAACTTTTCAATTCATAAGCCTGCTCGCAGCCACATGCTTGTGGTTAGCTTTATTGGTTTTGAGAATGACACGATACATGTAGACAAAGGAAACCAACAACTTGATATTGTTCTTCGTGAAGGAGTGGAACTGAGTGAAGTAAATGTAGTGACCCGCAAATTGGGAACTATGAAACTGCGCACCAGTGTGATGAATGAAGATATGATTAGTAGTGCCGAACTGACACGTGCGGCTTGCTGTAATCTGGGAGAGAGCTTTGTGACGAATCCTTCCGTGGATGTCAGCTACTCGGATGCAGCTACGGGAGCCAAACAAATTAAACTGTTAGGACTTTCCGGTACGTATGTGCAGATGATGACTGAAAATATTCCCAATTTCCGGGGGGCTGCCGCTCCTTATGGTTTAGGATACGTACCCGGGCCGTGGATGCAGAGTATACAGGTCAGCAAAGGAAGTTCGTCCGTGAAGAATGGATATGAGTCCATAACCGGACAGATCAATGTAGAATTCAAGAAGCCTCAATTGCCGGAAGCGGATTGGGTGTCGGCAAATCTTTTTGCCAGTAGTACGAACCGCTATGAAGCCAATGCGGATGCTACGGTAAAGTTGTCGAAGCGATGGAGCACTTCTTTGTTGGCACATTATGAGAATGAGACGAAATCTCATGACTCTAATGATGATGGTTTTGTAGATATACCTCGTGTGGAGCAATATAATGTCTGGAACCGATGGGCATATATGGGTGACCACTATGTATTCCAGGCAGGTATAAAGGCGTTGCATGAAACTCGAAACAGCGGTCAGATTGCACACAGAAATACTCCTTCGCATGACCTGTATGAAATAGGTATCAAAACAAATCGTTACGAAGCGTTCACGAAGAATGCTTATATCTTCGACAAAGAGAAAAATACGAATCTTGCTTTGATTTTACAGGGAACGTTGCATAATCAGGATGCCAATTACGGGCGTAAACTGTATGATGTGGATCAGAGTAATTTTTATGCTTCGCTGCTGTTTGAAACGGAGCTCAGTAAGCAGCATAGTCTGTCTGCCGGATTAAGTTTTAACTATGATGGTTACGATCAGAACTATCGGCTGACGAATCAGGCAGAAGAAGGGCTGACGAAGAAATTTGTGAAGGAGTCTGTTCCGGGAGCTTATGTCCAATATACATTCAATCTGAACGATCAGTTGATGCTGATGGGAGGTATTCGGGGAGATTACAGTAGTGAGTACGGCTTCTTTGTGACGCCGCGTGCCCACGTCAAATATAATCCGAATGAATATCTGCATTTCCGTTTGTCTGCCGGCAAGGGATATCGTACGAATCATGTATTGGCGGAGAATAATTATCTTCTGGCAAGTAGCCGCAAGATGAAGATTGCTTCTCATCTGGACCAGGAGGAAGCGTGGAATTACGGTGCGAGTGTTTCGACTTATATTCCCCTTTTTGGTAAGACGCTGAATGTGAATGCAGAATATTACTATACGGATTTTCTGAAACAGGTAGTAGTGGATATGGACAGCAATCCGCATGAAGTGGCTTTTTACAATCTGGATGGGCGTTCTTATTCGCATGTATTCCAGGTAGAAGCCAATTATCCGTTGTTCAAAGGCTTCACTTTGACTGCGGCTTACCGTTTGACGGACGCGAAAACTACCTATAATGGTAAATTAATGGAGAAGCCACTTACTGGTAAATATAAAGGCTTGTTGACTACTTCTTATCAGACTCCTCTGGGCTTGTGGCAATTCGATGCTACCTTGCAGTTGAATGGTGGTGGAAGGATGCCCGATCCTTATGAACTGTCTGACGGAAGTCTTTCGTGGGAACGTCGTTACGGTAGTTTCCAGCAACTCAGTGCGCAGGTGACGCGCTATTTCCGTCGCTGGTCTGTTTATATCGGCGGTGAGAACCTGACGAACTTTAAACAGAAGAATCCGATAATCGATGCTTCTAACCCATGGGGAGAGAATTTCGATGCTACCATGGTGTGGGGACCGATGCACGGGGCGAAAGCATATATCGGGTTGAGGTTTAACCTGGCAAGAAACTAATTACTAATAACTAAATTGATTATGAAAACAAGAAGAATGATGGCTGCCCTCGTAGTAGCTTTGTTGAGTGTAACGGCAGTAATGGCAAAAGATATCCGTACAGCTGTCTTTAAAGTTTCACAGATGCATTGCGAAAACTGTGAACGGAAGGTGAAGAATAACATTAAATTTGAGAAAGGAGTAAAAGAATTCTCTACAGACTTGAAAACGAAAACAGTTTCCATTACTTATGATGCTGAAAAGACAACTGTGGATAAACTGAAAGCCGGTTTCAAGAAGTTCAACTACGAAGCCGAATTCGTGAAAGAAACGAAACAAGAGGACAAGAAGTAGTCGAACAAACGGCCTGTAGAGATTGTTTTGATATAAAACTTGAAATAAAAACAATATATGGGTAATTTAAAAAAACAGACGTTTCCCGTGCTGAACATGCATTGTGCGGGATGCGCCAATAACGTAGAAAAGACAGTTCGCAAGTTGGTGGGCGTTGCAGATGCTTCGGTCAACTTTGCTTCCAATACACTGTCTGTCTCCTATGAGACGGACAAACTGACACCCGGAGAAATTCGTGCTGCCGTACTGGCTGCGGGCTATGACCTCATCATGGAGGAAGAGCATGTTGAAGAACGCCAGGAAGAAGAACAACAGAAACGCTATCACCGCTTGAAAACGCGGGTGATAGGAGCGTGGATTTTTGCTGTTCCCCTGTTGTTGCTTTCCATGGTCTTCATGCATGTACCTTATTCTAACGAGATACAGATGGTACTTGCTATTCCTGTATTGGTATTGTTCGGTACGCCATTCTATACCGGTGCCTGGAAACAAGCACGTCTGGGACGCAGTAATATGGATACACTGGTGGCACTAAGTACATCCATTGCTTTCCTGTTCAGCGTCTTTAATACTTTCTTCCCCGATTTCTGGTATAACCGTGGATTGGAGCCTCATGTCTATTACGAAGCTGCTGTGGTTATCATCGCCTTCGTTTTGACAGGTAAACTTATGGAGGAACGTGCGAAGGGAAATACTTCCACTGCTATTCGCAAACTGATGGGTTTGCAACCTAAGAAAGCCCGTGTAGTACGCGACGGTAAAGAACTGGATGTACCTTTGGATCAATTGAACATCGATGATCTGGTGAGTGTCCGCCCCGGTGAGCAAATCCCTGTGGATGGTTTTCTGACCGAAGGTGACTCTTATGTAGATGAAAGCATGATAAGCGGTGAGCCTATTCCGGTAGAAAAGAAGATTGGCTCGCATGTGTTGGCCGGAACCATCAATCAGAAAGGATCGTTCATTATCCGTGCCGAGAAAGTAGGTGGAGAAACAGTGCTGGCGCGTATCATCCGTATGGTGCAGGAAGCGCAAGGCAGTAAGGCTCCCGTGCAGCGTATTGTAGATAAAGTGACGGGTATCTTTGTTCCTGTCGTACTGGGTTTGTCTGTCCTGACATTCTTTATCTGGATGTTCTTTGGTGGTGTGGATATGCTTTCACATGCCATGCTGTCAGCGGTTTCCGTATTGGTGATTGCTTGCCCTTGTGCATTGGGACTGGCTACTCCTACGGCTTTGATGGTAGGTATCGGTAAGGCTGCCGATCATCATATTCTGATAAAAGATGCTGTGGCACTGGAACAGATGCGAAAGGTAAATGTTGTGGTATTGGATAAGACCGGTACATTGACTGAAGGGCATCCTACCGTTGCCGGTTGGTTATGGGCACAGCCGCAGGAAGGACATTATAAAGACATTCTTCTGGCTGCCGAGCTTAAATCGGAGCATCCGCTGGCTGGTGCTATTGTCACTGCCTTGCAAGAACAAGAGAACATTGTTCCTGCAACTCTGGATGGTTTTGAAAGTATTACCGGTAAGGGTATTAAAGTGACTTATCAGGGTGCTGAGTATTGGGCAGGCAGCCACAAGTTGTTGAAAGATTACCATGCCACCCTGACTGATGTTTTGGGAGAAATGCTGGCTCAATACGAGTCGGACGGTTGTAGCATCGTTTACTTTGGCCGCAAGGATGAATTGCTTGCGATTGTTGCTATCAAAGATCAGATAAAGGCGACTTCCGCTGAGGCTGTTCGCGAACTCCGTACCCAGGGTATTGAAGTTTATATGCTGACGGGAGACGGTGAACGTACTGCTTCTGCTGTTGCCGGACGATTAGGCAATATCCAGTATATTGCCGATGCTTTGCCGGATGATAAGGAAGAGTTTGTACGCCAGCTTCAACTTCAGAGAAAGACGGTAGCTATGGTGGGTGATGGTATCAATGATTCACAGGCTTTGGCTTGTGCAGATGTAAGCATTGCCATGGGTAAAGGAACGGACATTGCCATGGATGTGGCAATGGTCACTCTTATGACTTCGGATCTGTTGCTGTTGCCGAAAGCATTCAATCTCTCCCGGCAGACGGTGCGCTTGATTCATCAGAATCTGTTCTGGGCATTCATTTACAATCTGATAGGTATTCCTATTGCTGCCGGATTACTTTATCCAATCAATGGATTATTGCTGAACCCCATGTTGGCAAGTGCCGCTATGGCATTTTCCAGTGTATCGGTAGTCTTGAACAGCCTTCGTTTAAGATACTAACTATTTCTATATTCCAACGGACTCATCCCCATGTGCCTCTTAAAGTACTTTCCGAAGAAAGAAGCACTGGGGAAGTTCAGTGAATAGGCTATTTCCTGAATAGTCATATCTGTGGATTTCAGCCGTGCTTTGACGTCTGTAATCACCACATGCGAAATAATTTCGAGTACATTCCTTCCTGTTACTTGTTTTACGGTAGTACTGAGATGCTGCAATGAAATTCCCAGCTTGTCGGCATAGAATTGAGCACGTCTCTCAGTCATATAATTTTCAATAACCAGTTGTACGAATTTTTGGCAAATTTCTTCTTTGCGGCTTTTGGCAAGAATGCTTTGCGGACGATTGGCATAAAGGGCATTAATTCCAAGCAAAATGCTGTGGAGCACACTTTGTGCCATTGCGGTACTGGTGGCGGTAGGATGGGAGATTGATATACGTGTCAGTAGTGCAAAGTAATCCACGAAATAGGATGCTATTAAGTCGCTGACATTTACAATCGGATTATCCCATATTTTGGAGAAAGATCCCATCGTAGCCTGCAATAGATTAATACCGTTGACGCAGTGACTGGAGAAACCTACGAAGCAAAGCCGTACTTTTTCTACTTGCTCATTGAGCTGTAAGATAGTTCCCGGCATCAGAATGATCAGATCATTCTTTTTTATTTCATGTTCCATCAGATTGATGGATGCTGTAATGGTCCCTTCAGTGCATAATGCAAAAATACATGCCTTCAGACGGCATGACTGGCGATAGAGATTCAGAATATCTTCTGTAACATCTCTCCATGCCAGCATTTCAACCGGCAAATCTACTTGTGGGAAGTTATGTTTCATCTTTTTTCATTTTGCTGTCGGCAAATATACGATTTTATCCCTAAAGTCTTAACTTTGTCGGCATGAAACTGAATGTAACAGACTGGAATATTATTCCGTATGCCGATGCATGGACCCGACAAACGGAGTGGTTTGATGCTCTTATTCGTGCCAAGCAGGCAGGGGAAGAGTATGAAAATCACATCATTTTGTGTGAACATCCGCATGTCTATACTTTAGGTCGTAGCGGTAAAGAAGGAAATATGCTGTTGAGTGAGGAACAACTTCAGAAGATAGGAGCTACGCTCTATCATATAGATCGTGGAGGTGATATCACATATCATGGTCCGGGACAACTGGTATGTTATCCTATCCTGAATCTCGAAGAATTCTCGTTGGGGCTGAAAGAGTATGTACATTTGTTGGAAGAAGCGGTCATCCGTGTATGTGCCTCTTATGGCATTGCTGCCGGGAGATTGGAGAAAGCAACAGGTGTTTGGCTGGAGGGAGATACGCCGCGTGCGCGTAAAATATGCGCTATTGGCGTGCGTAGCAGTCATTTCGTTACCATGCATGGATTGGCGCTGAATGTGAATACTGATTTACGATATTTCAGTTATATCAACCCCTGCGGCTTTATAGATAAAGGAGTCACTTCGCTGCAACAGGAGCTGAAACGGGAGGTGCCGATGGAAGAAGTAAAACAACGCTTATGTCTTGAATTACAGGGCTTGATGCAGAGATAAAAAACAGACCATCTATTCACTGCGAATAGATGGTCTGTTCGTATCAAATAGACGGTCTGTTCATCCCTAACAGATGGTCTGTTTCAGGAGACTTCAATCGTCTGTTTTTTATTTCAACCATTTGTCCAGCCATTCAAAGAATGTGCGTTGCCAGAGGATACCATTCTGTGGTTTCAATACCCAGTGATTTTCATCCGGATAGATCAGCAGTTCGGCAGGAACACCACGCATTACGGCGGCATCAAAAGCAGCCATTGCCTGGTTGGCTAGAATACGGTAGTCTTTTTCGCCATGAATGCAAAGGATGGGTGTATCCCATTTGTCTACAAACTGGTGCGGAGAGTTGGCGAATGTGCGTTGGGCTACCGGATTTTGTTTTTCCCAGTATGCACCACCCATATCCCAGTTGGCAAACCATTTCTCTTCTGTTTCCAGATACTGCATTTCCATGTTGAAGATGCCATCATGTGCAATGAATGCTTTGAAGCGCTTGTCATGATGTCCGGCGAGCCAGTAAACGGAGAAACCACCGAAGCTGGCACCTACACAACCGAGACGATCCTTGTCTACAAACGATTCTTTAGCCATCTCGTCGATAGCTGTGAAATAATCCTTCATGCACTGACCACCGTAATCACCACTGATGGCTTCATTCCATTCCACTCCAAAGCCCGGAAGTCCGCGGCGGTTGGGAGCTACGATGATATAGTCGTTGGCAGCCATAATCTGGAAATTCCAGCGATAGCTCCAGAACTGGCTTACAGGGCTTTGCGGACCACCTTCACAGAACAGGAGGGTAGGGTATTTTTTATTCGGGTCAAACTGTGGCGGGTAGATAACCCATGTCAGCATCTGTTTGCCGTCTGTAGTCTTCATCCAGCGAGCTTCAACTTTACCCATTTCCAGTTGGTCGTAAATCTGCTTGTTTTCGAAGGTCAGTTGTTTTGCTTCGGCAAAAGCATCCCCGTTGCGGGTGGCAGATACGGCATAGATTTCATCACCCATACTCATTGAGTGGCGTAAAGCGATTACTTTATCTCCTGCAAGGGCGAGGGAAGCATAATCATACATACCGTCTGTCAACTGCGTAACCTTATCGTTGGCAGCAAGATCGATATTGTAAATCTGTGTTTCACCATGCCAGACACCGATGAAATAAATACTCTTAGAGTCTCTATTCCACAAGAAACCATCTACGTTCGATTCGAATTCCTTGCTGACGAAACGTTTCTCACCTGTTTCCAGATTCATGATGAAGAGACGGTTTAGGTCAGCTTCATAACCGTCACGTTCCATGCTCTGCCAGGCAATGTATTTACCATCGGGAGAGTACTGAGGATTTGTATCATAACCTTTGTTTTCTTCGGTGATATTGTCTGTCTTCTTGGTTGCAAGATCGTAGATATAAATATCCGAGTTGGTGGAGATGGCATAAGCCAGACCGGTCTTCTTACGGCAAGTATATGCCACCTTGTCTCCGGCAGGACTCCATGCCAGTTGCTCGATGCCACCCCAAGGTCTCATCGGGCTTTCGTAAGGTTCTCCTTCCAGTATATCCTTTATATTGCTGATACCGTTTCCATCAAAATCGGCTACAAAAGGATGCGGAGCACCGGTTACCCATTCATCCCAGTGTTTGTACATCAGGTCGGTAACGATGATACCCGTCGCTTTAGGGAGATCGGGATATTTATCCGCAGTACTTTGTTTAGTTTTCACCTGTGCAATGAAAAGCAACTTCTTGCCGTCGGGAGAGAAAGAATAACCTTCGATGTCACCATCATATTGAGTTAACTGCTTACGCCCGCTGCCGTCCGGATTCATTTCCCACAACTGGCTGCTGCCACCTTCATTGGAAAGGAACGCCAGTTTAGTGCCACCCTTTATCCAGTTCACTTCGTTTTCCTGCCAGGGAGTGTGGGTGATTTGTTTGTTGCCTGTTCCATCTGTGTTCATCACGAAGACTTCACGGTTACTCTTGTTCTCCGGTACACTGTAGTAAGCTACTGTGTAAGCAATTTGCTTTTCATCGGGGGATACGGCTACACCACCGATACGACCCATGGCCCAGAGAGCTTCGGGAGTCATGCGTTTGCCTTCAATCTGGATGTCCGACCGCTCGATAAGCGGTACTCCGGCTTGCCCTGCGTCTTTAGTTCCGCCGCAGGCAGCCAATGTCATAGCTGCTGACATAAGCAATAAATTTACTTGTTTCATGTATGTTGTTCGTTACGGTTATTTTGCGACAAATATACAAATTATATGCGTTTTTCTTGCCATCGTCCTCCTTTAATATACCACCAGCAAAGTAATAGTATAAAAATGGAGTATACCATTTCCGATGTCCAGCACAGGGCTACATCAAGTTTCAAGTAAAGAATGATGTATGTGATGTAGGCAACATAGAAGACGAGCGTTATCAGTTCCATGACCAGAGCCGTGCGCGTGTTTCCCGTTCCTGATACTGCCTGGAAATATACATTGGCAGGTACGAGAAACAGATATGCCGAGCACATTACCCAAAGTGAATGTACGGCTGCATCCTGTAAATCGGGTATATCCGTATAGATTCCCAGTATAAGTTTTGGGAACAGTGCAAAAAACAGTGCTAGCGGCAATGTGAACAGGTATGCAATGCGTATATGCTGCCGGATAGTGCCTGCCACGCAGTCTTTGTCTCCTGCACCGATGAGATTGCTGACCAATGAACCACAGGTTGAGGCAAATGCCATCATTACCATGAACAGAATGCCGGATATGCTCCGGACAATGTTCGTGATGGCGAGCGACCGTTCTCCCAGATGCTCCACATAGAGGAAGAACAAGAACCAGGTGGACAAGGAGAAGACGTTCTGTATCATGGTCCAGAAGGAAATGTTCAGCATGCGTTTCAGTATCTCCGGGCGGAACTTCGGAATACGGTCCAGTCCAAACTTACGGCAGTCAATGCGGTAACGGGTGTAGAGGATAAAGAATATCAGTGAAACCAGCTCTGCAAGTGATGAACCGATGGCGGCACCTGCAATGCCAAGCGCAGGAAAGCCGAATTTACCGAAAATCAGTATATAGTTGAAAACTACGTTACTCAATACCATGACTATGGAATTGAGTGTCAGTGTCTTGGTCTGCGTAGTTCCCAGGAAAAAAGCACGGAAGATGACTGCACTGAATGAGAAGAAGGCTCCGAAAACCCGCCAGTTCAGATAACTGATGGCAGCCTCATAGATGTGTTCGGAAGAAACGATTCGTTTCAGTATCATTGGTGAAAGGAAGTAGGAGAGCAGGAACATTACTGCCGCCAGTCCTATCTGAAAGTAAATTCCTTGATAGAAAAGGTCGCCTATTTCCCGGTATTGCTTTTCACCGTTGCGCCGGGCAATGAGTATCTGCGTTCCGATACTGAAACCGAAAGCTGCCATGAATATTACCATGTAGAAGACACCTGCAATGGCTGATGCTCCCAGTTCTACTTCGCCTACCCGTCCCAGGAAGGCTGTGTCTGTCATACCTATCATTTGCTCCATCAGTAGACTGATGAGGATCGGATAGGCTATCATCCAAATCTGTTTGTTGGTATATTTAGTTTTCATTTTTTTTAGTTAACGAGGTGCTTAGTGGACAAGTTGACGAGAGTAATAGAGAGAAAGAAGGCCACACTATCCATTTTGAGTACAGTGCAGCCCTTGTATCTTGTTAACTCGTTCCCTTGTCAACTCATTTCTTATTCTGTCTCTCTTTCAACAACTGTTCCTGTTGTTTCTGCATTGCCTCCAGGCGGGCGGCAAAGCCGGTTTTCTTAGCTTTCTTCGGATCTTTCTTTCGGGCTTCCAATTGGGCAAGAAGTTTCTCTTCATTCGTAGTCTTACGCAGAATGAGAGTAGTCACCACACTAATCAATGTCGATATGAAGTAGTAATAGTTCAGACCTGAAGGATAACTGTTCAAGATGAACAACATCATAATCGGCATGAGATACGTCATCCACTTCATCGCCGCCATCTGCGGGTTGGCTCCGGTATCCTGTTGCTGCATCATGAACTTGGAGTTCAATATATTCACAACCGTCATCAGCAAACAGAACAAACTGAGGTGGCTACCCAGGAACGGGATATTGAACGGGAAGTTGATGAACGCATCGTACGTTGAAAGGTCATCAGCCCACAAGAAGCTCTGCTGACGCAATTCAATAGCACTTGGCACAAACATGAACAATGCAATCAGAACCGGGAACTGTACCAGCATCGGCAGACAGCCACCCATCGGACTCACACCGTATTGGCTGTACATTCCCATGACCTCCTGCTGTTTTTTCATCGCATCTTCCTGTTTGGGGTATTTCTTATTGATCTCATCGATTTTCGGTTTCAACACACGCATCTTGGCAGAAGAAATATACGTTTTCCAGGTAGCGGGGAATACGACTGCTTTTACAATCAAGGTCATCAGTAACAATACAATACCCATACTTAGACCCCAACCGGACAACCAGTCGAAGATATTGATGGTGAACCACTTGTTGACCCAGCGTATCAACGGCCAACCCAGATAAACCAAACGGTTCAGTTCCCATTTCTCATCACGTCCCTTATCCAGCGCAGTCAGCGTCTTGTAATGGTTCGGACCGAAGTAGAAGAACATTTGCGTAGGCTGTTTACCTGTCGGGTCAAAGCTCGTGCTCATCTCGGCGGAGTAGTCTTTGATATATCCGCTGCCTTCTCTTTCCATTTTGGAGACTAGCTTCGTTTTTTCAAAGTCAGCGTCTGCAATGAATACCGAGGAGAAGAATTGATTTTTGAAAGCAATCCAGTCCAGACGTTCGGGCACTTCTTTTTCATCATCCTTATTGGCTGACAAGTAGTCTGTGCCATTTCCCAGCATTTTATAAGTCAGTTCAGACAAACGGTTCTCATATACATAACCTTTTTCGATCTGGCGGGCGCGTTGTGCCCATTCGATGTCTACATAGTTATTGCTTGCTGCCAATTTATCTGCCATACCTTTAGCATCGATGCTGAAGTCTACCAGGTAGGTATTGGGATGCAATGCATACTTGAAGTCTATATAACTTGCACTGTCAGCTGATAAACGCATTGTTACGGTGCTGTCCGTACGGTTCACAGTGGTGAAGTAATAGTCCTTAGTCTGTATTGTTTCCTTTTTATTATAGAAAAGGAAATTCATGGAAACATCGTTTCCGGTGAATAGGGTTACAGGAGTTTTCTTGTCCTGTTCCATATACTCTTTCAATACAGCGGAGAATATGGAACCGCCTTTGGTGCTGAGGGTCAACTCAGCCACGTCGTTCTGAATCGTAATAAGCGAATCTGTTCCTTGGCGGGCATTGAAGAAGAGTGAAGTAGAATCCACAGTTTCTACATCTTTTTCATTGGCCAATGCTGCATCCGCTTTGGCTTTCAGCGCTTCTTCACGTTGCTGTACCAGCGCAATGGAATCATAATAACGCTGCTGTGCTTCCAATTGCTCTTTACTGGGGCGACTCAGAAAACTGAAGCCGACTAACAAAATTGCTATTAAAACAAGACCTGTAATGGTGTTTTTATCCATGAATAATTTCTAATTTACAATTTTATAATTATTGAAATAATCTTATTTCTTTGCTTTCTCCTTCTCCTCGAAACTTTCGACAGATGCTTTGATGAAAGCCACGAACAACGGATGGGGATTCAGTACCGTACTGCTGTATTCCGGATGGAACTGAGTTCCGACAAACCACTTCAACTTCGGTATTTCTACGATTTCCACCAAATCAGATTCCGGATTGATACCTACACATTTCATGCCGGCAGCTTCGTATTCCGCTTTATACTGGTTGTTGAATTCATAGCGATGACGGTGGCGCTCCTGGATGTGTTCCGTTCCATAAGCTTCATAAGCCTTGCTACCTTTCTGCAAGATACATTCGTAGGCTCCCAGACGCATTGTTCCACCCATGTTTGTGATGGATTTCTGCTCTTCCATAATGTCGATGACATTATGCGGAGTCTTTTCGTTCATTTCGCGTGAATCTGCATCGGTATATCCCAGCACGTTGCGTGCGAATTCAATGGCGATACACTGCATTCCCAGGCAAATACCGAAAGTCGGAATATCATGTGTGCGTGCGTATTTGATAGCCACGAACTTACCGGAAATACCACGTTCACCGAATCCCGGACCTATCAATACACCTGCCATGCCTTTCAGTGCTTCCGCTACATTTTCTTCTGTCAGCTTTTCACTGTTCACAAAGTCTACGGATACCTTACGGTCATTGTATGTACCAGCTTGTGACAAGGCTTCGCGAATAGATTTGTAAGCATCCTGCAAGTCATATTTGCCGACTAATGCAATGTGCAGTGGTTCTGTATTTTCTGCTTTATGGCGACGTTCGAGGAAAGCACGCCATGGACCGAGTCCCGGTGTGTCTCCTACGGGCAGTCCCATTTTCTTCAATATCGTTTCATCCAGTTTCTGAGCCTGCATCAGAATAGGCACTTCGTAGATGGTGGGAGCATCGATGCTCTGTACTACTGCGTTTTCATCCACATTACAGAATAATGCTACTTTTTTACGCAGGTTGGTACCCAATTCGTGTTCTGTACGCAATACCAATATATCCGGCTGTATACCTGCACTCTGCAATTCTTTTACGGAGTGTTGTGTCGGCTTGGTTTTCAATTCACCGGCTGCCGTGAGATAAGGTACATAAGTAAGGTGCACGCACAAAGCATCACGTCCCAATTCCCACTTCAACTGACGGATACTTTCCAGATACGGCAATGATTCGATATCACCCACCGTACCACCGATTTCTGTAATTACAAAATCGAATTTATATTTGTTACCCAGCAACTTCACGTTTCGTTTAATTTCGTCCGTGATGTGAGGGATAACCTGGATGGTCTTACCTAAATAATCACCACGGCGCTCTTTGTCGATAACGCTTTTATAGATACGTCCGGTTGTGATGTTATTGGCTTTAGTAGTCTGGATCCCAAGAAAACGTTCGTAATGACCTAAATCGAGGTCAGCTTCATGTCCGTCTACAGTCACATAACATTCTCCGTGTTCGTAGGGGTTTAAAGTGCCCGGGTCAATATTGATATACGGGTCAAACTTCTGAATGGTTACTTTGTAACCTCTTGCTTGTAGCAATTTACCAATGGATGAGGCGATGATGCCTTTACCTAATGATGAGGCAACGCCACCGGTGACGAAAATATACTTTGTTTCTCCCACAGCTATACTGTTTTAATATTATTGTTTTGTTTGGTCGATGTACACATTTGTGTACCTACCTGTCTACAGATGAGACTTAAAAAGCGCAAAATTACAAAAAAAAGAGGAAGTACATAAAGTTTCGGCGAAACAATTCTAAAAAAAGTGATGCTGCAATGTTATTAAGTCCTTATCATCTCCGTACTATCTCCGTGTTATCTCCGTACTATCTTCGTATCACCTCCGTGTCATCTCCGTATATATATGTTTGGACTTGATACGGACTTGGTACGGGGCTGGTACAGAGTTGATATGAACTTGTCATCCTATGTACCGGCTATTGCTAATCTTTTCTTTACTCTTTTCTATGTTTTCTAAACATTTTAAATTACTTTTGCAGTCAAAACATAGATTTTAGGGCGTTATGAAGAATAGATACTTATCTTTATGGGCAGTTGCTGCGCTTTTTTCTTCGTCGATAGTGGCGCAGAATTCAGTAAAGACTGTCTTAAAGGCCGGAGAGGAACCGGCTGCCGCACAAGTGGATACCTTGTCGGATGTGATGAAGCAATATTTTGTCTTAAAGTTGAAACCAGCGAATGATACTCTCAAGTTGGATACAGTATCCATACTGCATGAGAAGTATTTTGGAGTATTAAACTACCTGAATGATCCGTCTACTCCTGAACGTTACATTCCTGATAATCCCGATTACTACCGTCTGTTTCTTAAGCCATTTACATATTATAATTCTCCTATAAAGCGTGTTTCGACATTGAATTGGAAATTTGAACCTTTTGATACGGTTGAATTGCCAGTGAAAGAACTTTTGCCATTTGATGAAGCCCGCTTCACCTCGAAGGAACGCGCGAATGAAACAGTGGATCGTGCTTTGCTCTATCTTTATGTTAATGATGATCTGCATAAGATTGTGGCATGGGAAGATGATATTATGCAGGTGAGGGTATTCAAGGATAATATTGAAAAAGAAGCATCTTCAAAACCTTCTGTGATGAAATTATTCACTCAGGAAAGCATGGCGGAAGTGAAAGAAGACGCGGAAGTGGTTATCCGTAAACCTAACTGGTGGGTAACAGGCGGAAATGGTTCTTTGCAGATTACTCAGAATTATATTTCGGATAACTGGTATAAAGGAGGTGAGAGTACGAATTCTGTACTGGCCAACTTACAACTGTTTGCTAATTACAATGACCGTGAAAAGATTCAATGGGAAAGTTTGTTGGATGCCAAATTAGGATTTTCTTCAGCGCCCTCTGATGAATTTCATGATTATTTGGTCAACACGGACCAGCTTCGTCTATACAGTAAGTTAGGTGTTCAGGCAGCGTCTAATTGGTACTATACGATTTCGACGGAATTCAAGACACAGTTCTGTCATGGGTATAAAGCCAATAAAGAGCCTTTGGTATCGGCATTTCTGGCTCCGGCAGATTGGTCTGCCAGTGTCGGTATGGACTATAAGTTGAAGAAGAAAAAGTTTAATTTGTCTGTTTTTATAGCTCCGTTGACGTGGACTATGCGTTATGTGGGTAATAAGGAAGTGAATGAAGTGGACTTTGGTTTGGAGAAGGGTAAGACGGTGCGTCATAATTTTGGTTCGCAGGTACAACCCACTTTGTTCTGGCAAATCATTCCATCCATTACGTTAGATTCTCGTTTGGACTATCTGACAAGTTATGAATGGGTGCGTATTGAATGGGAAAATACATTCAACTTTGTGTTGAACCGTTATTTGTCGACCAAACTTTATATACATGCCCGTTTTGACGATAGTAGCAAGCCTACTTCAGGTGATAGCTATTTCCAGGTAAAAGAATTATTGAGCTTCGGTATTAATTATAAATGGTAATCACGTAAAGCTGATATAATGTAAAACAAGTAAGGCTGCTTTTAGGAGAAAAGCAGCCTTACTTGTTTTTAGGAGGAAAATTCATAGTATCATTTTGTTATCTTATACTTATCAATGGTGCAAAGTGATACCTAAGTCTGTGTTATAAAACAGGTTTTCTTGCTTGTTCTGTGGAAAAAGTGAAGAAAAATAGTTAAAACGGGGAAAAGTACGTTGGCGTACACATAAAAAAAGCGGGTGAAAGCCTTGCAGTTCACAAATAATGCGTAAATTTGCCGCAATTTGTAATGCACAGTTTGCAAAATGGCAGATATTATAAAACATCAAGGTATTGTGGAAAACATAAACAGTTCTCATATAAAGGTGAGAATTGTCCAAACGTCAGCTTGTGCGGCATGTAGTGCGAAGGGACATTGTGCCTCGGCTGATACCAAAGAAAAAATAATCGATGTAACTACCGGCGATGCCTCTTCCTATCAGGTGGGTGACCGGGTAATCGTTTTTGGCGAACTCTCTATGGGAATGATGGCGGTGTTGTGGGCCTTTATAGTACCTTTCTGTATTCTGGTGATTTCTCTCTTTGTATTTTCTTTTTCTTGTATTAACAACAAAAAAGTTATTGAATAGTTTTTGCATATTTATTAAAACAATAACATCGCTGGTTGGTTATTATAAGAACTAACGAAAACGTTATTACTATAAAACAACCGATATGGAACAGAATTTATCAAAAAAAACTCGTACAGAAAGCGACTTGATAGGTAGTCGTGAAGTGCCGGAAAGTGCACTGTACGGAGTGCAGACACTCCGTGGTATTGAAAACTTTCGCATCAGCAAGTTTCATTTGAATGAATATCCTTTATTCATTCAGGCATTGGCCATTACGAAGATGGGAGCCACCATTGCCAACCGTGAACTGGACTTATTAACTGAAGAACA
>OHLI01000769.1_pt1 | contig 15862 bp, 15 predicted proteins | sample 1569051 | NCBI WGS metagenome assembly OHLI01 (sample SAMEA3879561, study PRJEB24766) | human gut metagenome | biome: human-associated habitat; feature: feces | place: USA | collected 1985/1987
CCTGCCCGCCGCGGCGCGATCCCGCAGCAACAAATACAAAAAGGCGCACCTTTGCCATAAAACAAAGATGCGCCTTGTGCGTTTGGTATATCAGCCCTTGCAGCCCTGCTCTTCCCAATCGCCGAAGTCGGAAGCTTCCGCGATCTTGGTGGGGTCGAACTTGCCGTTCTCATCTTTGGGAGCAACAGCAGGGCCGACCTCTACGGGGTTCGGATTGGGGGCCTCCGCTTTGGCTTCGCTCTCCACTTTGGCTTCGCCCTCCACTTTGGTTTCGCCCTCGGCGTAAGCCTGTGCGGTCTTGGCGGCCTCCTCGGCGTCATTTTCGGCGTCCTCGGGGAACTCGATTTCCTCCACATGGAGCGGGGCCTTGTCGTTGAGGATCTTGTCCAGCACAACGATGGCAGCGCCGGTGACAGCAACGGCAGCCGCCGTGCCCAGGATACGGAACAAAGCTTTCATAGCAACCTCCTAAAGCCAACTGGCTATAGACCGGCCCTTGCCTCTCTGTTTGGGAGAGGCGTCCGCAAAGCAGACGGGCGAATTTAAGAGAACGTCACAACGTCGTTCAGGGGCTTCTCAGCGGGCTCCACGGAGAGGGCGGTCAGCACCGGGCCCTTGCCGCGGTAGATATTGTGGAACTTGTAGTTGACCTTGGCGGTCACGCGCACCCAGGCACGCTGCTCCAGGGCTTTGTAGCCGTCGTAAACGCAGGGGAAGCCGACAAACTGGATGTCCTGCACGCAGCAGGTCATGGCAAAGCGGCCGGGCACAAAGCTGTCCTTGCCGGCGCGGTTGGTCTGGCACACCTGAGCCAGGAATTTCACCGTTTTGCCGTCGTACTTCTGCATCTCATCCATGCAGTCCATATACCACACGCCAAAGAACTCTTCGGGAATCTCGATCACCGGGGCGTTTACATCGAACGGCAGCGGGTCCGGGATATCGTCATAGGCAACGCTGCCATCCTTGAACTCATAGGCGATATCGCAGCGGCGGCTGGCCTGGCGCACCAGCTTGTGGATCAACTGGTGGCTTTCGTCATCGTTTACCGCCTCGGCACGGTTCACCACCAGCAGCTCGCTGCCGCGCAGCTTGTCCAGCAGCAGGCCGCGCATGGCATTGTCGTTGGCATAGGTCTTGATGGTAGTGCCGTCTGCGGTGGCCAGGCACTGGTAAATCAGCCAGTTATCCGGCAGGGCATCGTACAGCTCCTGCACCAGCCACATGCCATTGTATTCAATGATCACACGCCCACAGTCAGACTTTTCAGCCAGCTGCTGCAGGTGTTCGCGGTTCAGTTCCGCTTTGTCCTCAATGGTGGCAACGGTCACACCGCCAAAGGCAAATCGCTCGGAATCATATTCCTCTTCGCCTTCCTCACAGATCAACAGCAGCGTTTTGTCGCCGGAATCAAACTGCGGGTCCTCCATTGTTTCCTGAATAAACTTGGTTTTGCCGCTTTCCAGCATACCCACAAAGAGGTAACAGGGAATCTCTTTCTGCGCCATGTTTTACTCCTTTACAAATCAGGCGTGGAACAGCTCTTCCACCTCATGTTCCTTCAGCTGGGAACCGATCACGCACACCTTGCCGGTAACATCGGGGCCGCAGGTGCGGATCTCATGCTCACCGGGCACCATGTCGAACTCGTACCAGGTGTCGCCGCCGTCCACAATGCCCTTGGCACGCAGCACAGCGCCGTACTCGCCGGAATCCAGCGTGGTCAGGATGCTCTCCAGCTCGTCATGGCTGTACTTGTGGGCAGTCTCGTGGCCCCAGCTGGTGAACACTTCGTCTGCATGGTGGTGGTGATGCTCGTGATCGTGGTCATGGCAGCCGCAGGTGCAGTTCTCGCCATGCTCATGATGATGTTCATGCTCCTCATGGTCGTGATCGTGATGGTGTTCATGCTCCTCGTGGTCATGGTCATGATGGTGCTCATGCTCTTCGTGGTCGTGATCGTGGTCATGGTCTTCGTGGTCATGGTCATGATGGTGCTCATGTTCTTCCTCTTCTGCTTTATGATGTGCCTCTGCAAGAAGTTTCATCTCAAGAGAGTCCTGTCCTTCCATAACTTTGAGAATCTGCTCACCTTTGATGGCATCCCAAGGAGTTGTAATGATTGCAGCCTTGCCATTTAATTCCTGCATCTGTTTTACGCAAAGCTCTAACTGCTCCGGTGTTGTGCTCTGGGTTCTGCTTAATACGATTGTTGTTGCAAATTCAATCTGGTTATTGAAGAATTCGCCAAAGGCTTTCATCTGTTTGGATGCTTTCTTTGCATTTACAACTGTAACCAGTGCATTTAATTTCACATCCTGCTCTTTTTCTACATCAATAACAGATTTCATTACGTCAGAAAGTTTACCAACTCCTGACGGCTCGATTAAGATACGGTCCGGATGGAATTTAGTAATTACTTCATTTAAATTCTTTCCAAAGTCTCCTACCAGGGAACAGCAGATACATCCTGAGTTCATTTCGGTAATCTCAATGCCGGAATCCTTTAAGAATCCGCCGTCGATACCGACTTCACCAAATTCATTTTCAATCAGTACCAGCTTCTCACCAACAAAAGCCTCTTCTATCATTTTCTTGATAAATGTGGTCTTTCCAGCTCCTAAGAAGCCTGAAATAATATCAATTTTTGTCATTTTAACATCCTTCTTTCTAATAATTAAAGTGTATTTCACACTGAATTGATTTGTCTACCTATTGCAATATAGCAGAAAAAGTAAAATTTCTCAAGCAAACCGCGTGAACTTCATACAAATTTTATAAATAGCTTTTCTCAATATCAATGGATATGATAAAGCCCTGCATAAATTCCATTTTGCGCCAGCAGCTCCTCATGGGTGCCCTCTTCTTCGATTCCCTGCTCAGTCAGCACCAGAATACGCCCTGCATTTTCTATCGTAGAAAGCCTGTGGGCAATTACAAATGTTGTCCGGTTCTTCGCCAGCTTCTCTAGTGATTCCTGTACCACCTTTTCACTTTCGTTATCCAGTGCTGAGGTTGCTTCATCAAAAATAAGAATCGGCGGATTCTTTAAAAATACCCGGGCAATGGAGAGCCGCTGTTTCTGACCGCCGGAAAGTTTTACACCCCGCTGTCCGATATCTGTATCATAACCATCCGGCAGTGATAAAATAAATTCATGGGCATTGGCATTCTTTGCTGCCTCAATGACTTCTTGCCTTGTCGCATCCGGTTTGCCATAAGCAATATTTTCAAAAATGGTTCCGGCAAACAAATAAACATCCTGCTGGACAATGCCAATGTGGTCTCTTAAACTTTTTAATTTATAGTGGCGGATATCACAGCCATCAATTAAAATTCTGCCCTCTGACACATCATAAAATCTTGGTATCAGGCTGCAAAGAGTTGTCTTTCCGGCTCCCGAAGTTCCCACCAGTGCCACATAGCTGCCTGCCGGAACTTTCAGATTTATATGCCTTAAAACACGGCTCAAATGTTCTTCATACCGGAAAGAAACATCCTGAAATTCTACTTCTCCCCGCACATTTTCCATGGCAATGGCATTTTCCTCATCGGAAATATCCGGTTCAATGGAAAGAATCTCCATAAACCGTTCAAAGCCGGAATATCCATTCTGGAACTGCTCGGTAAAATCAATCAGTGTCTTAACCGGCTCGGTAAATACGTTGATGTATAAAAGAAACGTAATCAAATCCGTAATGCTCACACTGCCGCCCGGAATCCACAGTGCTCCGGCAATCACCACTACTACGGTAATCAACGTGGTAAATGCAGTCAGTCCCGCCTGATAGCCGCCCATAAAGAGATAGCTGTTCTTCTTGGCATCTAAGAAGCCTTTGTTTCCGCGGCTGAATTTTTCCTGTTCGACTTCTTCATTAGCAAAGGATTTTACTACGCGGATACCGGAAAGGTTGTCCTCTATCTGGCTATTGATATCTGCTATCTTAATACGGTTCTGCCGGAATGCCTTTTTCATACGCTTATTAAAGAAATATGCATACGCTATCATAAACGGTACCAGTGCAAATGCCGCCACTGTAAGCTTCGGACTGATTCCCATCATAATAACAAATGCACCAATTATCTTAATCAGGGAAATCACAATATTTTCCGGTCCATGGTGCAGCAGTTCGCTGATATCAAAAAGGTCCGTGGTAATTCTCGCCATCAGTTGTCCGACCTTCTGATTATCATAAAATGCAAAGGACAGTTTCTGATAATGAGCAAATATTTCTGCCCGCATATCATATTCTATTTTGGCACCCATTACATGACCATTATTAGAAATATAATAATTGCTGTAACACTGAATGGCTACCAACGCCACCATAAACAAAGCAAGCTTTCCGATTGTCTTTACTGCATCCTGCTCCGGCAGATATACCACTGTTGATGTAATATACCGTACAATCAGCGGAATCACCAGTGCCGCCACTGCTGCTAACAATGCAAAGAACATATCGATAAAAAATACGCCAAGATATGGTTTATAATAAGAAATCATTTTCTTTAAATTCTGCTTCATCTGTCTATCCCTCTTGCCTTTACCAGCTTATTTTTCATCACAACTGTTCATCTTATACTGTTTCTTTTGCAAATGCAAGTTTCTTTATGCTACAATGACTTTTATAAACGTGGCGGATTGAAAAAGCTGCCTGCATAAAATAATTTCGGTTATCCGGAGGATATTTGTTTATGGGATGGAAAATGCCAGTTGTTCTTAGCTGCATGTTTTGCTTGATGATAAACTGTCTTTCCGCTTGCTTTGACCGGATATCTGCACTGTCCGCCGGGTGCGGATGCGGTATAAGACCTGTAAGGGGCACTAGGAATTTCGACTGGCAAAACATTTTGTCCGGCAACCGGTGCAAATTCACATCCATGTTCATATGCACCTCGCTGGCACGTCCATGTGCCAGCGTTGCCTGTTGCCGGACGAAATTCCAAGTGCCCCTAACAGCCCTTCTTAGGCATCCGCACTTCGACGGACGGTACAGATAGACTGTCAAACATTGGAAAGACGGTTTTTACAGGCAAAAGCAAAATATGCAGCTTAGAACTACGGTATTTTATATCCAAAACAAATATCCTTTGGATAACAGGATTATTTTAGCAAGTACTCACGTTGTCAATCCGCACCTTCTATAAATTAATTGTAAGGAGAAGAAAACATGACACATGTACTTCTTGTAGATGATGATACAAGTATCGTTTCCAATTTACGCACTTTCCTAAATCAGGAGGGTTTTCAGGTTACTTCTGCAAATAACCAAAAGGAAACCATCGATTTATTAGATTCCGGGCAGTATCACTTTGACTTAGCGCTGCTTGATGTCTCCCTGCCGGATGGAAGCGGCTTTTCTTTGTGCAGTGCCATCAAGGCAAACTCTGATATTCCTGTCATTTTTCTGACGGCATCGGATGATGAATATAGTGTGGTTGCCGGGCTTGACCTTGGTGCCGATGATTATATTCCCAAGCCCTTCCGGCCGAGAGAACTGATTTCCAGAATGAACAGTGTTCTCCGCCGCTATCACCGTGGCAGCCAGCCGTTGGAATATCATGAACTGAGAGCCGATACCGTACGTGGACTGGTCTATAAGAATAATGTGGAACTGACGCTTTCCGCCCTGGAATACCGGCTGCTTTTACTCTTTCTTTCCAACCAGGGCATTGTCCTTACACGAAGCCGGCTCTTAGATGAACTTTGGGATATGGCAGGGGAATTTGTAAATGATAATACCCTTACCGTCTACATCAAAAGGCTCCGGGAAAAAATCGAAGCCGACCCGGCACACCCGGAATATATCAAAACCATCCGCGGACTGGGCTATAAGCTTGGTGACTAATTGAACTGCAAAAAACGCCTGTTATAAATATGAGTACCATAATAACCGATGAAAATGTATTTTCCCAAAGGAGTCTTTATGAAATTTTTACGCAATCCCGAAATCAAAAAATGCCTGTTTCTGCAACTGCTTGTATGCTTTATCTTTGCAGGCATCGGATTTTATTTTGATACCATCTGTGGTGTAATCATCCTTTTTGCATCACTTATTTTCATTCTTATTTTTATTATTTTCACCAGAAAACGTTACCGGAAGGTGGAATCCTTAAGTCAGCAGTTAGATGCGATGCTGCACAGTAACAGCAGTGGTGATTTCAGCGACTATATGGAAGGAGAACTTGCAATTTTACAAAATGAGCTTGCCAAGCTGACCAGACGCCTTGCGGAACAGAATCAGGCTCTTGAAAACGATAAAAAATATCTTGCGGATGCCATGGCTGATATTTCCCATCAGCTCCGCTCTCCCCTTACTTCCATCCGTCTTTTGCTGACTCTCTTAAAAGAACCGGCTCTTTCCGATGAGAAGCGAAAGGAATCCTTACGGGAATTATCCATGTTAATTGACCGGATGGACTGGCTCATTGAAACTTTATTAAAATTATCTTCCATGGACGCTGGAACCATTACTTTTCACCAGACCGAAACCTCTGTCAAAGAACTGCTCTCCACTGCGGCTGCACCTTTGCTTATTCCATTGGAGCTTCGCGATATCCAGTATCATGAAACCATAGAGCCGAAGGATTTTTCTTTTTCTACGGATTTACGATGGACGGCGGAAGCCCTTGGAAATATCTTAAAGAACTGCATGGAGCACACGCCTTCCGGTGGCAGGATTGATGTTACGGTTACCGACAATCCAATCTATGTTTCTATCGTGATTGAAGACAATGGAAGTGGTTTTCTGCCGGAAGATATCCCGCATCTTTTTGAACGCTTTTACAAAGGGAAAAATGCCACCGGTCATAGCATTGGCATCGGTCTTTCCCTCTCCCGTATGATTGTTTCCAAAGAAAATGGAACCTTAAAAGCAGAAAACCGTAAAGAAGGCGGTGCACGTTTTATCCTGAAATTCTATAAAAAGTGACAGAACTGTCACTGAAAAGTCATGCTCCTGTCATCCGGGATGCTTATACTTCTCATTAGAATCGCATCAAATGGAAAGGAGTTACTTATGGAAATCTTACGAGCTGAAAATCTCACCAAAATCTATGGAACAGGAGAAAATCAGGTGGTTGCCCTAGACCACGTTTCTTTTTCTGTCAACAAAGGCGAATTTCTCGCTATCATCGGGCCATCCGGTTCCGGCAAATCCACACTGCTTCACATTTTAGGCGGTGTCGATACACCAACCTCCGGCAAAGTCTATATGGAGGGCACTGATGTCTACGCGCAAAAGGAGGAACAACTTGCCATCTTCCGCAGACGGCAGGTCGGGCTGATTTATCAGTTCTATAATCTGATTCCGGTACTGAATGTCGTTGAAAATATGACACTTCCTGTCCGCATGGATGGACGCCCGGTCAACAAAGAGCATTTAAATGAACTGCTGGAAATTCTCTCTTTAAAAGGACGGGAAAATCATCTTCCAAATCAGCTTTCCGGTGGTCAGCAGCAGCGTGTCTCCATCGGTCGTGCATTAATGAACGCTCCTGCTGTGGTTTTAGCCGATGAGCCTACCGGAAACTTAGATTCCAAAAACAGCCAGGAAATTGTGGAACTCTTAAAATATTCCAACCAGAAATTTAACCAGACCTTAATTGTCATTACCCATGATGAAAACATTGCCCTTCAGGCAGACCGCATCATTGCCATTGAAGACGGCAAAATTACACGGGATGAGGTGATTCGTGCATGAATATCTTCCACAAAATCACACTCACCAACTTAAAGAAGAATAAAACCCGTACCATCGTCACGATTATCGGAATTATTCTTTCTACTGCCATGTTTACCGCAGTTACCAGCAGCATCAGCTCTCTTCATGCATTTATGAAGGAATATACCATTGATACCGAAGGAAGCTGGCAGGGTGCCGCTTTTCGTGTCACCCAATCAGAGTCAAAAGATTTTCTCTCCCATGATGAAATCGAGTCTTCTGTTTCTTTAAAATATATTGGATATGCCGATCTTAAAGATTCCGCCAACCAATACAAACCATACCTTTATATCTGCGGTGTAACGGATGATGTTACTACTCTTCTTCCAGTACACATCACGAAAGGACGGATGTCGGAAAACGATTCTGAGCTTCTGCTTCCAGAGCACCTTGCCTATGACGGAGGCATTGCTTATAACTTAAATGATGAAATTACCCTGGATGTCGGAGAACGTGTCGATGAAGACGGTTTTGTTTTAGATAATAACACTTCACTGCTTGGTAATAAGTCAGAAAAATCCAAAGACGGAAAAGTAATTCCGTTAGAAACCATCACAAATACGGAACCAAAAACCTATCAGGTGGTAGGTTTTTACAGCAGACCTTCCTTTGAAAGCTTTCATGCTCCGGGTTATACAGCACTGACTCTCTCTTCTGCCCGGACATCCTATCAGGATATCTACTTCTGTCTTTATAACAGCAAGGATGTATCCAGTTTTTTAGAGCAGCATGCGCCATATTCTTATACCATGAACTATGATTTACTGCGGCTTGACGGAGCATCCATGGAGGATTCCTTAAACCGCACCGTCACCAGTCTTGCGGTTATTTTGATTGCAATTATCGTACTTGGTTCTATCTCACTGATTTATAATGCATTTTCCATTTCTATCAGCGAACGAACCAGACAGTTTGGTCTGCTTTCATCCCTTGGTGCAACCAGACACCAGATGATTCACAGCATCCTGTTTGAAGCGGCTTTCCTGTGTCTTATCGGTATTCCGCTTGGAATCTTCTTCGGTTTAGTTGGAATTGGCATTACCTTCTATTTCACCGGTGATACTCTTGCCATACTGTACCGAAGTGACACCACACTGCACCTGACCCTGCAGCCATCCGTTGCCGGAATTGTGATTGCCGTCACCCTCGCTTTTATTACGGTACTGATTTCTGCTTACCTGCCGGCACGGAAATCCATGAAGTTATCTGCCTTAGAAGCCATCCGGCAGACCAGTGATATTAACATCAGTTCCAAAAAAGTGCATACATTTCCACTTACGGAAAAATTATTTGGCTTTGAAGGAATGCTTGCTGCCAAAAACTATAAACGAAGCCGCAGCAAATACCGTGCTACTGTTATCTCACTTTTCTTAAGTATTGTACTGTTTATTTCTGCCAGCAGCTTTTGTGCTTATCTGACACGTTCCGCCGGCAGCATTTATAACGGAAACGGCTATGAACTTTCCTGCACGATATATTCCGAAAATAACTATGACCCGGATACGCTTTTAACAAAAATCCGTGCTTTAGATGGCATAGATAAGGCTTCTTACGGTACCAGCTTCTCCGCCTGCTTTACAGTAGCCAAAGAAGACTGTTCGAAAGAATTTGAAAGTTTCTATTCTGATTATGAACAGGCTTATTACAGCAATACGCTCCCGGCAGATGACTCCTACGAGCTTACCACTTTGATTTATTTTGTGGAGGATCATTTGTTTGAAGATTATTTAAAAGAAATCGGCGAAAATTCTTCCGATTATCAGAATTCTGATCATCCAACAGGTGTATTGATAGACCGGCTTCATGTATTCAATGACAAATACTATGACATTAATATTTTCGCCAATCCTTCTTCGCAGGATATTGTATTATCCTCTTTAGACGAAGATGTGAAAAATACCTGCACCGTCACCGCTGGTACTTTCAGTGATACAATTCCTTTCGGTGTCAGTGCTCCTTCCGATTATGCGAAATTTATTTTTCCATATTCCTATAAGGATGCTCTCTGGCAGGCACTCAGCCAGAACCCGGATAGCACACTTGGAAATTCATACTATATAAAGACAGATAATCACAAACAGGTACAGACAGATTTAAATACGCTCTTTGACAGCGAAAATATTTCAGCTGATATCTATGACTATATGGATTCCATTGAAAGTGAGCGTGCTATAATTACCGTTATCAATATTTTCTCTTATGGATTTATTACATTGATTTCCCTGATAGCGGCCGCCAATGTATTTAACACAATTTCTACCAATATTATTTTACGGAAACGTGAATTTGCCATGTTAAAATCCATCGGTCTTTCTCCGAAAGGCTTCCGCAAAATGATGCAGTTTGAATGTCTGCTCTATGGCTGCAAAGGGCTTCTTTACGGACTTCCGGTTTCCATCGGAATCACCTGGCTTATTTATCAGGCAGTCTGTGATGGCATTGACTTTGGTTTCTTTATTCCATGGTACAGCTTCGTGATTGCTATTGGCAGTGTATTTACAGTGGTTGCTGCAACTATGATTTATTCCATGCGTAAGCTTTCTTCTGAAAATACCATGGATGCATTAAAAAACGAAAATTTATAAAATCTCTTTTTCTTTCAGATTATAAAAGGTAAAATCACCGGTATTTAAAAGCATTCCATTGGAATCCATAATTTCAAATGATACTACCGTAATGTTCCTTCCGGGCTTTACCACTTTGGCGGTGCATGTAACATATTCTGTTGCACGCGCCGCTTTTAAATAGCGGATCTGTCCGTCCACAGTAGTCACATAATATCCATAGGTTCCTGCCGCAATTCCGCATATGGTATCCACTGCCGAATATAATACTCCACCATGCAAATCTCCATAGATATTCGTAAACTCTTTCTTGAATGGCAGTTCTGCCTTTACCCTTCCAAGCTCTGCCTCTGTTATCTTCATCTGCAGCAGACTTCCAAAGGGATTCTGCTCTAATAATTTCTGGCATTCTTCTATTGTAATTTTATTTTCGTTTTGCATTAGATTCCTCTTTTCTTACATGTATCTTTTATCCTTTATTTGTACCCATTTTGTGCTCATTTATGTTTTTTGTCAATGAAACAATCTATCTGACTTTTCGGATTGCCAAATCCCCATCCTATGATGTAATATATTTTGTATGGTGTATATTAAGAATTTTTCTCACCATACACTTACGCATCAAGGAGGTATCTTTATGGATCCAAAGAAACAATTTTATGAAACACTCGCTACGTCCATGATTGAAAAATTCAAGAAAAGACAGATTGACGCATATTACTGTGCCACCAAAGAAGAAGCCGTTGCACTTGCCACTTCCATGCTGCCGACACAGGCAACCGTTGGTTTTGGCGGTTCCATGACTTTAACCGAAAGTGGTATGATGGCTGCTCTGCAAAATAGGACTGACATCACACTTTATGACAGAAGCAAAGCTGCCACACCGGAAGAAACAACTGCAATTTATCATCAGTGTCTGAATGCAGATTATTATTTTATGAGTTCCAATGCAATCACTTCTGACGGACAGCTTGTCAATATTGACGGAAATGGCAACCGGGTTGCAGCACTCATCTATGGCCCGAAGGAAGTCATCGTTATGGCCGGTATGAATAAGGTTGTAAAAACAGTTGACGACGCTCTTGACCGGGTACATAATACTGCTACTCCTGCCAACTGCATCCGCCTTAGCAAGAAAACGCCATGTGCACTCACCGGAACATGTGCCGACTGCCTCTCACCGGAATGTATCTGTAATCAGGTTGTTATCACCAGAAGAAGTGGTATTCCGGGAAGAATCAAAGTAATTCTCATCGGAGAGGAATTAGGATATTAATGCGATTTCATCAAAAATCCACATACCAGATATACTCTGATATGCGGATTTTTATTTTATCCTATGCTCCTGCTGTAAATGTCGGTAGTTTCTCAATGACTTCCTGCAACGGACTCCAGTTCATCAGTTCTTCCTTTTCATCCTCTCTCTTGAAAGAAATCCCATTTTCCTTTTTCTGCTTTCTCTTTTCTGCACTTTCCTGAGTTCCCGGCAGTCTGCTATAGGCACCGGATTTATGGAATTCATCTGACACCCTGTTTACTGCTGCTACAATATATTCCTTATCCGGGTCATTGTCCGATATACCGGAAACAGCGGTGGATACAATACGATTTGCTTCTTCTTTGCTCTTTGCAGCTTTCAGTTCTTTCTCCACTTCCTCTGCAATCATCTGAACACGTATTGCATGGGCATAGGCAATGGGGTCATTTCTTTGAAGCCAGGAAAGTTCTTCTTTGGTCAGTTTCTTTCCTGCCTCTAATTTCCGCTTGATTTTTGCCATTTTTTCCTGCTTTGCTTCTTCACTTTCTTCTGCCACATTATTATCATAAATGCATTTCAGCATATACTGCGGCAATTCCTCCACCGTAGATACCTTCTTTGTATCCTGCTCCGTATTGGAAAATAAATTCAGTCTGACTGCCATCGCATTTCCTCCTGATTTCGTAATCTGTTCCTTGCATTTTATCTTACACTTATATATCGGAATATTTCTTCTTTTTCCATAGTCATTTGTAAATGCTTGACAGCAAGTAGCGAGAAACACGCTTTGCGAGTTTCTCGAGTAAAAAAAGACATCCGCACCGGCATTTTCCCGGATACGAATGTCTTTTCTGGTTACTTTTCATGATACTTTTCTATTTCTTTATTTCCAAGTTCCTTTTCAACTTCCTATCTGTCCCACTTATCTGCCAGAGAATTAATCTGGTCAGCAAATTTCGCAAGATCTTTATTTGGGATACCTTCATTCTTCTGAATGACACTAAGCAGCCTCTGACCCGCCGCCAGCAGTCTTGCAAACACATTAGAGGATGCCTTTGCCGGTTTGTCTTTCTTCTTTTCAACCAGTTCACGGTTTCCTTCATGAACACAGACATTTTCTAATAAGTCATAGGTATCACCACTATATGGTGCAACCGCCTGATAGCCTAATTCCGTATGCAGATGCTCTGCAAATTCATCACAGACCTTATCCTCACCATGTACCACAAAGACACGCTTTGGTGGATTTTTAAATGCTGATGCCCATTTTGTCAGCATATCACGGTCTGCATGGCCACTGATACCAGGAAGATTTAAAATTTCTGCATGTACCTGAATATTTTCACCGAAAAGTTTTACTTCTTTGGCTCCATTCAAAAGTGCATGACCCAAGGTTCCAGGTACCTGGTATCCTACAAACAGAATCGTGCTTTCCGGTCTCCACAAATTATGTTTTAAATGATGGCGGATACGGCCAGCCTCACACATACCGGAAGCAGAAATGATAACCAATGGTTTCTTGCTGAAGTTAATCATTTTAGATTCATCACTGGTAACAGACGTTTTCAGTCCTGGGAATCCAATCGGATTAATACCCTGCTCCACTAATTTCTTTGCCTCATCAGAGAAGCAGTCTTCTACACTCTTATGGAAAATATTTGTTGCCTCCACAGCCAGCGGGCTGTCGATATAGGCCTCAAAATCTTCAAACTCCGGCAGCAGATGTTCTGTCTTAATCCGTCGCAGATGATATAGCATTTCCTGTGTACGACCTACAGAAAATGCCGGAATGACAAGATTACCACCTCTTGCAAATGTCCGCTTAATTACTGCCGCAAGTTCCGGTGCATAATCCGGCGGATCTGCATGTATCCGGTCACCATAAGTTGATTCAATCAATACATAATCTGCTTCATCGATAAACTGCGGATTTTTAATCAATGGCTTATTGCCATGACCGATATCTCCGGAAAATACAATTTTCACGGTCTTATCTTCTTCCGTCAGCCATACCTCAATGCTGGATGAACCAAGAAGATGTCCTGCATCTACAAACCGGATTTTTACTCCATCACAGATTTCAATGATTTTATTGTAATCACATGCTACAAAATGCTCTAAAACCCCCTGTGCATCATCCATATCGTAAAGAGGCACTACTTCCGGTAATCCGGCTCTCCTAGCCTTACGGTTTCTCCACTCTGCTTCAAACATCTGGATGTGTGCACTGTCCTTTAACATGATATTACAAAGTTCGCTGGTTGCTGTTGTCGCAAATATCTGTCCCCGGAATCCATGACTATACAGCAATGGAAGTAAGCCTGAATGGTCGATATGGGCATGTGTTACAAACACATAATCAATATTGGATGCATTCACCGGAATCTCCTGATTCACATATAAATCCGGTCCCTGCTCCATACCACAATCCACCAGTATCCGCTTATCCTGACATTGCAGAAAATGACAACTTCCAGTTACTTCATGTGCAGCCCCTAAAAACTCCAATAACATAATACCATCTCCTCGCCATCTCTTTATTGTCGAACTTATGATAGTATTATTTTATCATATTGGACAAAAAATGTATACATTTTATTCGTTTTTTATTCAAATCGCACAATTTCTTTTTTCAATCGTTTCATAATCTTTTTCTCCAGCCTGGAAATATAGGACTGGGAAATTCCTAATAAATCCGCCACCTCTTTCTGGGTCAGTTCATTATCATTTTTCGAATTGATGCCAAACCGCAGTTCAATAATCGTCCGCTCCCTGCCGCTTAAATGCTCAATTGCTTTATTCAAAAGCTTCTTTTCAACCTCAGTCTCAATATCCCGGTAAATGACATCTTCATCTGTTCCTAAAATATCCGAAAGTAGTAATTCATTTCCGTCCCAGTCCACATTTAACGGCTCATCAATGGATACCTCTAATTTCGTCTTATTATTTCTACGCAGATACATCAGAATTTCATTTTCAATACATCGGGAGGCATAGGTTGCAAGCTTGATATTTTTTTCCGGATTAAAAGTATTAATTGCCTTGATTAATCCGATGGTTCCAATAGAAATCAAATCCTCCACTCCTACTCCCGTGTTGTCAAATTTCTTCGCTATGTATACTACAAGCCTCAGATTATGCTCGATTAATTTCTTTCTTGCAGTCTCACTCTGCTCCTTCACCAGTTGTCCGATACATTCCATTTCCTCTTTCGCCGGAAGCGGTGGCGGCAGCACTTCTGCCCCTCCGATATAGTGAATCTCCGTCTCCTTACGAAGCAGCATATCTTTTAAACTACGCACAATGCGAAACTGAAAATGCTCCGGTATATCTACTTTTAAATACATTACAACTCCTCTTTCCTCTCTTATTCACATTCCATCCTATAGCAGATGGCAATTTAAAATCATTTGATATTCCTTCTTTTGAAACAACGATGGACTTCCAAGCGCAATCACCGCCTGTAAAATCTGCCGCTCTTTTTTTCCTTCTTTAATATAAAGTTCTTCTACGGTAAGTGCTTCTACCAAGCCGTTTTTCTCTCCCATACTGCTAAATGGCAACAGTCGTACTACCGGCTCATCTTCCCGGAAAATCGGCATCAGAAGCTCTTTATCTATGATACTGACCGGTTTTCCCACATAGGGGTCGATCAGCAGATTTCCGGTATCATAATAGGCTTCTAACAGCAATTCATGTTCATGATAACAAAGACGCACCTGATAAAGATGCCGGCTTCTCTCCTTTCTGCTGCGCCATATTATGGATGCTGACACAGCAATTCCCGCCGTCAGCACCATTGCCAGATAAAAATGCCGCCCATAAAAAAGGCTCTTATTGAGCCACTGCATGCAGCCTCCTGTCAGAATCGAAAACAAAAAACAGCCAAGCCAGTTTTTTATCAGAAAAGCGACTCTTTGTGTCGTATGTTTCCTCGTAAAAAATGCAATCATAACCATGCCAAGCGGAACCGGTACATACATAATCAGCCGATACAATCTATAGGATGAAAGCATCAGAAAACAAATGACTCCCATACCACTTCCAAATAAGGCAGCAAGCAGTATCCTGCCCTTATGTATGAGATTCCGCAAAAAAATGCCTGTCAGGAACAGATTCAGCACATCCATCAGGAAATTATTGACAAAAAGAACATCTAAATATATCTCATAAATACATGCCACCTCCCTTCCTTTCCTGCATTATACAAACTTTCCTCTGCATATTTTGTCAAAACAGATGCCGCCATTCTTTCATTTCATTGACAGAATCCGACTGCCCGGCAGGGAAGTTGCAAAAGAAACGTAATGCACTCT
>OHLI01000796.1_pt1 | contig 15365 bp, 10 predicted proteins | sample 1569051 | NCBI WGS metagenome assembly OHLI01 (sample SAMEA3879561, study PRJEB24766) | human gut metagenome | biome: human-associated habitat; feature: feces | place: USA | collected 1985/1987
GTGTGCCGGTAAAGTGAGTCCGCCAATCCTGCCCAGACCAGAAAGGTGTAATCTCCCTGAGGCAGGGAGGGGACTTGGATTGTACATTCATTTTGATGGAATGTAAGACTGTCTACTTCCTCCCGGACTATATAGTTGCCTTCCTGATCGAGAATAAATAGCGTGACATCTTTTACCTGGGTGGTCACGGCATCTACATTCAGCATATTATAGGTATAGGATAACTTTAGCCAACAGCCTGTGGGACAATCGGATCGGTCATCGTCTACCCAGGAACATGCACCACAGAAAAGAGTACATAGGGCGAAGAGGATAGTAGCAGTTTTACTCATTGTTTTTCTATTTTGAGACTGTTTTATTCAAGGTCGGCATCTTGGTCACGGACAATCCACGGATATACTCCGAATTCTACGTCCAGGAATGCTTTGTTTTCATCCGGATCGGGTTTGGTGTCCGGAGTGCCGGGACCCAGGTTTTTGATGCTGGTGATGTTGACAGAGTAGATGTTGTTACGTACAATGCCGAACTCCATGACGCCCATGACGGTGGGGTTGTTGTTGTCAAGATGTTTGATCCAGTAATTGTAGAAAGTGGAGAAATTGCCTCCGTTCTTGGTGAAACGGGTAATCTGCTTGGCTGCCAGTTCTGCATCACTGGATGCTTCTGTCAAACCATCAATATTGGCATCGCCATATTTGCCTACAGCTGCCAGTGTGGTGTAGAACTTATAGTTGAAATAATACAGTGTGTTGAATACAAGCGGGTCTTCTACCGGATTACCGTTGTTACCGATGGTCTGTGAAGCTTCGGGGGTAAATGTACCTTTCAGCATGATACCGGTGGTGTATACTGTGTTCTGTGCCGGACGGAACATACAGTTTTCAAGGCAGTACATGGAAACGTACTTTCCTGCATCGGCAAGGCCCGACCAGTTGCTGTCTGTCTGTTTTGACAGGTGGTTGGTGTAGAATGAACCGCCTGTGAAATTGGTAGTGGCTCCTGCTACGGTCTTGTCGAAGAAATAGGGGTCGATAAGATAACCGTTGTTGTCGGCGATGTTGCCGAAGTTTCCTGCTTCCACGCTGTAAGATGACGGAGCTGACGGAGTTTCAGGAGCGTTATTCAGTTTAGCGACATGGCGGAAGGTGTAGAACTTGTTTGCCAGGTTGATGAATTTGTAGTTGTTCAGACGGACTGTGGCGTAAGTCACTCCGGCAGGGTTCTTCAGCGTGTAGATTTCCTTGCTGTCATTTCTGACCATCAGTTTGGCAACGGCACGTTCCAGATTGATTCTGACCTGTGTCTTGGTGTCGCTTTCTTCGGGAGACTCCACGGTGATGTTCATATTGGCCGAGCCGCGGTTGGACATGATGAAACCGCTTCCGGGTACGCTGGTTATCATGCCGTTTCCATAGGTGGAGGCGTCAATCTGTCCCAATAATGTGGATTCCTGACCTATTTCGAAGGTCTGTGAACCGTTGGCTACGGCAAGGATGTCATAGTTGCCCGGTTTTACTGTGATTTCCTTGTTGCAAGGATAAACAATGGTTTGTCCTTCTTTGCTGCTCTCTCCGCTGGAAGTGCCTGCGCCCAAATCGCTTTGGGCTACGTTGATGGTAGTAACCAGATTCTTGCTGGAAGAGTCAAACAGATAGAGGGTTACATTGCTCACCTTGTATTCTTCGGCGGTTCCGTCTTCGTAAACTCCGGAGTCTTCGGCGGAAGCGGCACGGCTGCCGTTGGAAGAGTTGGGAACTACAAATGAAATCTCCATGTTCCCTCCTCTGGCTCCGGGAGCCGGATTGTCTCCGTTTCCTGAGGGAACATCTGCATCATTGATACATCCTGTCATTGCGGCTGCAAGAGCGAAGGATAATAATAATTTTTTGTTCATAATGTAAAAATGTTTTAGTTAAAAATGTGATTAGTAAATCTCATGTAATATCTTCAGGTTTTCACCTGCTTGGGGCAGTCCTGCTTCTTCCGCTTTGCGCAGCAGGTTCTCCGCTTCGGTATAGTTCCCGCTCAGCATTTGCATGATGCCTTGCAAAAGGGTCTTTTCGGGAGTCTCACCGGCTTTGTCCAGATAGAGTGAGGCGCCTTTGGTATCTCCCTGCGAGAGCAGGATGCAGGCTGCATTGAGATTGGCAACGGGGTGTTCCGGATTAAGCAGAACCGCCGTCATGAAAATCTTATTGTATTCCGGACTGCCGGCAGGATAGGTCCGGGCTATGCGGAACATCTCTTCAATACTCAGATTCTTGGGATTGCTTTGGAATACCTGCTTGGCCTGCTCTACCGTAAACGGACGTACCACATAGTGGATGGTGTAGTCTGAATGGCGGAGGCCGGGGAACCAATGTTGCAGGATGAAACGGAACTCTTCGGGATAACGTTTCCGTATTTTCCGTTCTTTCCCGTCGGGGCTGCTTTTGCTTTCTGCAATATGTAGCAGTTCCTCGCGATGGGTGATAACGGTGTCGGTCAGCAACTTGACAAATCCGTCCCAGTCTTCGGGGGTGTAATGGGTGGTGAACAATGTATCGTTGAAAGCATATTGGCTGCATACATAGTCCTTCAAGGTCCGGGTCCGTTCCCGCGCCAGACGCTCGTTGTTGGAGTAGGGGCCTTCGGGAGAGGCGTATCCATGGATGTCAATATGCGAAATGACTACATTGGTATCGTTTTTTATCAGGTCGATACTGCGCTTTATCTTTGCCAGTTCGGCCGGATTGTTTCTGTATTCGGGATAGATGGTTGTTTCGTTGAGCGGGAAGTCCAGATAGGCACGTCCGCTTTCTTCGCGCACTTTCCTTTCTTCCATCTGCGGAGTGATGAACGCTACGTGCGGATGGATATCGGGAAGGATGTTCAGGCGGGTCAGATAGGTGGAGTCTGTATGGCGGGGGACTCCGCATCCGCATTCTTTTTCGATGAGATGCAAGGAGGCATGCTTCATCCAATGGGTGAAGGGGATGCTGCGCAAGTAGTGTACGCTTTGCTTGCGGTCATTGCGGCGGCGTAACTCTTCATAGTCTTTTTCCTGCCTGCCGGTTTCACGCTGGAAGAAAATATGCTGTTTACGACCGTTCACATAGATGGCGGGAAGCTGGATGAAGTTGTCCAGGCTGTCGCTGAGCCGGGGAACCAGTATGACTGATTCGTTGGAGGGAATCTGCCTGGTAATGTCTACTTGCATGGACACTACCAGACTTTCTCCCATCCGGTAGAGCCGGGAGGAGGCGATGTAAATCGAACTGTCCCGTTCTGCCGGCTGCGCCGATGAGCAAAGCGCAGGAAAAATAAATGATATAAGATAGAATAAGTATTTCATGGCTCTTTAGTTAAATATGTAAACTATACTCAGGGATGCTTTGGAGGGGCCGAAATAGTGATAATGGCCTTTTTCCAGTAGCTCGGCGCACACGTCGGGGCATTTATATTTCTTATAGTCGATATATTCATACCCTACACCGACGGAAACTTCTATATTCCAGTGGCGGTTGAGCAGGATGTGATATCCGTAGCTTATGCCTCCGCCTGCCAGCCAGCCTGCATACCGGTGCTCTTTCAGCCAGGGGAAGAGTCCGAAAGGCATCTTTTTCCCTCCTACGTTGAACTGCGCTCCGTTGAGATAGGCTCCCCAAAAACTGCCGTTGAATTTCTGGCAAGTCCAGTAGCGGTATTCCGGTTGTATGAGCCAATATTTGTTGACATATCCTTCCGTGCGTTTCCACGGGCGTATGCTGCCGGACAAATCGAATGTGGATTTGGGACCGAAGGCATATTCCACACCGGCATTCAGCGCACCGTTGGCGGCGGAAAGCAGGTTGCTTTTGACAGCCGTTTTCTGTGCGGAAACGGAAAGGGCGCCGCCGAGCAGAAGACAAGAAAGGACATACCGGGTTTTCATGTTTTATTGTATATTGGTTTGGTTGGATTCAAAGAATATTTTCAGGTTATAGGTGGCTTCTTCCGAGCCTTCGGCTTTGGCGGCTTTCAGCAGGCGGATGCCTTCGTAGGTGTTGTTGCACAACAGTTCGTAGGCTCCACGGCAGTTCTTGTAGGCAAGCGTTTGCCTGTGTGTTGCCCCGTTCGATGGAGGCGGCAGCGGCGTTGAGGTTGGCAACGGGGCTTGCCGGATATATCTTGACACTGATGTCTATGATTTTGTAGAACTGTTCCGGAGTGTTCTTGTAGCTGATGGCCACGGTGTAAAGCTCGCGTAACGAAAGCATCTGCGGATTGATTTCGGCTATGACACGCGCTTCGTCCAGACTGAAGTTCAGCTCTTTCTGGTTGCGTTCATCGGTGGCATCGCTTTCGGGAGATACGTAGCTTCCCTTGAAATACGGTTTGGCGGAGGGTGCGGACGGAGCAGGGGAAACAGAATGGTGTTCCGGAACAACGGGAGCAGAGGGGGAGGAGGCTGCCATAGGAGCTTCCCGGTTCCTGTCCCGTTGGGGAACGAAATGATCTGTTGCTGTTGCTATATGGGGTGCTGTGTCCGGAATGGGGATATTTTCGCTTTGTATTTTCTCTCCGCTGCCGTTGATGACTTCCTTCTTGAGGTTCAGGGTGGCGAACTGTATCCAGTCGGCTGCCGGAAGGGAAGCACGGTAGTGGATAGTCTGATCGCTGTCTGTCAGGGGAATAGCGGTAAATACGGGAGTTACATCTGCCTTGCCTCTTCGTTTGTTGAGCGCCAGGGTACGGCGGTATAGCCGGTGTGCACGTTCTCCGTTGAGCAGGATTTGAGGGAGTTCTGCCGTGCGGGTTCCGTCTGTGAGGACAGGAGTGAGGCGGATATGGCTTTTGGTGTCCATCTGGGGAACATTGAGAGTCATTTTCATGAACACTGTGGCAGAGTCCTGTCCGAGAGTAACGGAGGGAGGCAGGATATCGAGTTTCAGGTTTTGTGCAGTGGCAAAGGTGCCGCATAATAAAAGACTGAATAGTATGTTTGTCTTGAGTTTCATGACTGATAGGGTATATTTGCTTTTATATTTATTGAATGAAATAAATGAATGATATGCCTAGCTGGGTAGGCCCGACATAGTTGGAGTGGGATTTCTCAATGAGTGCGTCTCCTTTGGCGGGACCGTATTTATCATAGGTGAGATGGGCGTATCCGACAGATATGCTTGCTTCAAGGCTCCAGAATGTGCTGAGCAGCCATTGGTGTCCATAGGTAATGCCGCAACCTATCAGATTACCCTGATAACGGTTGTTCTTGACCGTGGTGAAAGGAGTGGTTCCACCGAAATTGTATTGGGCGAAATGGGCTTGCACCCCGAAAAAACTTCCTATGAATGTTTCATTGAGCCACCAACGGTATTCGGGCTGGATCAGAATGTGCTTCATTTTTTTGTTTTCTCCCAGATTCCAGGGATTATAGTTGACACTCAGATTGAATGAATGGGTGTCGTCACACCTTATTTCTCCTCCCAGGTTGAGAGTGCCGGTAAGGTCATAAAGAACATTGCTTTTTAAAGCGATACTTTGAGCCGGGGCTATACGCGGAGTCATAACTGCCAGCATGATTGCTATTATAAATAAGTAAGAATGTCGCATTGTCAATATTTTTGTTTTGTTTTTTTTCTGTTACTTTAGAAGTAACGGAAGGGGAGGAAGGAGGCGAAAAAACATGAAAACAGCAGTAAGATAAAGATTTAGTGGCTGTTAGAGAAGATAAAAGACCGGAAATGTGGCTTCACTCATATTGACAATCGGAGTATGGGTAGGGAGAGGTATATGCGGAATAAAAAAAATTTTAAAATAAAAACGAAAAAAAAGTGTAGAAATCTTGCATTGTATTTAAAGTTTGTATACTTTTGCTTCCAAAATATGTTCCGTTACTTCTAAAGTAACAGTCTTGTAATTTGTTGTTTTATAATGTAATGTGAAGTTTTAAAATTGATTATATAGAAATATTAATGTGATTAATTATTACTTTATTTGCTCTGTCTAATTCATCGTTTTTAAAGCTTTTCAAGTAGGTTTCGGTCACCTTTGTGGAGGAGTGCCCCAGGGCATCACAAATCAATTGTTCCGAAAAGTGACAGTATTTAGCCAAAGTGGCCCAAGTGTGGCGGCTGGTGTAGGAACTGACGTTGAGTTTGATTCCGCAGTATACCGCCAGTTGTTTCAGGTCATAGTTCAGTTTCCGCAAGGCATGTTGGTATTCTGCATACTCTTCTTCGCTTTTCCGGTTTCCACTGAGAATGGGAAGCAGGTAGGGGGAGGCGGAGTCTGTATTTTGATACCGTTTGATAAGGTTCATGGCAGCGGGAGGAATCTCGACGGTGAGCAGGGCTCCTGTTTTGTGGCGGCGGTAGGAGATAACGGAATCTTGCAGGTCTGTTTTGCGTAGGTGTGCCAGATCCACAAAGGGCATTCCGCGTAACAGGAACATCAGGGTAATCCATGCCCGGCTCTCTTTCATGCTTTGCGGCAGGGGGCGTGGAAGGGAGGCGCTTAATAATTTGCTCATGTCTTTGGCATCGAGGGCACGTTTGGTATTGGCTTTTACGCCGGTGACGGAAAAGACGGGGCTTTTCTTCCGCCAGACCATCGTCCACGGCTTTGTTGTAGATGCTTCGCAAGGTACGCATATAAGTGGAGACGGTGTTCCAGGTGCATCCCTTGTTGCGCAGGTGGTTCTCAAATTGTTTCAGGCGTGAACGTTCCATCTGGTTGAACCGGATGGCATCGGTCTTGCAGAAGAGCATGAAGGCGTTCAGGGTGCTTTGGTAGATGTGGGCGGTACTGAAACGCTCTTCTTCTTTTAGCGACCGGATAAGTTGTTTCATAAATAGGGTCAGGTTAGATTTCTTTTTCATTGTTCTTTTCGTTTTTAATGTTAGGTAATTCTGTTCCACAATACATTTCCGTTTAAAAGTTGAGTTTGCCCCCGTTTGTTCATCAGCTTTTTTTCTTTTTGTGATAGCTTGTGCTTTTTCTTCGCTTTTTGACGATTGGCGGAGGTCTTGTGAGTACGTCTTGTTGTTTTTTTCGTCTAACTGTAAATAATTTATATGAAAAGAATGAAAAATATCAGGCTAGGAACACTTGTCGCATGTATGTGCGTGTTATGGGGGTGCGAGAAACCCAATGTGAATATTGTGATGCCGCAGGAGGCGTCGAACCGGGTGCTGTTTGCAGGAGAACATTTGAAGAAAGCGCTGGAAGATGCGGGGTATTCGTCTGTTATGTTGTCGGATACTGCCGGTATGGATAAAGATGAGGTATGCATCCGTCTGGAACAGGCTGCTGATACTGCCGGACTGAAAAAGGAGGGGTTTACCATTTCTACCCGTGGAAACATGACTACGGTGACAGGAAACGACGGAAGCGGTGTGATTTACGGCTGTCGGGAATTGATAGATCATGTAGGGCAATACAAGGATTTGAAGTTTCCGGCACAGCTGACGGATGCTCCGGAAATGGTGCTTCGCGGAGGTTGTGTAGGGATTCAGAAAATGGAATACCTGCCCGGAAGAGGGGTGTATGAGTATCCCTATACGCCGGAGAGCTTCCCTTGGTTTTATGATAAGGAACAATGGATAAAATATCTGGATATGCTGGTGGAAAACCGCATGAATTCCTTGTATCTGTGGAACGGGCATCCGTTTGCTTCCTTGGTGAAGCTGGAAGAGTATCCTTTTGCCGTAGAGGTAGATGAGGAAACTTTCAAGAAAAATGAGGAAATGTTCTCGTTCCTGACTGCCGAAGCGGACAAACGCGGTATCTTTGTGATCCAGATGTTTTATAATATATTGTTAAGCAAGCCTTTTGCCGAGCATTACGGGTTGAAAACACAGGATCGTAACCGTCCTATTACTCCGCTGGTCAGTGATTATACACGTAAGTCGGTGGCCGCGTTTATAGAAAAATATCCCAATGTGGGTCTGCTGGTATGCTTGGGGGAAGCGATGGATACCTACGAGGATGATGTGGAGTGGTTTACCAAAACCATTATTCCGGGAGTGAAGGACGGACTGAAGGCACTGGGGCGTACGGACGAACCGCCCATTTTGCTGCGTGCGCACGATACGGACTGCAAGATGGTGATGGATGCGGCACTGCCGTTATACAAGAACCTCTATACCATGCATAAATACAATGGTGAGTCACTGACTACTTACGAACCGCGCGGACCTTGGTCCAAGATACACTCGGACTTGAGTGACTTGGGAAGTATTCATATCAGTAATGTGCATATTCTGGCAAACTTGGAACCGTGGCGTTGGGGATCTCCCGACTTTGTACAGAAGGCGGTGAATGCCATGCACAATGTACATGGAGCCAATGCCCTGCATCTGTATCCGCAGGCTTCTTATTGGGACTGGCCGTACACGGCTGATAAGTTGCCGGATGGCAAACGGGAGTATCAGTTGGACCGTGACTGGATATGGTACAAAACCTGGGGACGCTATGCATGGAACTGTCATCGGGACCGTTCATCCGAAGTGGAATATTGGGACAAGCAGTTGGGCGATTTTTATGGTACGACTCCTGCCGAAGCCGGAGATATTCTGGAGGCATACGAGCAGAGTGGAGAGATTGCTCCGAAGTTGCTCCGCCGTTTCGGCATCACGGAAGGGAACCGGCAGACTTTGTTGCTGGGTATGTTTATGAGTCAGTTGGTGAATCCTTATAAATATACCATTTATCCGGGATTTTATGAGAGTTGCGGGCCGGAGGGCGAGAAGCTGATAGAATATGTGGAGAAGGAATGGAAGAAACAGCCGCATGTGGGCGAATTGCCGCTGGATATTGTGGCGCAGGTGGTGGAACACGGTGACAAGGCGGTGGCGGCCATTGACAAGGCTGCCGCAGCGGTGACTCGTAATAAAGAGGAGTTCGGACGTTTGCGGAATGACATGCATTGCTATCGTGAATTTGCTTATGCCTTTAACCTGAAAGTGAAAGCTGCTCAGCGTGTCTTGAACTATCAGTGGGGAAAGGATCTGAATGAACTGGATGCCGCTATTCCATTGATGGAACAAAGTCTGGATCATTACCGCAAGCTGGTGGCATTGACGGATAGTACTTATTATTATGCCAACAGTATGCAGACCGCGCAACGCCGTATTCCTATCGGTGGTGACGGTGGCAAGAACAAGACCTGGAAAGAGATGCTGGTGCATTATGAAAATGAGCTGGCTAATTTCAAGGCGAACTTGCAGTTGCTGAAAGATAGGGCGGCAGGTAAGGTGACGGAAAGTGCAGCTGAGATAAAACCTTTGTCCGCCGCAAATGTGAAGATCCTGAACGGACTGGCTCCGGTGAAACTGGCGACGGGGGCAAGCCTGTTCTCCAATGTACCGGGCAAGGTGGATGCACTGGCCGCCGAGCTGGAAGGGCTGACTGCTTATAGAATGAACGGGGATGTGCAGCGCAAGGAAGGTACGACAATAGAGTTTGAAGCGGCTGCTCCGGTGAATTTGTTGGTAGGTTATTTCCGTGATGACCAGAAGAAGTATGCGAAAGCCCCGAAACTGGAAACGGACGCTTCTGCCAATGATTACGGTCAGGCGGAACCGAAACTGACCAATGCCATACGCATAGCGGGTATGCCGCTGGCGAATGTACACGCTTATCATTTTGAGGCCGGAAAGCATACCTTGTTGCTGCCGAAAGGATATACGATGGTGCTGGGATTTACAGACGCGCAGGTGACTCCGCGTAATGCGGGACTGGCCGGTGCGGAGGAAACGATGGACTGGATGTTCTATTAGTAGCCTTAATTCCAGAGGCCGGAATCGCAGTATGGCGTAAAATTTTCAAGTATATCTTGAGAATTTTACGCCATTTTTGTACATAGTTCTAAGATTTTTATAAGGAAAAGTTGCTTAACTGATAAACTTTTTCTATTTTTGTCGTATGAGCAGAAAGATAATAGCATACGAAAACTACTATAAAGATTTTTTTGATACTCTGGATAAAGGTACGCAAGAAAAAGTCCTATATGGATTACTCTTATTAAAAACTCAAGATAGACTACCGGCAAAGTATGTGAAGTTTCTTAAAGAGGGTCTGTATGAGTTAAGAATAGAGTGGCAAGGTAATATCTATAGGATTTTCTTCTGTTATGATGAAGGGCATATTGTTATATTGTTCAATGGCTTTCAAAAGAAGACGCAGAAAACACCAGATAGAGAAATTGATAAAGCATTAAAACTAAAGAAAGAATATTATGAGCGAAAAAGAACTAAAGATGTTTGATGTCGATGCACAGTTGGATGCTGTGTTTGGCAAAGAAGGGACTCCGGAGCGTAAGGCTGCCGAAGACAGGGCTAATGCTTTCTTTACCGGGCAAATAATTGAAGAGGCAAGGAAGAAAGCAAATATGACACAGGCGGAACTTGCCGAAAAGATAGGGACTAATAAGTCTTATATTTCCCGTGTGGAAACAGGAAAAACAGAGCCTAAGGTTTCTACCTTTTATCGTATTGCTTCTGCTTTGGGATTGAATGTTGAGCTGACCCCTGCTATGTGATGGTAAGAATAGAGAATGAGATAAAAGTTCTCTGAATGGGTACATTTTCTTCTTTTATCCGTCTTGCCAATAGATAAAAAAGATAATTATGAAGAAGATATTGATATTGGCATTTTTACTGTTGTCATTGGGAACATACGCCCAACGTGAAGTTCCGCAATCGCGCATGGAGCAGATTTATGAGGAAGCCAAGACTCCTTATAAATATGGGCTGGCTGTAGCTCCTGCCGACAACAAGCATAAAATAGACTGTCCTACCGTGTTCCGCGAAGGGGATAAGTGGTATATGACCTACGTGGTTTATAATGGTAAGAGCGGACTGGACGGGCGTGGATACGAAACATGGATAGCCGAAAGTGATAATCTGTTGGAATGGCGTACATTGGGACGTGTCTTGTCTTATCGTGACGGATTCTGGGATTGCAACCAGCGTGGTGGTTTCCCTGCATTGCCGGATATGGAGTGGGGAGGAAGCTATGCCCTGCAGACGTATAAAGGCAAGCATTGGATGACTTATCTGGGTGGGGAAGGGACCGGATATGAATCGGTGAACAAGCCGCTGTATATCGGTTTGGCCTGGACAGACCGGCCTTTGGGTTCCGCCCATGAGTGGCAGGCACAGGACAAGCCTGTGATGAGTATCCATGATAAAGACGCGCAATGGTGGGAAAAGCTGACCCAGTACAAAAGTGTGGTCTATTGGGATAAGGAGAAAACACTGGGCGCTCCTTTCGTCATGTTCTATAACGCGGCAGGACGGCATCCGGAAACGGATTTGAAAGCGGAACGGGTGGGTATCGCCTTGTCAAAGGATATGAAGAAGTGGAAACGATATCCGGGCAATCCGGTCTTTGCACACGAGGCGGACGGAACCATCACGGGGGATGCGCATATCCAGAAAATGGGCGACGTGTATGTCATGTTCTACTTCTCGGCTTTTGAACCGAGCCGCAAATACAAGGCATTCAATACCTTTGCTGCCAGTTATGACCTGGTGCACTGGACCGATTGGAAAGGGGCGGATTTGATTATCCCTTCCAAAGACTATGATGAATTGTTCGCTCATAAAAGTTATGTGGTGAAACACAATGGGGTGGTGTATCATTTTTATTGTGCCGTGAATGACGCGGAACAACGTGGTATAGCCATTGCTACCAGCAAGCCGATGGGACGTTCGCAAGTGCATTTCCCGGAACGGGAGGTGAAGAACCGCCGGATGGTGATGGAACTGGATAAAGGATGGAAAACATGGCTTTGTGATAAAAGTGCATACGGGCAGGCGGACAATGCCCCTACAGTGGTGGATATCCCTCATAACTGGGACGATTATTACGGTTACCGCCAACTGACTCATGGCAATCTTCACGGTACTGCCATGTACGAAAAGATATTCACGCTGGATAATTCTCAATTTCCAATTTCCGATTCTTCATTCGGAAAACGTTATTTCCTTCGTTTTGAGGGAGTGGGAACGTATGCCACTGTTACATTGAATGGAAAGGACTTCGGCCGTCATCCCGTGGGGCGTACTACGTTGACACTGGATGTGACGGAGGCGTTGAAGCCGGGAGAGAACAGACTGGTGGTGAAAGCGGAGCATCCTGAAATGATAGCCGATATGCCTTGGGTATGCGGTGGTTGTTCTTCGGAATGGGGATTCAGTGAAGGTTCCCAGCCTTTGGGCATTTTCCGTCCCGTGGTGCTGGAGGCTACGGATGCAATACGCATCGAACCTTTCGGAGTGCATATCTGGAATGATGATAAGGCGGGAACTGTCTTTGTAGAAACGGAGGTGAAAAATTACGGGAAGACTGCCGAAACGGTGGAAGTGGTTAATAAATTCAGTAATGCGGATGGTAAGCAGGTGTTCCGCCTGACGGAGAAGGTGACTTTGCAGCCGGGTGAAAGGAAGGTGGTGAAGCAACAATCACCGGTGCAGAATCCTGTCTTATGGAGTACGGAGAATCCTTATTTGTATAAACTGGCCAGTATGATAAAGCGTGGCAAGAGTACTACGGATGAGATTAGTACGCCCTTTGGTATCCGTACCGTCAGTTGGCCGGTGAAACGGAAGGACGGTGACGGACGGTTCTATCTGAATGGACAGCCTGTCTTTATCAATGGGGTATGTGAATATGAACACCAGTTCGGACAAAGCCATGCTTTCAGCCGTGAACAGGTGGCAGCCCGTGTGAAACAGATCCGTGCGGCGGGCTTCAACGCTTTCCGTGACGCTCACCAGCCCCATCACCTGGATTATCAGAAATATTGGGATAAGGAAGGGGTCTTGTGGTGGACTCAGTTCTCGGCCCATGTATGGTATGACACTCCGGAGTTTCGTGAGAATTTCAAGAAACTGCTCCGCCAATGGGTGAAGGAACGCCGCAACTCGCCCAGTGTGGTGATGTGGGGATTGCAGAACGAAAGCACGCTGCCTAAGGAGTTTGCCGAGGAGTGTAGTGAGATTATCCGTGAAATGGATCCTACGGCGCGTACCATGCGTGTGATTACTACGTGTAACGGTGGTGATGGAACAGATTGGAATGTTATTCAGAACTGGAGTGGAACCTATGGTGGTGATGTGAATAAGTATGGCCGTGAATTGTCACAGAAGAATCAGTTGTTGAACGGTGAATATGGGGCATGGCGCAGCATCGGGTTGCATGCGGAACCGGCAGCTTTTGATGCGAACGGCGTATGGAGCGAGGAACGTATGTGCCGGTTGATGGAAACCAAGATCCGATTGGCGGAACAGGCAAAGGACAGTGTGTGCGGACAATTCCAATGGATATTCAGCAGTCATGATAATCCGGGACGCCGCCAGCCGGATGAAGCGTATCGCCGTATAGATAAGGTGGGACCGTTTAATTATAAAGGACTGGTTACTCCGTGGGAAGAACCGCTGGATGTATATTATATGTATCGTGCCAACTATGTGCCGGCTTCCGAAGATCCGATGGTCTATCTGGCATCCCACACGTGGGAAGACCGTTTTGCAACAGGCCGCAGACGGGCTACCATTGAGGCGTACAGCAATTGTGACAGTGTGTTGCTGTACAATGATGCGGTGGATGCTGAATACTTGGGACGGAAACTGAATCATGGGGTAGGTACTCATTTTATGTGGGAGAACCGTGATATCCGTTATAATGTGCTTCGTGCCGTGGGATACTTTAAAGGAAAACCGGCAGCGGAAGATGTATTGGTGCTGGACGGTTTGGAAAAAGCGCCTCATTTTGAGGCTCTTTACCGTGGTTCTGCTATAGTGCCTGTTGCTGCCGACCGGTTGAACGGAACAGATTTGTTGAAAGGAGCTGAGGGATATACGTATCTTTATCGTTTGAATTGCGGAGGAGATGCTTATACGGATACGTATGGTCAGGTCTGGGCGCAGGATAACAGCCGTTATTCTCATTCGTGGGCGGAATCATTTATCCATCCGTCGGACAGTGTGCAGTTATTGAGCCCTTATCAGGCGAGCCAGCGTACCACGAATGATCCCATTCATGGCACTAGGGATTGGGAGCTGTTCCAGACTTTCCGTTTCGGACGCCATAAACTGAATTTCCGCTTTCCCGTTCCGGATGGCGAGTATCGTGTGGAACTTTATTTTACAGAGCCCTGGCATGGTACGGGAGGCGGCGTACAGACGGATTGTGAAGGCTTGCGTATTTTTGATGTAGCGGTAAATGATAAAGTGCTTCTGGATGACTTGGATGTATGGGCTGAAGCGGGGCATGACGGTGCTTGCAAAAAGGTGGTGAATGCTGTTGTGAAAGGTGGTGTCTTGAAGATTGATTTTCCGGAGGTGAAAGCGGGGCAAGCTCTGATTTGTGGCATTGCGATAGCTTCGGCCGCTTCTGTGGAGCCTGTTGCTAATCAAGGGGCTGATGACCGGAATGTAAGTTTCAGCTGGGCTGCCCAAGACAAGGATGTGATGGAAAAGACTCCCAAAGAATTATTGCCTGAAGATAAAAATGCCCGTGCCAATGTGACTTATCAAGCCGAGGACGCTATGTTGAAAGGCAAGTTTATAAAGAAAGAGGTCAAGAAACAAACCGGTGTCTTCTTTGGTAAAGGTGAGAAAAGCAGTATTACCTGGAATATCTCTACCGGTCTGGCACAGGTCTATGCCCTTCGTTTTAAATACATGAACGCTACGGGGAAGCCTATGAAGGTGCGTATGCAGTTCATCGACTCCAAAGGGGTGGTACTGAAGGAGGATCATCTGACTTTTGCCGAAACTCCCGGAAAGTGGCGTATGCTGAGTACAACGACGGGTACGTATATCAATGCAGGCTATTATAAGGTGGTGCTTTCCGCTCCGGATATGGAGGGGCTGGCACTGGATGCGCTGGATGTGCAATAGGAGGAATGGTTTCTGCAAATAGTAAGGGGAAAGTTTCAGCATTTGGCATTTTTACATATCTTTGTGCTCTGAAACTAACCTCTTAAAAATATGTTAATTGATTTACTGCATTCTTCTTATTTCTCGCTCTTCCTTATTGTAGCGTTGGGCTTTATGCTAGGGAGGATTAAGATAAAGGGCTTGTCGCTGGATGTGTCGGCCGTTATCTTCATTGCCTTGCTTTTCGGACATTTCGGTGTGATCATTCCTAAAGAATTGGGGAACTTCGGTCTGGTGCTTTTTATCTTTACCATCGGTATTCAGGCCGGTCCCGGATTTTTCGATTCTTTCAGAAGTAAAGGAAAGACACTGATTCTTATCACTATGCTTATTATTTGCTCTGCCTGTCTGACGGCGGTAGGACTGAAGTATGCGTTCGACATTGATACTCCCAGTGTGGTAGGTCTGATTGCCGGAGCATTAACCAGTACGCCGGGCTTAGCCGTCGCTATT
>OHLI01000799.1_pt1 | contig 15321 bp, 12 predicted proteins | sample 1569051 | NCBI WGS metagenome assembly OHLI01 (sample SAMEA3879561, study PRJEB24766) | human gut metagenome | biome: human-associated habitat; feature: feces | place: USA | collected 1985/1987
AGCCGCTTGGACAGCACACTGGGCGTCAGCTTTTCGCCCGTCCGTGCTTCCAGCAGCGCGCTTAACTCCGTAGCCGTTCCCTCGAAGCTGCCCAGCCCCCGCAGAAAGGCAGAGAGGGAAATTGCCTCCGGGTCGATGGAAGTGCGTTCCCCCTCCACCGGCTCTGTCAGCCGCCATGTGTAGCCGCTCTTGTCGAATACCAACGGCAGCTCGCGGTATTCTATGTCCCGTCCGGTGCAGTACAGGGTCGCTTCACCGCTGCCGCGCCTACGTTCCTTCAGCACAAAGTTGCTGTCTGTCGCTCCGCTGATGCCTGTCGTGCCGGAGATCATGTTCATGGGATCATCATCGTTCATCTTACGGAGGTGGTGAATGAGCAGGATTGCGATGTGATGCTTGTCCGCCAACGCTTTCAGCACAGAGATGTCACGGTAGTCGTTGGCGTAGGGATTGCCGCTGTCGCTGCCGGTGCGGATGCGCTGTAATGTGTCGATGACCACCAGCGAGGTATCGGGGTGCTGCGTAAGAAAGTTGGTGAGCTGCTCCTCCAGCCCCTCGCCGATACCTGCGGCGATGGTGGCGAAGTGCAGCACCTCCGGCGCGTCGTCGGTGATCTGAAACAGGCGGCTTTGGATACGGGTGAGGCTGTCCTCCAGGCAGAGGTAGAGCACAGTGCCTCTATGGGTCGGGAAGTCCCACACGCTTGTTCCCTGCGCCACTTGCAGACACAGCCACAGAGCCAGCCACGATTTGCCCACCTTCGGCGCTCCGGCAAGGATGTGTAACCCCTGCGGCAGCAGCCGGTCTATGATGAACCGTGTGGGCGGCAATGTAGTGGACAGCAGCGTGTCCGCGTCGATGGTTTGCAGTTGTTGATGCGTCATGCATATCATCTCCAATCTAAAGTTTATTTTTCTGTACGACCCAGTGTGTTCATGGTATAATGAATGCAGGACGCTATACATGAAAAAGTGATCTTCCTCCGCTGCGGAGAAAGATCACTTGTGGACAAAATGGGAAGGTGCGCCAATGGAGAGAAAACTCGGCCTGTATATTACGCTGGGCGACGACGGAAGTCTGAAACGCACATTGGTTTCCATATCCGGCGAGACAGACTTGGATGCGACAACGCTGAATGACGAGGTCATCCTGTTCTCTGAACTCATTTTTGATTTCTATGCCTTTATCGTAGATCGCATCCGGCTGTCCGCTGCATATCTGGTCACGCAGGACGGCGACGGGAAGGATACCGTTGATATGCGCGTATTTGAGTTCATACAGGATACGGTGCAGGATTTGATCGAGGAGTTTGAAGAAGACGATCCCCTATATGGAACGCTTACGAGAACCATCATGGAAGACCGAATCCCCGCTGCTGACGGGAGCGACACATATCCCGTGACTGCCGTGGAGAAAATCATTTCAGAATTGTCCGCGGTAATGCTTACACAATTCTCTGTGAACAATATCCTGCGGGATATGCGCTTCCATGTCCCCGTCGATCTGGACAAGAAATACCGGAGCTTGCAGGAGGTAGAATTCACACAGATTTCCAGCTTTTCAAATCTGCATACCCCTGAGTATCTGTTCCGTTCTGCGGCTGACTACTACACGTTTCTGGTACTCCACTTTATCGCTGCCGAACCGCGCGTAGCATTGTGTGAATGCTGCGGCAGATACTTCATTCCAAAGACCGCCAAGAAAACCTTGTATTGCGACAGAGTACTGAAGGACGATAAAACATGCAAGGACTTGGGCCCCGCATTAAAGCATAAGCTGCAGGCGCAGAATAAAAAGGTCGTGGAGGAATTTGACCGTGCAAAGCAGCGAATGTACAAACGCTATGAGCGTGCGCTGGACCCGAACAAAAAAGCGTCCAAAAGGGATCTGAGCTACGCGGAGTATTATGAGTGGTTGGAAAATGCAACGGAGGCACGGGATGCGTACCTTGCAGGAAAGCTTTCGGAGAAAGAGGCTTTGAAGATTATCCGGGACGATTTTGTAAACAGAGACAAAATGTAAGAACAAACGCAAATCGGAAGTACAAAACAAAGAACGGCACGAAGGGGTACCCCTTCGTGCCGTTCTTTCTTATCGTCAATTCGATTCCAGATGCATGGCGTTGAATATGCACAAATTAGAGTGGCTTTTATGTATCATTCGCCGAATTTTCCCATTATTCGCCACCCTATGCTCCGCGCATATTGTCAGCAGAATACAATCGTAGTATAATCAATATGCGTAATTTTGACCACCTGGGAGGTGTTGCTATGACTGTGCCAAAATTGATCATCCGGCCGAAGAAGTATACGGAGGAATCCGCCGTGATCTCCATGCGTCTGCCCAAGGATATGCTCCGGGATATTGACGCAATCGCCAAGCATGTGGGCTGCACCCGCAACGAGATCATGGTCAAGTGCTTCGAGTTCGCATTGGAACATATGGAAGTTTCAGAACGACAGGACGGAACTGACCGTCCGCAGAAATAAACGAGGGGAGAAAGAGAAATGTCTGTTATCAAATGCAAAATGTGTGGTGGAGATCTGGAGCTGATCGAGGGCAGCAGCGTCGCCGTGTGCGAATACTGTGGTTCTCAGCAGACGGTGCCCGCCGCCGATAATGAGAAAAAGCTGACACTGTTCGCCCGCGCCAACCGGCTGCGCCTCGCCTGCGAGTTCGACAAGGCCGCCGGTGTGTATGAGAGCATCGTAGCGGACTTCCCCACAGAGGCCGAGGCATATTGGGGGCTTGTCCTGTGCCGCTACGGTATCGAATATGTGGATGACCCCGCCACGGGAAAGAAGATTCCCACCTGCCACCGCTCCAGCTTTGACAGCGTGATGGAGGACAGCGACTTCGAGCAGGCGCTGGAGAACGCCGACGCCGTGGCGCGGCGTGTCTACCGGGACGAGGCCAAGGCCATCGAGGAGCTGCGCCGGGGCATCGTGGAGGTGTCCGGCAAGGAGCCGCCCTACGATATTTTTATCTGCTATAAGGAGACTGCCGAGGATGGACAGCGCACTGTGGACAGCGTCATCGCGCAGGATGTGTACGACGCGCTGACGGAAAAGGGCTATCGGGTGTTTTTCAGCCGCATTTCGCTGGAGGACAAGCTGGGCACGGAGTATGAGCCGTACATCTTTGCCGCGCTGCACTCCGCCAAGATCATGCTGGCCTTCGGCACGGACTATGAGTATTACAACGCCGTGTGGGTGAAAAACGAGTGGAGCCGCTATTTGCAGCTGATGACCAAAGACAAGAGCAAGCACCTGATCCCCTGCTACAAGGGCATCGACGCCTACGATATGCCCAAGGAGTTCGCCAAGCTGCAGGCGCAGGACATGGGCAAGGTGGGAGCGATGCAGGATCTTCTGCGCGGCGTGGATAAGATCATAGGGAAAGGTGCGGGTGCTGCGCCTGCGCCCGCGGCGGTGAATGCACCGGTAAATGCTACAGTGGATTCCCTGTTAGATCGGGCGTGGATGTTTCTGGAGGACGAAGATTATCAAAAGGCGCACGAGTACTTTGAGCGTGTGCTTGATATTGATCCACGCAACAGCCGCGCATATCTCGGAAATGTGCTTGCCACGCTGCAAATTCCTTCTCTTGCCGCAATAGACACGAAGGTCATTCGTTTGGATACCCTTAAGGATTTCGAGCGCGCCATGCGCTTCGCGAGTGAAAGCGAACGACAAGAATTAGGGAAAACATACGATTCCGTACAAGAGAAGTATCTTATTAACTGTATTTATGCAATCTTAAAAAACAAACTAAAGAAGCAACTGCGCAAACAGCAGAAGAATTTTAATGCAAAAAGTCTTCTTGCCCTTGGAGAAGGTAATGCGATTGGTTTAAGCCGAGATGGAACGGTGGTATCTTCCGCGAAGTGCGATACCGAAAGCTGGAAGCACATTGTTGGTGTTTCCAACTGCGGAAGTGTTTTTTGCGGTTTGAGCTATGACGGTAAAATAAAGATAACTGAGGGAAACAAGCCGGAATGTGCGCATGATATAGAAAGATGGCATGATATTGTGTCCATTGCATCTTGTTTACGGTGTACTATAGGACTGCGAGTAGACGGTACCGTAGTGTCATGCGGAAAATGCTTTTGCGGCGAAGACAATGTAGATACATGGCATCATATTACTGCGATTGCTTGTGGAAATTTTCACACAGTTGGATTGCGTTCTGACGGTACCGTAGTAGCATGTGGAACAAATAAGGATGGCGTATGCGATGTGGCTGCATGGCGGAAAATTGTTGAGATTGCCGCGTGCAGAGCTCATACGGTAGGCTTGAGTTCAAACGGTACGGCAATGGCGTGTGGAAATAATGATCACGGGGAATGCGATGTTTCCGAGTGGCAAGATATCGTTTCAATTGCTTGTGGTTCTAGCCATACGGTAGGATTGAAATCTGACGGCACGGCAATAGCAACTGGTGACAACAGCAATGGCCAGTGTGATGTAGCCGCATGGCAAAACCTTGTTGCTGTTGTTTGCGGTTGGCGCAGCACCGCCGGCATATGCGCAGACGGTACGATAGTGACTTGTGGTTTGAACGAAGAATTGAAGCATATCGTCGAGGGGTGGAAAATATTCGATGATATTGATTCTTATCCATCATTGCAAACGAGGAAGCGGGAGTATGCGCTGCTAGAATCGAAAGAAGCCGAAGAACAGCGTAAGGTAAAAACATACGAGAAGGCACAACGATTAGCTAAAATCGACACATCTCAAGCGCAAATTGAGGCGGCGGAATTATTTAACAAGATAGTTGGCTGGCGAGACGCAAGCGAACAGGCCGCACGGTGTTGGCAACTTGCCGAAGAATTAACTGCCGAGGAAACAAAGAACGCAATTTACGAGAAAGCGGTTCAACTGGCAACTTTTGGTGAATCTAACTATCAGCGAAAAGCCGCAGAAGAGTTTGCATTGATCCCCGGCTGGCGGGATGCAGATGAGCAGGTGGAGCTATGCCGTCAAGCCGCAGAAAGGCTTGCGCGGCAGGAAGAGGAACTTACTGCACTCAAAAACAAGAAGCGTGCCAGCCTTACGTCGGAAAAAAAGACCTTGCAAAATGAATTGTCTAATTTGAAAGGACTATTTACGGGCAAACGCCGCAAGGAGATTGAGAGTCGGCTGGTGGAGATTGAAGCCGAGTTGAAAAAACTGTAAGGGGGCTATCTAAATGCTCAGTATGAAAGAGTACATGGAAAAAGTCGGGGTTACGAAAGAAGAATATGTTATAAATTGGATCAATCAAGACTTAATTCCCGGTGTTCGCAAAAGTACAGAAGGATCATATTTGTTTCCAGAATCGGCGCGCCGCCCGTATCGCGCACGGTGCAAAGAACGCACAAATGCTAAAACAATTAGGGCCTCAATCGTAAACGCATGTTTGAAACAACAATATATTTCACCCTCAACATTTCATTTAAGCAAGAGTGAATTCGAGAGCTATATTGCTGATTTGGCCAAAAGAGGATTGATTGTTCAGAGAGAAGATGATGGCATTGTTTATTATGACTCCACAGCCGAAAGCGAGAAACTTAAAGGAATTGGGGTAAAGGAACTTGCCAAAAAAGTTCATAAGTGTATTGTTGTCGTTGAACCTATTTTGTCTGTTGCTGCAAGTACATTAGCAATTGCTGATACATTGCTGTAATTTGTAAGGAGAAACATCATGGCTAAATTTGTAATAGAATGTCCCAACTGCGGCAAGTTTGCCGAGGGTAAGACCGGGTTCTTTGCCCGGAAGAAGATCGACTGCGCCTGCGGATATACCATCAACGTCCGCACGGATAAGATGGCGTCGCGGCAGTGCCCCCACTGCGGCAACACGGTGATCTTTGACCAGACTGCCGGTGACAAGGCTCGGTGTCCCGTCTGCCACGAGCCTATCAACACCATGGACGAGCAGAACCAGATGGCGGAGTTCTCCTGCGGCCAGTGCGGCGTGCGGCTGCGTGCGTCCAAGGCGGCGGCACACTTCGTCTGCCCCGTGTGCGACTACGACAACGATGTTCCCGCGCAGATCATGCAGGAGAGCATCCGCAAGGACGGTCTTGCCAGTATCATCAAGTATGAGGGCGACAACGAAACACTGGTGTGGAAGCACCCCATTGAGGACTTCAACTTCGGCTCTCAGCTCATCGTCCACGAGAGTCAGGAGGCCATCTTCTTCCGGGACGGACAGGCACTGGATCTGTTCGGGCCGGGACGCTACACGCTGGAGACCCAGCAGCTGCCCCTGCTGGAAAAGCTCTATAAGCTGCCTACCGACACCGAGGGCACATTCCACAGCGAGGTCTACTTCATCAACAAGACGGTACAGATGGCCATTAAGTGGGGCACGCCGGACAAGGTGCGGTTCATCGATCCGCTGACCAGCGTGCCGCTGGAGATTGGAGCCTCCGGCGAGCTGAATCTGCAGGTGTCCGACGCCCGCAAGCTGCTGCTGAAGCTGGTAGGCACCATGAGTGGCATCGCATGGGGTGACCAGGCGGGCTTTACCAAGTCCGTGCAGAACGCCTTCCGCCCGCTGATCGTCAACGCGGTACGCAGCAACCTGCCCGCCATCATCAAGAACCAGCAGATCGACCTGCTGGAGATCGACGAGCGGGTGGACGACATCTCCGCCGACCTGCGGCAGAAGATCCTGCCGGGGTTCGAGGAGTACGGCCTGACCATCCCGCAGTTCTATGTGACCCACATCGTACTGCCGGAGGACGACCCCAACTTCAAGCGCATCCGGGAGCTGCACACCGTGATGCTTCAGACCCGCACCTACCAGGCGGAGGCAGCGGTCAAGACCGTGCAGGCGCAGAGCGAGGCGGCCTACCGCACCGCGCAGGAGGAGAGCAAGGCCGCCATTACCGCCGCCCAGCGCAAGGTGGAGCTGGAGCGTCAGACAACCGAGACAGAGGTAGCACGCCGGGAGGCGGAGCGGACGGTCATCAAGGCACAGGCGGAGGCACAGGCACAGCGTATGACGGGTCTTACCGAGGCGGAGATCATGCGCGCCAAGGGCTACACCCAGAAGGACGTACTGCAATCCGAGGTGCAGAAGGCCTACGCCGCAGGCTTGGGCGAGATGGGCTCCAACGGCGGCGGCAGCGGTCTGGGCGACATTGCCGGATTGGGTGTGGCGCTGGGCGCTATGGGCGGCGTGGTCAACATGACCAAGGACGCCCTGAACCCCGTTTTCAGCGGGATCACCCCGCCTGCTCCTGATGCAGCCGCCCCTGCGGGTGGTTGGAGCTGCGCCTGTGGGCGGACGAACATCACCTCCAACTTCTGCCCCGACTGCGGCGCGAAAAAGCCTGTTCCGCAGAACGGATGGACTTGTCCCAGCTGCGGTGCAGCCAACATCACCAGCAATTTCTGCCCGGATTGCGGCGCGAAAAAGCCCGCGCCGGACGCGGGCTGGGACTGTGATTGCGGTCAGACGAACATCAAGAGCAACTTCTGCCCCAACTGCGGCAAGAAGCGGGGCGAATGAGCCGGCGGCTTACATAAAGGAGGAGCATGGATATGAAAAACAAGAATAGCGTGCGTGGGCTGGTCATTCTCGGCATCGTACTGGCGGCATGGCTTGTCATCGTGCTGGCCGTACCCTTTGTGAAAAACGGGGCCTACTGGCTGAGCTTTGTGTTTACCCTCATCGCATTTCTCGCACAGCTTTACATTTTCAAAATTTCCTTCCGCAGCGGCGAAAGTGTCCGCAGTAAGTTCTACGGCTTCCCCATCGCCCGCCTCGGCGTGGTGTATCTGACGGTGCAGCTGGTGCTGGGCTTGCTGGTCATGGCGCTGGCCAAGTGGGTACCCACATGGGTTGGCGTGATTCTCTTTGCCGTCACGCTGGCGGCTGCGGCGGTGGGCTGCATTGCCGCCGATATGATGCGCGACGAGGTGGAGCGGCAGGACGTGCAGCTGAAAAAGGATGTCTCTGCCATGCGCGCCATGCAGTCCAAGGCCAACGCGCTGGTAAACCAGTGCGATGCACCGGAGCTGCGAGCCGCACTGCAAAAGCTGGCGGAGGACTTCCGATTCAGCGACCCTGTCAGCAGCGAGGCGCTGGCGGATGTGGAGATGTCTCTATCTGCCTGTTTGGACGAATTGCAGCGCAGTCTCACCGATGGTGATTTGGACAGTGCAGCCGTCCTCTGCCGCCGCGCCGCCGCCACCCTGACGGAGCGAAACCGACTGTGCAAGCTGAATAAGTAAGGAAAGTAGGAGACAGGATATGTCCATCTTCAAATGTAAAATGTGCGGCGGAGAGCTGCAAATCAATCCCGGTGAATCCGTAGCCGTGTGTGAATACTGCGGCACCACGCAGACGCTGCCTAAGCTGGACGACGACCGGCGCGCCAACCTGTACGACCGCGCCAACCACTTCCGGCGCAACAACGACTTCGACAAGGCGGCAGGCATCTATGAGCAGATCCTCAATGAGGACAAGACTGATGCCGAGGCGTACTGGTCACTGGTACTGTGCCGCTATGGTATTGAGTACGTGGAGGATCCCGCCACGCACAAGCGCGTGCCTACGGTGAACCGCGCCCAGTACACCTCCATTTTCGATGATGAAGACTACAAGGCCGCCATCCAGTACGCCGACGCCGCCCAGCGGGTGGTCTACGAGGCCGAGGCTAAAGCAATCAACGAAATTCAGAAGGGCATTCTGGAGATTTCCCAGAAAGAAGAGCCGTTCGACGTGTTCATCTGCTATAAGGAGACGGACGCCAACGGCCGCCGCACACCGGATAGTGTACTGGCTACCGATCTCTACCACCAGCTGACACAGGAGGGCTTCAAGGTGTTCTTCTCCCGCATCACGTTGGAGGACAAGTTGGGTACCGCCTACGAGCCGTACATATTCGCCGCACTGAACAGCGCCAAGGTCATGGTGGTACTGGGCACGAAGCCGGAGTACTTCAACGCCGTGTGGGTGAAAAATGAGTGGAGCCGTTATCTGGCGTTGATCCGTGGCGGCGCGAAAAAGGTGCTGATCCCCGCCTACCGCGATATGGATCCCTACGATCTGCCAGAGGAGTTTTCCCATTTACAGGCGCAGGATATGTCTAAGCTGGGCTTCATGCAGGACTTGATCCGTGGCATCAAGAAGCTGACGGAAGCCGACAAGCCCGCGGCCAAAGAAACCGTGGTGGTACAGGAGACTGCCGCCAACACCGCGCCCTTGCTGAAACGCGCCTTCATCTTCTTGGAGGACGGCGATTGGAGCAGTGCCGATGAGTACTGCGAAAAGGTGCTTGACCTCGACCCGGAGTGCGCGCAAGCGTATTTGGGAAAGTTGATGGCGGAGTTGCGAGTGCGGAAGGTTGATGAACTTGCAAACTGTGAGCAGTCATTTGATGACAAGGATAATTACCACAAAGTCGTGCGCTTTGGGGATGATACACTGAAAGGTATTTTGATCAGGTACGCCGAAATTATAGCTGACCGTGCAGAGAAACGGCGCAAAGACGCTGTCTACGCAGAGGCCTGCTCTAAGATGGTTGGCGATAAGATTTCTGCCTATGAGGGAGCCATTGAGTTATTCCAGTCCATTTCTGACTGGAAGAACGCAGGCGAGCAAATCTGCATTTGCGAGAATAAAATAGGGGAAATCAAAGAAAAAGAAAAGCATTCGGAAGAACGACGGAGATTTGCCGCAGAAAAAAGCCGTAAAGTACGCAAAAAAGTGACAGCGATTGCTATAGTCGCAATCGCTGTGTGCAGCATCACAGCAGTTATAGCGCAGAAAGTAATAATTCCAAACTCAAGATATAACACAGCAGTTGCCCTAATGGATAGTGGGATGTACGAAGATGCTATATCTGCATTTGAAGAAATGAATGGTTATAAGGACAGCATTGGCCAAATTGAGATATGCCAATCGGCTATTATTGGGCACAAATATGCAGAAGCACTTGCAATGGTAGAAAGTGGGGATTTAGTTGAGGCATACAACCAGTTTTTGGCTTTGGGTGACTACAAAGATAGCATGTCAAAAGCGGCAGGTATATGCTCTGAATATAGGGCGATGATTTTAGACGCAGCAGTCGTTGACGATATCGTATTTTTCGGCTCATACGAACAGGATAACGATTACTCCAACGGATCGGAAAGTGTGGCGTGGAGAATACTTGAAAAAGAGAACAATCGAATACTACTTATCAGTGCAGATGTTCTTGAGGGGAAAGGGTTTAATGACCACCTTGGAACCATCGACCTCGATGTCTATGATCCGTCTTTGGAACGTGGGACATGGGAGTATTGGACGATTCGTCAGTGGCTGAATGAATCCTTTTTAGAAGAAGCCTTCAATGAAGATGAACAAGCGGCAATCATCGAATCGTTTGTCCCAGCAGATAAGAATCCTAAGAGCAACTGGAAGCCCGGGAATCCTACACAAGACAAGATTTTTCTGCTTAGTGCTGTCGAAGCAGATGAGTATTTTCCTTCGGATCAAGACAGGCAATGCAAACCGACAAAACACGCAAATGGTAATGGTGCCTATGTAAATGATGATGGCTATTGTTGCTGGTGGCTAAGATCCCCAGGAGGCAGTTATGACAGTGCCTCCTGCGTCCGTAGTGATGGTGTCATCGCCAACACCTGTGACATAAGGAGCAGTGGTGTCCGTCCCGCCATGTGGGTCAGCCTAACGAATTGATAATTGAAAACCATTTTGACTACGGGGTGATTAAAATAAAATTTCTAAGGCGAATCAAGCGGTATATTTCGCGCAATAAAAAATCAGTTATTCTTTTTTCTGCGTTACTCCTGTTTCCTGCGTTAATTATCCTTATTTATGCAATTCCGTGGTTTCAGACAACCACTGTTAAAGCCGGCGATTTGCTGGCATACTATGGCGCAGTTTTTGGAATTGTTGCGTCTTTCCTGTTATATCGCGATGAAATATCAAAAAAACGATTAGAGCGTCAGCGAGAGTTAAAGCCGGAGTTTTCTGTACACATACGAAAGGCAAGTTCCGCCCGGGATATATTTGAATTAACTATATCCAAGAACTCTAGCGGAGTCCTTTCATTCCTATATCTGTACGATGAATTTGTGTCCGAAACAGTCAAAAAAGAGATTTCGCTTAGAGTTTCATATAATTTGTCGGTAGAAGAGTCTTCCAGCGAGAATATCGACCACAACATTACAGTGGAAAGTGATATTATTGACGGGGACGGATACCCCAAGTATGTACAACTCATCTGTTCTGATATTGACGGAAATTACTGGAATTGCTGTTTCCGCAAAGTGAACGATTGCGGTAATTACTATTATTGTCCAGATGCCTTTGAAATCGTATAAGACAATTGTAACCACTTTGCACATTGGTTCCTGTACAAACAGAGGGTGCTGTTATCAAAGCAGCAAAAGAGCCGGCGCAGGGAATTCCCTGCGCCGGCTCTTTGCTATACTCACTTTATCGCCTCGCCAAGCACCTGACGCAGCAGGTCTGTCACACCCTGCGCGGCCTGAATGGTGGCGATCATCAGCAGGTCGCCATCCACCTCCGACCAGTTGAGGTCATGTCCCGCGCTGCGGATAAGCTGCGTCAGAAACGCCCGCTGGGTGCGTCCGTTGCCCTCGCGGAAGGGATGCAGGTAGTTGGTGGTGCAGTAAAAATCGGTAATCTCCTCCACGAATGCGTCATGGGGCAAGCCCTTGAAGTAATTCTGCTCTTTCAGCCGGTCAAAAATCAGCTTGGCCTGCGGTTCAATCTCCTCAGCAGGGCAGAAATCTGTCCCTTTCTTGCTGAGGTTCACCGTACGGATCTGCCCCGCCCAATCGTACAGGTCCGAGAAAAGAAACCGATGGATCGCCTTGTAGTGGGCAAAATCAAAAACGCCTTCCAGCGGGCATTGTTCCAGCTTGGAGGCGTTGACATAGGTGGCGAGAGCCTCCGCCTCTTGCAGCGCGGCCTCGTCATGGATATGCAGTTTGTTCACCAGCACCGTTGTGCCGGGGTAGCAGTTGTCCTGAATGGGATCGATGCTGTATGCCATATCATCGTCACCTCTCGGCTGGTTTGGAAAAACGCCGCAGCAGCTCCGCCGTGGTCACCTCGCCCCGCAGCACACGCTGGCACTGCTCCCGCATCTGGGGCGTCACCTGACAGCCCTCCATGCGGACGGAGGCCTCCGCGTTCTTCATGGAAACCGTATATCGCTTGTCACTGTTCTTGTACATAGAAAAACTCCTCGCGTCATCCGCGAGGAGTCTGGAGCTTGTGGCCGGATTCGAACCGGCGACCTGCTCATTACGAGTGAGCTGCTCTGCCAGCTGAGCCACACAAGCATGGTTAAACACCGGGTGATAGTATAACATACTCCGCCGCCGCCGTCAACCTTTTTTCCGCAACGCAAAAAATAATACATAACGTAATCTTATCGTCATAATCTTCCGTTTTTCTGCTGTACCGAACATTTGGTGCCTTTTTTCGTGGTACGCCCCCTCCCGCAAATAGAAGCTCTTTCCCCTATTCTCCCTATTTTACCGGACAATTCGCCTGTTTTTCCGCAACCTCTCCCCTTTACAACGATTTTACATAATACGACACTGCATAATCTCTACATATAGTTATCCACACTTTCCACCGAGTTATCCACAACGCCATAACGCCTTTATTTCCAACGGTTTTACGGTTTTTTACAAAAAATATCCAGCACAGGTAACTGCGTTATACCCTGTCATCATTCCCCGATTTACTTTACATAATGTCGAAGTTTACTGCAACGTTACCATAATGTTGCCTTCTCTCTTGCATTAGACGCAAAAAACGCCCCCGCCCTGTCGGTCGACAGAACGGGGACGCCGCGTTATTCCAATGTACCCAGATCCATGGTGGCGTAGGCGTTCAGCTCCAGGCCGGCCGTGCGACCCGCCTGATACTCGTAATAGCCCTGGGCGCCGATCATGGCGCCGTTGTCGCCGCACCAACGCAGCGGCGGCAGAAACAGCTCCACACCTGCCCGGCGGCAGGCCCGCTCCAGATCGGCGCGGATGACGGAGTTGGCCGCCACGCCGCCGGCTGCCACCAGCTTGGTGTGGCCCGTCAGCTCCAGCGCCCGCATGGCGCGGGGTACCAGCTCGCCGGATACGGCGCAGGCGAAATCCCGCGCCAGCGCAGGGGCGTCCAGCGCCTCCCCCTTCTGCTGGGCGTTGTGGGCCAGATTCACCACAGCGGTCTTCAGGCCGGAAAAGCTCATATCCAGCTCCGCGCCGGACACATGGGCGCGGGGCAGCTCGTACTTGCCGCCGGCGGACTGCTGCGCCAGCTCGTCCATAGGTCTGCCGCCGGGATAGGGCAGTCCCAGCACGCGGGCGGCCTTGTCGAAGCACTCCCCCGCCGCGTCGTCCCGTGTGGCGCCCAGCACCGTCATGTCCGTATAGTCCCGCACGTCCACGATCAGGGTGTTGCCGCCGGAGATAGCCAGCGCCACAAAGGGCGGCTCCAGCTCCGGGAACGCCAGATAGTTGGCGGCGATGTGTCCCCGTACATGGTGGACGGGGATCAGCGGCACGCCCAGCGCGTAGGCGGCGGATTTGGCAAAGGACACCCCCACCAGCACCGCGCCGATGAGACCGGGGGCATACGTCACCGCCACGGCGTCCACATCCTTTTTGGTCAGCCCCGCGTCGGCAAGCGCCTTGTCAGACAGGGCGGCGATGGCCTGCACATGCTTGCGGGAGGCGATCTCCGGCACCACGCCGCCGTACAGGGCGTGCATATCCGCCTGGGACAAAATAGCATCGGACAGTACCTGCCGTCCGTCCCGCACCACCGCCACCGCCGTCTCGTCGCAGGAGGATTCGAAAGCCAGAATGTTCATTGCGCCGCCTCCTCCGTGTAGTATTTTGTCAGGATGAGGGCGTCCTCCTTGGGCAGGTCGTAGTAGTTCCTGCGCCGCCCCGCCTCCGCGAAGCCGAAGCCCTCATACAGCGCGATAGCCGCCGCGTTGGAGGGCCGCACCTCCAGCGTCAGGAACGCCAGATGGTTGCCCCGGGCGAAGCTGTCGAACACCTGCAAAAGCTGGTTTGCCACGCCCTGCCGCCGGCAGGCGGGGTCCACCGCCACATTGGTGATATAGCCCTCGTCGGCCACCACCAGCAGTCCGGCGTAGCCCACCGGCTGCTCCGTCTCCGGCTCTACCGCCACCAGAAAGGCGGCGCACTGGTTGTCCAGCTCCTCCGCCAGCATTTTTTTAGACCACGGACGGGAAAAGCACATCCGCTCCAGCTGCTCCAGCCGGTCCAGATGCTCCGCCGCCATGGGTACGATCTTTACCTGTTTCATATCTTACTCCTTTGCCGCCAGCCAGTTTTTGCCGCTATGCGCCTCCGCGATCAGGGGGACGGACAGGCTGGCGGCCTGCTCCATCTCCTCCGTCAGCAGGCGCTCTACCTGCTCCCGCTCCGATGCCGGGCACTCCACGATCAGCTCGTCGTGTACCTGCATGAGAAGCCGGGCGCGCAGCCCCTCCTGCTTCAGGCGACGGTGTACCCGCACCATGGCCAGCTTCATGATATCGGCGGCGGTGCCCTGCACCGGCATATTCAGCGCCACCCGCTTGCCGAACTCCCGCAGGTTGAAATTGCTGCTTTTCAGCTCCGGCAGGGCGCGGCGGCGGTGCATCAGCGTCTGCACATAGCCGTCCTGCTCCGCCTTGGCCACCACGTCGGTCATATACTGCCGCACGCCCTGATACGTCTCAAAATACCGCTCCATGTACGCCTTGGCCTCCGCCACGGATACGCCGATATCCTGCGCCAGTGAGAAGGCGGAGATGCCGTAGACGATGCCGAAGTTCACCGCCTTGGCCCGGCGGCGCATCTCCGGCGTCACCTCCTCCGGTGGCACATGGAACACGCGGGAGGCGGTGACGGTGTGGAAGTCCGCCCCCGACCGGAACGCCGCCTGCATCTCCGCATCTCCGGCAATGTGTGCCAGCAGCCGCAGCTCGATCTGGGAGTAGTCCGCGTCCACCAGCACACAGCCCTCCGCCGCTGTGAACATCCGCCGCAGCTGGCTGCCCAGCTCAGTGCGGGTGGGGATATTCTGCAAATTCGGCTCTGTGGAGCTGAGCCGCCCGGTGGCGGTGACGGTCATCTGGAAGCTGGTGCGTATCCGGCCGTCCATGTCGATGACCTTCATCAGCCCGTCCACATAGGTGCTCTTCAGCTTGGTATACTGGCGGAAGCACAGTACGTCGTCCACGATGGGATAGGCGTAACGCAGCTTTTCCAGCACATCGGCGTTGGTGGACCAGCCGGTCTTCGTCTTTTTGCCGTGGGGCAGCTG
>OHLI01000823.1_pt1 | contig 14934 bp, 13 predicted proteins | sample 1569051 | NCBI WGS metagenome assembly OHLI01 (sample SAMEA3879561, study PRJEB24766) | human gut metagenome | biome: human-associated habitat; feature: feces | place: USA | collected 1985/1987
ACAACTCTACGACACCCTATATAAAAAAAGAGACCAACCCTTTTGGGTCAGCCTCTTTTTTAGTATTATGTCTATAAGAATCTACGTATTGCCCGGATAGCCCAGAGTACAATCCTGTCGAAAGGTACAGGTCCGGAAATGCTTTTCAGGCCGTAAGCCAAAAGATTTACCGTAGAATATGCCTCCTTGGTGTCTTCCCAGCGGGAGAGCACTTCAGCCCCTTTGGCATCCAGCTTGGCATTCAGCTCCTTGCGGGCAGCGTCCAGCCCTGCCATATCCTTTATGTCAGTGTACTTCATCTTCGCCTCCTTCTTCTTCGAAGAACAGCCGGACAAACATCCGCACCAGTCCGTTCAGGAACAATTTGTCACGCAGCAGGAACAGCACGATGAGCAGCACAAGGAAAATCGCCGCCACTATAAACGCACCGGCCGCATAACTGCCTATCAGGTCACCCAGAAGCAGCACACCTCCAAATGCCGCGGACATCAGCACGATACTGCACAATGTCAGCAGCAATATGGCCACAAGAAGCCTGTTCAGAGCTATGGAAAGGCCTTTCGCTGTGCGCACCTTGACTTCATCGACCTTCAGGTCAATGTACTGGGCAGCACTTTCCGCAAGCCTTTCAGCAGGTTCTGTAAAACTGTTTTTCATCAGGCATCGTATTGTTCATCGATTTCTTCCTTCTCCAAGGCCCTCTCGAGACGGTCGAGCTGGTCGAGCACCTTAGCCCTCACCTCGTCCTTCATTTCATTGCCCTCCTCCGTGAGGACAGCCTTCAGATCTTCCAGGTCCCTGCGCACCTTACCGGCCTTGTCCTTGGCATAAGCATAAGCTTCATTGGCCTTCGCCTTAGCCGTATCATAGCCTTCTATCGCTGCATCCTTGATTTTCTTGCGGGTAACTTCGCCCTTTTCCGGAGCGAACAGGACTCCAAGCACGGCACCGATGGCGGCACCTGCCACAAATGTAATTAGAGAATCACTTTTCATCTTGTTCTGAGGCATGGCTTTAACCGCGGAAACGACTCCCGACAAGTCACCACACCACTCGTAAAGATAATGATTCCACCGAAAAAAACCAACAGCAGGACAGAGATGTCACCAAGAATGACTAAATCGGTAATGTCTTGGTTCTAAGCCACAAAGCGACTTCTTCAGGCAAAAGCGGCGAAAGGTTCTGCCATACACGCTCGTTGTAGGCATTGAGCCAGTCGCGTTCGTCGCTCGTCAGCAAGTCCGCAATGACGGCGGAAGTATCAATGTGGCAAAGCGTCAGAGGCTCGAAACAGAGCCAGGAGGCAAATTCATTGACCCCGGCATCTTTGCAGAGCAGCAGACTCTCGTGCCTTATGCCGTGAAGCCCTTCGCGATACAGACCGGGCTCATCAGAGGTAATCATTCCGGGCACAAGCGGCTGCGGATTCAGATTCTGGCGGATGTCCTGAGGCCCTTCATGCACATTGAGGAAGAAACCCACTCCATGGCCGGTGCCGTGGCCGAAATTCCGCCTTGCCTGCCAGAGCGGAGAACGTGCCGCATAGTCTATCTGGCAGCCCGACGTACCTGCGGGGAAAACCGACATTGCCAAGCCGATATGACCTTTCAGCACCAATGTATAATCCTCCATTTCCAGCCCGTCACAAGGCCCGAGCGGAACAGTCCTGGTAATATCTGTCGTGCCGAACAGGTATTGTCCTCCGGAATCGCACAGATAAAGTCCGTGTGGCTCGAGCATCCTGCCGCCACCTTCCGGAGTAACGTAATGCGGCAATGCAGCAGACGGCCCGTAAGCGGAAATCGTCTGGAAACTGTCGCCTCTATATCCCTGAATCTCAGCACGTAACGAACCGAGATAGCGGGCGGCGTCCCACTCTGACAGCTCGATGCCGTCCTTCATGCAGCAGTCCAGCCACCAGAGGAACTTCTCCATTGCCACACCGTCCTCAACGTGTGCCTCTCGCATTCCCTCTATCTCCGTTCCGTTCTTTACCGCCTTGTACAGCGGCACAGGAGACGCGCCCTCCACCATCGAGAAATTGTCCCCCACATCCTTCAGCACCTTGTAGAGATGATAGTTCAATGTAGCGGCATCGGCATAAAGACGCGCTCCAGAGCAGGCATATTCAGACAGACTGATACATATGTCATCATAGTACTTTATCTCCACCCCGTCCTTCATCAGTTCATCGAAACTGTCATAAGTCTCGTCATCCACAGTCTTGGACTTGCGCACGAACCACTCAGCATTGTCTTGAGTGACAAGAAGATACGACAACACCACCGGATTATACTCCACATCGGACCCGCGCACGTTCAGCAGCCAGGCAATCTCGTCCAGCGCCGTCACCAGTATGGCGTCACAGTTTTTTCCGTCAATGAAACACCTCAGTCGCCCCAACTTGGACAGCCTCGACTCGCCTGTCAGGTCTTCTCCCAATGTGATAACCGGTGTCGCCGGAACCGCAGGCCTGTCCATCCACAAATCGTCTAGCATGTCAGGAAGATCCAGAATCCGGACCTGCCTGCAGCCGAAAGCGTTTTCAAGTTCATTTATGAACGAGACCGGCTGGGAAAGCCCATCGACAGCGAGGGCCACGCTTCCCCATCTGTCCGCAAATGCATAATCAGCAAGCCATTGTGGAATCCTGACTTCTCCAGGGATTCTTGTCTTATGGAGGGCCACCCCTGTTCCGGCAAGCTGCTGCTCCGCCTGTATGAAATATCTCGTGTCAGTCCAGAGCCCGGCATGGTCCTGAGTTATCACCACATCTCCGGCCTCGCCCGTAAATCCGCACACCCACTCCACCTGTTTCCAGCGCGAAGCAGGATATTCGCTCGCGTGCGGGTCAGAGCCGCTAATAATCACAGCATCAATGCCTTTGCTGCTCATAAGCCTACGGACAGCTTCTATCCGTCTTACATAAACATTGGACTCGAGTATCATAGCAATTCACGAATTATTTCATCTGAAACAAAAAACCTGTCTTCCGGAATCCTCACATTCCCATAAACAGTCCGGCACAGCACACCTTCCTCCAGGAATCTGGACATGGTCGCCTGGGGAAGCAACGAAGGAGAAACGCCCTCATCTGTACGGAGTCCGAGCATTATCTCCTCAACCCTGACATCTTCATCATCAAGCACTTCGCTCTCGGAGACATAATCATCTTCAGTCTCGGTATTCCACTTCCTGACATTGACCCGTCCCCTTTCATCCGCGACAGCGGAGTGGGCTCCAGGGCCCAGACCGACATACGGCACGCGACGCCAATACGAAGAATTGTGCCTGGATTCGAAGCCCGGATATGCAAAATTGGACACCTCGTAATGATGGTAGCCGTTCTCCTCCAATATGGAGCACAGCATCTCATACTGAGCCCGGCATTCCTCTTCCGAAGCCTCAGTGTAGCGACCTACCTCGACTTCCCTGGCCAGTGCGCTGCCATCCTCCACGGAAAGCTGATATGCCGAAATATGCGAAGGACTCAGCCCCATCGCCTTATGCACAGTCGCCTCCCAAGTCTGCCGCGACAAGCCTCCGATGCCGAAAATCAGGTCAATGCTGATGTTCCTGAAACCGTGGCCGCGCAGCATCCAATATGCCTGTTCAGCATGGGCGGAATCATGTCTGCGGTTCATCCATTTCAGGACTTTATCATCGAAAGACTGGATGCCCATACTGATTCTGGTGACTCCGAGACGCTCAAGCGACTGCAGATACTCCTCGCCTTTCTCCACGATATCCTCAGGATTGACCTCAAGCGTAAACTCCAGATAGTCATGGCTTTCAGAACCGAAAACCGTTTTGTTAAGACAGGAGACGATGCGTTCCAACACGTCAAAAGGCAGCACCGATGGGGTACCGCCTCCTATATATAATGTGTCCCGATATTCAGGATGGGCCTCCGAAGGCAATGTCGCACGGATTTCGTCCGCACGTGCCTCTATCTCCGAACAGACCAGTCCGGCATACTTGGAGAACCTCCTGCTTTCGACATCAAGTCCCAGGTTCCTTTCCCGGCAGACCGGAACAGCCTCGGAATAGAAACCACAGTAAGTGCAGAAACTTCTGCAGAATGGGACGTGAATGTAAATCAATGATTATCTGAGCATCAGTTCAGACTTTCCGAGGAAAGACTGTTCAGTGTAAGCCTCTACAGTATATACACCTTTGCGATATTCCGGGATATCGTTCAGATATATGCTCAGGTCCACTTCGCTTCCTTCATAATCCACTCTTCTGGAAGCCGAGGCAACCATTGTCTCTCCATTGAAAGTAAACGACGAGCGGTTGGAATTCGTAAGGATGATTCCGTCAGGATCCTTCACGCGGATAAACACACGCACAGGTCCTTTAGGCGCCAGGTCGTTCTCCACCAGTGAAAGCGATGTCAGCAGTCTGACTGTCCTGCTGCTGCGGTCCGTAACCTTGTCCGAAGAATTGTATGCGGCGATATGCAGTCCGCGTGCCTTGATGACAGAGCCTGCAGCCACCTGGCCGGTAAGGTTCTCTACCTGCTGTGAAAGCTGTGCGCTTTCAGCCTTGCTTGCCGCAGCCTCTCGCCTTGCTGCCGCAGCTTCCGCCGTAAGCTTGTGGTTCAATGAATTGAGCGAATCGATCTGCACGATGTAGTTGCGCATGATGCTGCGCAATGTGCCGAGTTCCTTCTCATACTGACGCATCTTCGCACGGTTTGTCGCATTGGTTTTCTTGATCCTTTCGAGAAGATCTGCGACCTCAGCCCTGGACGTATCCAGCTGCGAATTGATATTGTCATAGTCGGATGACAATGTTGCATAATCGTTCTGGAGACTCTCCATCTGCTCAGTCAGGTCTCTCTTCTCATCCTCAAGTTCGCTGATCAATGAAGACTTCTGGCTCCATACGTATCCCAAAACTGCAACCAAAGCGACGGCAACAACGACCAGAATCCACATTGTACGCTTCAGTTTCTTTTCCCTTGCCAATTGGCTTTCGCGTTCGCGACGCTCCATGATATTATCCGTTTCCATAAATCTTACGTTTATTCTGTTTCACAAAAATAATCATTATTTTGTAACTTTGTATCCCTTACAAATATCGTACAATGAGAAGACTTTTTACAGCATTGGCCGCATTGACATTGACAATCACAGCTTTCGGCCAGGCCCAGATAACGACAAGAAAAGAGAAACTGAGCGATTTCACGACCAGGACAATGAAAGTGGTCCTTTCCGGAAACCACTTCATCGACCCGGTCATCCGTGAGGCCGTGAACAACACATGGAGCCTCTCGGCCTTTGAATTCTGCTCTCTCGAAGACTTCAACTCGCTCAAGAACAATGAGGAATACTACTTCATGCTGCCGGTAAAGGTCAAGTACCGCCCGGAATCCAAGCCAGGCATCATGATGCTCACCATCGTAAAAGGCCGCGCCACGGCGAAGACCGTAAATGACATGGTCAATGTCGTAAGCATCCCTGTCGCTGCCGCCGACATACCTTCCGGAAGGGAAGCCGCGATGATTCCGGGACTCGTGGACATCATGCAGGGCTACATTGCCAAATCCCTTAACGGAAACTTCTCGGGACTCAGGACATACGTCACCCCGCTGGGCAAATCGTCAGGCAGAAGAGTCGTCATCGCCAAGGAAGACCTGTCTGAGACGGTCGATTCCACCTTCTGCAGGAAAATGGCCAGGAAGGGTCTGGACATCGTGGACGGTGAAGTGGCAGACAGCCTTTTCCTGTCAGGTGACAGCAGAACGCTCGTCAGCTACGTCGTAGCGCCAGCCGAGCCGGAAAAAGGTTCAGTATGCTGGAGAATTCTCATTGACGCGAGAACTCACGAACTTTTCTATTACAGGAAACGCACACTCAAGAAGGAGGACGAGGCCGGCTTCCACAAGGGAGACCTGAAGATAATCGCTAAAACGAGGTAAGATGATAAGCGGAAGAGCTGATTGCGGGATACGCTACGCCGTGAAAAGAAGCGGTTCGGCCGTAGCCTACTGTTCGCTGGGCATTGCTTGCGGAACGAGATATGAACAGGGATTCCACAGCGGGATAGCTCACTTTACGGAGCACACACTGTTCAAGGGAACCGAACACAAAAGTTCCTCAGTGATAAACGGTTACCTCGACAGACTCGGCGGAGAACTGAATGCCTACACCACCAAGGAGGAGATAGTTCTGCACGCCACCATACTGAAGGAAGACCTGTCCAAAGCAAGTTCGCTCCTGATGGAAATAGCCACGGAGGCGACCTTCCCGGACAATGAAGTGAACACCGAACGCGGCGTGGTCATTGACGAAATAAAGTCCTACAAGGACAGCCCGTCCGAGGATGTCTATGACCGGTTCGAGGAGAAGCTTTTCAGGGGACATTCATTGTCAATGCCGATTTTGGGGACGCCCCAGAGCGTCAGAGCCACATCCGCCGAAGAACTCAGACGGTTCTACAAGGAAAAGTTCGTTCCCGGGTCAATGGTATTTACGATTGTGGCCGACATTGACGAAAAACGCATGGAAGCGGATCTGCTCAGGACTTTCGACAAGTTCTTCAGCGGAAGCGGCATGGCTTCCGGCGAGCTGACAAGGCCCGAGTCCGTAACTCTGGACAATGTTTTCGACGAGGTCATCAACAAGCGGAACCACGAGGCCAATGCGGTGCTCGGCGGCTATGCCCCGTCTCTGTATGAGGAGAGGGAAAGAATCGCCACATCATTGATGAGCAACATTTTAGGCGGTCCTGCGATGAATTCCATCCTCAACGATATCCTGCGTGAAAAGCACGGCTGGGTTTATGGCGTGGAAAGTTCATACACCCAGTATTCTGATACCGGAATAATGGCGATTTCGCTCGGCTGCGAGAAAGAGAATACGGAAAAATGTATTGACGCGGTCAGGAGAGAAATCTCGAAGCTTCAAGACAATGCCCTGACTGACAGAAAATTGCGCGCAGCCAAGAAACAGTTCCTCGGTCAGATTGCCATAAGTTCCGACAACGGGGAGTCTCAATGCCTGAGTATGGGAAAGAGTCTGCTCGCCTACGGCAAGGTGGCATCTGCTGAAGAAATCAAACGGGAAATCGAGGCTGTTTCGGCTGACATGATCAGGGATATGGCCTGCCGGATTTTCGCACCTGACAGAACAAGTTGCCTGATATTGTTATAGATTATGGAAAGTGCTCAGGACAAATACATTGAAGAGCATTGCTCGATAAGGAACGAGGCTCTGGACTGGCTGGAGAGGCAGACCAATATCCGCACGAACTATCCCCGGATGCTTACAGGAAAGGTACAGGGAGAGTTCCTGTACATGATGACCCGTATGATTTCTCCGCGCAATGTCCTGGAAATCGGTACTTTTACGGGGTACTCGGCGATATGCATGGCTCTCGCTCTGGAAGGTGAAGGCCATATCGACACATTGGAGATCAATGACGAGCTGGAGGACCTGATATTGGAGGGATTCGAGAGGGCTGGGGTTAGCGGTCGCGTTTTCCTGCACATCGGGGATGCTGTGGAGTTTCTACGCGGACAGGACGGGAAAAAGCTCTACGACCTCACATTCATTGACGCGAACAAGAGGGAATATCCTGATTACTACGAACTTGCATTGACATTGACCCGCCCCGGCGGCTTTATCCTGGCCGACGACGTTCTGTGGGACGGCAAGGTCTATGCGGAGCAGGTCCCGACGGACAAGCAGACGAGCGGAATAGTCCGGTTCAATGATTTGGCGGCTTCGGACCCGCGTGTGGAGACGGTGATTCTCCCTGTACGGCACGGGCTGAGCATAATACGTAAGAAATAATGGCGACTTTGGCTATCATATGCAACGGCGAATTTCCCAAGAAGGAGTTTCCGCTTTACCTTATCCGGACTGCGGACCATATCGTCTGCTGTGACGGGGCGGCGGTCACGTTTATCCGGAGGTCAGACAAGATTTTCGGCCATCCAAGGCTGCCGGATGCAATAATCGGGGATCTGGATTCGCTGCCTGAGACTTTCAAAAAGAAATACGCGGACCTGATCGTCCATAATCCGGAACAGAGCTACAATGACCTGAACAAGGCCTTCTGCTATGCGCTGACGCATTTCAGGGACATTGACACAGTCCATATCCTGGGAGCAGGCGGAAAGAGGGAGGACCATACGATAGGAAATCTGTCCTACCTGATGGAGTATGCAAAGGAACTGGGCGGCCTGAAAGAGAAGCAGATGCTCTCCGGTATCGACATTCCTGAGGGCCTGCAGATAGACATGGTTTCCGACTGGACTACCTCGTTCGCAATAACTGAGACGACATCGTTTTTCGTCGGCGAAGGCAGGGAAATATCGATATTGTCCCCGGACAACTCGCTCAATATCAAGTCGGAAGGGCTTAAATGGCAGACTTCGGGTGTGATTTTTGACAACTGGTGGAAGGCTACGCTGAACATTGCGGAGACGGACAAGGTCAAGCTGACTCTCAATCACCCGGCTCCTGTTCTTATAATATTGGACTAAAAGAATTACGACTATATGCTTAAGAAAATCCGCGCCGTAACAGCAGGTATCGTGTTCATTCTGTGCACGTTGCTGTTCTTGGATTTCACCGGACTCGCTGCCGGATGGTTCGGCTTTTTGGCGAAAATCCAGTTCCTGCCGGCGGTTCTCGCTCTCAATGCCGGGATTGTCATCGCATTGATTCTATTGACATTGGTATTCGGAAGGCTCTACTGCTCGATCATATGCCCATTGGGGATTTTTCAGGATGTTGTCGCAAGGTCTTTCAGTATCTGGCGTAAAAGCCACAAGAAGTTCTACAGCTGGTCACCCGAGAAGAAGTGGCTCAGGTACAGCGTGTTGGCAGTTTTCATTGTCCTTCTCGTGGCCGGGTTCACTTCGGTTGCCGTGCTGGTTGCGCCATACAGTTCGTTCGGCCGCATCGTGCAGAATCTTCTTTCGCCGGTCTGGCTGTGGGGCAACAATCTCTGTGCATGGATTGCCGAGAAGGTTGGCGGGTATGCATTCGAGCATAAGGACGTGTGGCTCAAGAGTTTGCCTACTTTCGTGATAGCATCCGTGACTTTCGTGGTCATATTCATTCTTGCCGCACGGAACGGCAGAACATACTGCAATACCATCTGCCCGGTCGGTACGGTTCTGAGTTTCTTCTCCCGGTTCGCGATTTTCCGCCCGGTGATCGATACCGGCAAATGCAGGAATTGTCACCTCTGCGAGAAGAACTGCAAGGCATCCTGCATTGACCTGGACAATCACAGAATCGACTACAGCAGGTGCGTGGACTGTTTCGACTGCATCGGCACCTGTCATCAGGGCGCGATAAAATACAAGCCTTTCTGGAAGGCCGGACAGACTGTGAGAAAGGCTGAGGTCAATGACAAGGCTGCGGCCGGAGATAACGGAAGACGTACATTTATCAGCACTACGGCATTGACCCTTGGTGCATTGACAATGAAGGCTCAGGAAAAGAAGGTGGACGGCGGGCTGGCGGTTGTCCTCGGAAAGAAGGCGCCTGTGCGGGAGACTCCTCTGGTTCCGTTCGGAGCGCTGAGTGTCAAGGAGTTCTACCAGCATTGCACGGCCTGTCAGCTCTGTGTGTCACAATGTCCCAACGGGGTGCTGCGTCCTTCGTCTTCGCTGGAGCATCTTATGCAGCCGGAGATGTCTTATGAGCGCGGATGGTGCCGCGTGGAGTGCAACCGTTGCGCTCAGGTGTGTCCGTCCGGGCCGATCAGGAAATACAGCATAGAGGAAAAGACCACGATGCATATCGGAACGGCCAAGGTGGATCTGGACTTGTGTGTGGTGAACAGGGACGGCGTTTCGTGCGGCAACTGCTCAAGGCATTGTCCTGCGGGGGCCATCATAATGGTCAAGAAGGATCCGAAGGACAAGAATTCATTGAGGATTCCGACGGTGGACGAAAGCAGATGTATCGGATGCGGGGCCTGTGAGTTCCTCTGCCCGTCAAGGCCATATAGTGCAATTCATGTAAACGGACTCAGTGTCCACAGGAGGGATTGAGAGCGCTGAATGTCAGCAAGTTGGACTGCTTGAAAATAATAGAATAATGAACATTGATAGACGTGATTTTATAAAAACGGCCGGAGCAGGAACGCTGGCTGTCGGAGTTGCTTCATTGACAGGATGCACCTCTCCTTCAGGCAGGCGCGTTCAGGTCGCTGGAAATGCGGCGATGGAAATGCGTACCGACCCGAAAACCGGTGATAAGATTTCATTGCTCGGCTACGGCTGCATGAGGTGGCCGATGAAGAAGGGTGATGACGGCAAGGACCATATCGACCAGGATGCTGTCAATGAAATGGTGGATTATGCGTACCGGAATGGGGTTAACTACTACGACACGTCACCGGCCTATCTCCAGGGGCAGTCGGAGGAGGCTGCCGGAATTGCGCTTAGCCGCTATCCACGTGATACATACTACATTGCGACGAAACTGTCGAATTTCAACAATTCCTCTCGTGAGGCCGGGCTGAAGATGTACTATGATTCGATGAAGCAGCTGAGGACCGATTATTTCGACTATTATCTGCTTCACGCTATCGGAACATCCGGTTTTGAGGGTTTCGAGGAGAGGTATGTGAATAATGGGCTGCTTGATTTTCTGCTGAAGGAGCGTGAGGAGGGCAGAATCAGGAATTTAGGTTTTTCGTTCCACGGAAGGCGTGATGTATTCGACAAGTTCCTAAAGCTGCACGACAAGTATCATTGGGATTTCGTACAGATAGAGATGAATTATGTGGACTGGGAGCACGCGAAGGTGCCTCAGAATGTCAATGCTGATTATCTCTATGACGAGCTCGCCAAGCGGAATATCCCGGCCACGATTATGGAGCCGCTTTTAGGCGGGCGTCTTGCCAAGCTGCCTCAGGCCATAGCCGAGAAGATGAAAGAGCGGGAGCCCCAGATGTCCGTGGCTTCGTGGGCGTTCAGGTTCTGCGGTTCGTATCCGAATGTGCTGACTGTGCTTAGCGGCATGTCGTCCATGGAGCCGCTGATAGAGAATGTGGAGACTTTCTCGCATTTCAAGGCGCTGACGGATGAGGAGATAGCATTCCTGAAGGAGATGGCGAATCTCATGGAAGACTACCCTACTGTTCCATGTACGGGCTGCACATACTGTATGCCATGTCCATACGGTATCGACATCCCGACTATCTTCAGGCATTACAATGACAGTGTCAATTTAGGTGATATCGCGCAGAGTTGCGAGCAGGAGCATTTCCAGAGGCTCAAGAGGCGTTTCCTGGTAGGTTACGACCGTGCTGTGGAGACTGTGCGCCAGGCTGACCACTGCATAGGCTGCGGTCAATGCAAGCCGCATTGTCCTCAGAGTATTGACATCCCGAGAGAGCTCAAGCGTATCGACCACTACATCGAGAAATTAAAGCGCGAATCATTGTAAATTAACAGATAATTCGTATATTTGCAACCCTGTCCGTGTTACAGGGCAGTTCTGGAGAGATGCTCGAGTGGCTTAAGAGGCACGCCTGGAAAGCGTGTATACTCCAAAAGGGTATCAGGAGTTCGAATCTCCTTCTCTCCGCAAACCGAAAAAGAAAATCAGCGTCAAGTTCACTTGAACGCTGATTTTCTTTTTCCGGTTTGCACCGCCCCGCCGCAGGCGGCGGGAGATGTCGGAGCGCCAGCGAACGAAATCCCGGAGCGAAGGAGGCGTGCAGGACCGCCTACAGGAGATGTCGGAGCACCAGCGGACGAAATCCCGGAGAGAAGGAGGTGCGCGGGGCCGCCTACGGACTCGGCCGATCATCTGATGACGACTTGTTAAATCACCGACGGTAGCGAGTGATCTGGGCAAGATATCAGAAATCTTTTAGAACAACCTGCATGCCGCAGTTTGGCATATATTACTGAGTGTCAACGACATACAGCGAGCGGCAAAATGCAGGTTATGTGAAAAAATGGGTAACCTGACTTTCGCTTTATCTACTAACCTGCTGAGAATCAACACTTTCGTTGATTATGTCAATTTCAGGTTGTTCGGTTTTTCTCTATAATCATACTCACGGAAACAGCCATGTCCGACAACTCGCGGGTCTCCGCCGGTTATTACGATTTACATTATATCTGCTTGCGGTGGTATTTTCGAACCAATGAGCATATCTCCAAAGCCATAAAAGTACTTGTAACTTATTGAATTATAAATTATTATATGGATTTAAACCTGTCTCTAAATATGCTCACTCCCATAAAAAACAGTGTGATGAGCATATTTACATACTGCTTTAAATCGGCATAATTGATTGGGTGTCTGTTCGTTATGTAGATATTCTTAGGTTCGTAAGGATGCTCATTGGTTCAGAAATCACATATGGCGACGCTCTTTCTATCATCTATGAAGTTCACGTCATAGGCAATCACGCAGATAGAGACAAGGTTCTTCTGAAGAAATCGTGTCACGTAATTACGCCGGCAGTGGCAAAGGCCCGCTCTGCTCAGGTGCTTCGCAATTCGCCGCTGGCTATGCCGCTGACTGGCTATCCATTGACAAGAGGATGTCCTGCAGTGCATCTGATGATGCCTTGTCAATCTTTCGGGCGAACTATGAAATGCAAAACAACCGGGATTTTACGTTAATCCGAGATGTCGGAGCGCCAGCGGAAGAAATCTCCGAGAGAAGGAGATGCGCAGGACCGCCTGCGGACTCGGCCGGTCATCTCTGATGACGACTTGTTAAATCACCGACAGTAGCGAGTGATCCGGGCAAGATATCAAGAATCTTTTAGAACAACCTGCATGCCGCAGTTTGGCATATATTACTGAGTGTCAACGACATACAGCGAGCGGCAAAATGCAGGTTATGTGAAAAAATGGGTAACCTGACTTTCGCTTTATCTACTAACCTGCTGAGAATCAACACTTTCGTTGATTATGTCAATTTCAGGTTGTTCGGTTTTTCTCTATAATCATACTCACGGAAACAGCCATGTCCGACAACTCGCGGGTCTCCGCCGGTTATTACGATTTACATTATATCTGCTTGCGGTGGTATTTTCGAACCAATGAGCATATCTCCAAAGCCATAAAAGTACTTGTAACTTATTGAATTATAAATTATTATATGGATTTAAACCTGTCTCTAAATATGCTCACTCCCATAAAAAACAGTGTGATGAGCATATTTACATACTGCTTTAAATCGGCATAATTGATTGGGTGTCTGTTCGTTATGTAGATATTCTTAGGTTCGTAAGGATGCTCATTGGTTCAGAAATCACATATGGCGACGCTCTTTCTATCATCTATGAAGTTCACGTCATAGGCAATCACGCAGATAGAGACAAGGTTCTTCTGAAGAAATCGTGTCACGTAATTACGCCTGCAGTGGCAAAGGCCCGCTCTGCTCAGGTGCTTCGCAATTCGCCGCGGGCTATGCCGCTGACTGGCTATCCATTGACAAGAGGATGTCCTGCACGGCATCTGATGATGCCTTGTCAATCCTTCGGGCACACTATAAAATGCAAATCAACCGGGATTTTACGTTAATCCGAGATGTCGGAGCGACAACGAACGAGATCTCCGAGAGAAGGAGGTGAGCCGCACCGCCTGCCCAGAAATTTGTCCGGAGAAAGTGGGTTTTCACGGATAAGTTGCTCAAAATCAACAATTTGCCCGTAAAAAGGGCCGTTTTTCCGGACAAATCAGAATTACCAGCACCAGGGCCTACACCAGCCGCACTATTTTCTCGACAACTTCTTTTGTGCCGTAGGCTTCTTGCGGCCAGTGGCAGGCCCGATATTATATCTGGACAAGAACTCCTGAACCTGTGATTCATTCATGCCGCTGACATCACGTTTCATGATAAAGGTAGAATCAATGCGGCTGCAGTGGTCATTCAGGACCCAGCCATCCTTTGCAAGCCAGTTGACAGCAGCCATTTTCGTATTGAAACAGAAAGGAGTGTCCGCATCGTCCTTGAGATAATTATAATTGAACTGCAAAACTTTCTCCGATGGCGTTCCCAAATCAGCCACCACCCGGTATCCCGGACCATAGTAAACGATTTCAACCTGCATATAGACGAATCGCCTGTCCTGCGCTCTCAAGGAAACAGTCAATGCCAAGAAGGTCAATGCCAATAAAAGAAGTCTGCGTTTCATATCTTCATTTTTAACCACTCATCAAATATACGTAAAATATACGGATTCAGTAACGTGAAAAAAATAACCTGCTTCAGATTAGGAGAAGATTTTCGAGGATAGATTTCTTTTCGAAGAAGGAGTGTACTGGACGTACACGACTGATGAGAAAAGAGATATAGACCGAAAAAATTCCCTTAGATGATGCAGGTTATTTTTTGAATGTTACTTAGTATCGCAGATAATAACTTGTCTCAGATCAGGAGAATTTTTCGGAAATAAGCACAGGGCGGATAAAAAAAGAAGATCCGGTGCTTTTCACAAAGGACCGGACCCCTATATAAAACGAACTTAACAAATAGACATAAAAACCTTTTATTGTCTGAGTGCAAATATATAAACTTAAAACGTTATCACCAAATATTTTCATAAAAATTTATAAGTTTTTTTACATATATTCCTTATAATCTCTAATCGTAAAACGTTGCAGAACTTTTTCAGCCTTCGATTTTTCGCCGCCAGAACATCCCGAAACGACTGATTTTACGCATTTTGCACAAGAAGAAATAAATGAAAGCAGCCACCCAGAAGAAAAAAAACAGAGAGCACAAAAAACAGAGAGCACAAAAAAACAGAGAGCACAAAAAAAACAGAGAGCACAAAAAAACAAAGCGCATCAAAAGACAAAACGCATCAAAAAAAAAACAGCAGCTGGTCTTCACGACTGGCTGCTGTCTTACCTTATTCAATATGAATTAAACTAGGGATTGTCGTTAAATGTTTTCAATATGAGCGAAGCAGCGACCAATCCCTTCA
>OHLI01000828.1_pt1 | contig 14884 bp, 10 predicted proteins | sample 1569051 | NCBI WGS metagenome assembly OHLI01 (sample SAMEA3879561, study PRJEB24766) | human gut metagenome | biome: human-associated habitat; feature: feces | place: USA | collected 1985/1987
TCGTAACTACCTCATCCCGACTGGTAAAGCTGTCATCGCTTCACCGGCTGCAAAGAAAATGTTGGCTGAAGAGCTGAAACAACGTGCTCACAAGCTGGAGAAAATCAAAAAGGATGCTGAAGAACTGGCTGCTAAGCTGGAAGGCGTATCATTGAAGATTGCTACTAAGGTTAGCTCTACTGGTACTATCTTCGGTTCTGTTGGTAACATCCAGATTGCTGAAGAGTTGGCTAAATTGGGTCACAACATCGATCGTAAGATTATCGTTGTTAAGGACGCAGTGAAAGAAGTTGGTAACTACAAGGCTATCGTTAAGCTGCACAAGGAAGTTTCTGTAGAAATTCCTTTCGAAGTAGTTGCTGAAGAAGCATAAGAAAAGACTTCATAATGATAAGGAAGCCCGGTTCTGATAAAGGACCGGGCTTTTCTATGTTCGGAGCGTATGTGTGTGAGCTTATTGAGGGATACGTAAAGCTGCGGTTATAGAGGTTTACGAATCTGAAGTAGAGGTTTACGCGCGTGGTATAGAGGTTTGGCAAGAATACTCTTGTGTCTCTTTACGAGGTTACTAATGCAAAAAAAGAGCATATCCACTCAGGGGTATGCTCTTTGCCTTATTGTCAGCCAATAATTCTTTTAGTTTCTTGGCAATGCTTCTTTCACTACCATTTGGCGGCCTACATATTCTGCTCCATTCAGTTTGTTGATTGCTTGTTGGGCTTCAGCAGCTTCGGGCATCTCTACGAAGGCAAAACCTTTTGATCTGTTTGTATCGCGGTCGGTGATGAGTTTTACAGATTCTACTGTTCCATACTCTTCCATTACTTGTCTCAAATCTGATTCCCTAACGTTGTAGCTAAGGTTTCCAATGTACATATTCATAAAATACAAAAATAAAAAATTAATAATTCAATAAAGGAGTCTTAGGAAGTTGTAGTCAGAAATGAAAATTCTCAATGTGGCTAATCGAGGAGAAACATAGTGAAACGTAGATCGTAATAAACCTCTTATTGTTTTGTTGATGCAAAGTAACGGCTTTTATTTGGTATATGCACTATACTTTATCATTTATCTGCCATATAATACCCTTTTTTGTGAAATAAGACCAAGACTTAACAATTGGAAGGGAACAGAAGGAGAGGATAAGACATAAAAAAAGTCTGGTGTGCTTGTATGCACGTCAGACTTTCAATTCTCTCGAGTGTTGTACTGAAATTATTCAGCTACAACAGCTGCGCTATCTACTGCTACAGTGTCAGCTGCTGCGGCTGCTGCTGCGGCTTCAGCTGCTGCTGCTTCTACAGCTGCGATTGAGTCAGCGATACGGAAAGATACTGCTACGATAGCTGCAGCCATCAAAACTAATTTTTTCATTTTCTTTACTTTTAAAACGTAATACAATCAATTGCTTTATTAAAACGTTGCAAAGGTATGTACTTTTTGAATATGTTGTTCTCGAAACCCCAACTTTTTTTATATTTTTTTTGGAGCTTCGGCTGTTTTTATCCCTATCTATATGTTTTACAACATATTAATCTTCGGCAATGCTGTTGTATAAGTATCTCTTGATACTTCTTTTGGGCGTTTTCTCAAATTCTGTCGGATAAAGTTGGATTTGGCTTACTTTTTCGTAGGCTGCCACGCTGTTATTCAGATTTTTGAGATTCTCATCCATGATGGTTTTAAGGTTATCCGGCTGGTTTAGTCCCAAGGAATCCAGGGCTTCATAGTCGGCATAAACCAGCGCTACCAGTCTTTTATTCCGTTCGATGACAAGACTTTCCAGGACGAAAGGCATGTTGTTGAGCCGTGCTTCTATCTCTTCGGGGAAGATATTCTGTCCACTGGAACTGAGAATCATGGTCTTGCTGCGTCCGCGTATGTATAGGTTGTTGTCGTCGTCCAGTGTACCCAAGTCGCCGGTGCGAAGCCATCCGTCTTCGGTGAAGACTTCTTTGGTGGCTTCGGGGTTTTTGTAATAACCCGTCATCACGTTCTCGCCACGTACTTGTATTTCGCCGAGTTTGTCGTCCGGGTTTTCCTTGCAGATACGGGCTTCCATGATGTCGAGTACCCGTCCGGAGGAAGTCGGGACGAATTCATTCCAGGGAGCATAGCTGATGAGAGGGGCACATTCAGTCATGCCGTAGCCGATGGTGAAGGGGAACTTGATGCGGTGGAAGAATTCTTCCACTTCCGGGTTCATGGCTGCGCCTCCTATGATGACTTCCTTGAAACGTCCGCCCAGTGCGTCAATCAGTTTCTTGCGGATTTGCCCGTATATCTGTCCGTCGAGCAAGGGAATGCTGAGCGCCCATTTCATGGTCTTTTTGTTGATGATGGGCTGTATGACATTCTTGTATATCTTTTCAATGACAAGGGGGACGGTGATAATCAGGTTGGGTTTCACTTCCTCGAAAGCTTTCATCAGAATCTTTGGGGAAGGCACTTTTCCCAACAGTGTGACGTGTGTGCCGACGGCCGTGGCGGTAAGGAAATCGAATGCGCAGCCGTATGCATGTGCCAAAGGCAGGAAAGAGAGCACTTTGTCCCCTTTCTTCAGCAGCTCGGTACGTATGCCGAAGGTGACGTTGCCGGCCAGGTTGTTTCCCGTCAGCATGACGCCCTTACTGAATCCGGTGGTGCCCGAGGTATAATTCAGCAGCATGACCTTGTCGTTGGAAAGGTCCGTGTAAACGATATCTTCCTTACGGAACCCGTTCGGGTAGGTCGCTTCCATCTCATCGCCCAGATGCTTGAGGAAACGCTGGATGGTTTCGCCGTCCCGCTGATACAGACAGCGGAAGTCGCTCAGCGAGAACACACCGCGAAGTCCAGTAAGCCGTTCTTCTTCCAGATGTTCCCAAATGGCATCGCTGGTGAAGAGGAACGTTGATTCGGAGTGGTTTACGATATGATGGACATCATTGGGGTTGAAGTCTTGCAGAATGGGGACTACGATACCACCGTAGGTGATGGTGGCCATATAGGCGATACACCAGCGGGCATTGTTCTTGCCGATGACGGCTATCTTGTCGCCGCGGCGCAGTTGGCAGTACTTGAAAATAAGATGCAGTCTGGCTATTTCTTGTGCCACTTCGCCATAAGTATAGCTCTCGTTTTCTCCATAGTTGGTATAGCAGGGGAGGTCCCAATTCTCGCGGAAACTATGCTCGTATAGTTTGATAAAGTTCTCTTGTATCATTGCACAAATTTTAGTTGAGTGTGCAAAAGTAGGAAAAATAGATTAATAATGTATATATTTGCAGCATAAATGTGTTTATAAGCTCATGATAGATACCAATATATTTCAAGATAAGACGGCGGTTTACTATACGTTGGGGTGCAAACTGAACTTCTCGGAGACCTCTACTATCGGTAAAATTTTGCGGGAAGCGGGCGTACGTACGGCGCGCAAGGGTGAGAAAGCGGATATTTGTGTAGTGAATACCTGCTCGGTGACGGAAGTGGCAGACAAGAAGTGCCGCCAGGCCATCCACAAACTGGTGAAGCAACATCCGGGTGCATTTGTCGTGGTGACCGGTTGCTATGCCCAGCTGAAACCGGAGACGGTGGCAAAGATAGAAGGTGTGGACGTCGTGCTGGGAGCCGAGCAGAAGAAGGACCTGCTCCACTACCTGGGCAATCTGCAGAAGCGCGAGACCGGCGAGGCCTACACTTCCGCTTTGAAGGATATACGTTCGTTTGCCCCGTCTTGTTCGCGTGGCGACCGGACACGCTTCTTCCTGAAAGTGCAGGACGGCTGCGATTATTATTGTTCCTATTGCACCATTCCCTTTGCCCGCGGACGTAGCCGTAACGGCAGCATTGCTTCTATGGTGGAGCAGGCCAGCCAGGCGGCTGCCGAAGGTGGAAAGGAAATTGTATTGACCGGCGTCAATATCGGAGACTTCGGCAAGTCTACCGGTGAGACTTTCTTCGACTTGGTGAAGGCGCTGGACGAGGTGGAAGGCATTGAGCGTTACCGCATATCCTCCATCGAGCCGAATCTGCTGACAGATGAAATCATAGAATACGTGTCCCGTTCCCGGCGTTTCATGCCTCATTTCCATATACCGCTGCAGTCGGGCAGTGACGAGGTGCTGAAGCTGATGCGACGCCGTTACGATACCGCCTTGTTTGCCTCGAAGATAAAGAAGATAAAGGAAGTGATGCCCGATTCCTTTATAGGGGTAGACGTGATTGTGGGTACCCGTGGAGAGACGGAGGAGTATTTCGGGCAGGCTTATGAGTTTATCAAGAGCCTGGACGTGACGCAGCTCCATGTCTTCAGCTATTCGGAGCGTCCCGGCACGCAAGCCTTGAAGATAGACCACGTGGTGGCACCCGAAGAAAAGCACCGCAGGAGCCAGCAATTGCTGGAGCTTTCGGACGAAAAGACCCGTGCTTTTTATGCGCGCCATATCGGGCAGACGATGCCGGTGTTGCTGGAACGTCCCAAACCCGGACTGCCGATGCACGGCTTCACTCCCAATTATATCCGTGTGGAAGTCCCTCATGATGCTGCCTTGGACAACCAGCTCGTGTCTGTGCGCCTGGGCGATTTCAATGCCGACGGCACCGCACTCTTGGGAGCAATGGAATGAGGAATGCCGCCTTTGCAACAAATAACTCATAACTTATAACTCATAACTGACGAAGTGAAATCAAAAATTGTCTATTGGCTGACTTATGCGGGCATGTGGCTTGTGGCACTTCTGCCTTTCCGGGCGCTTTATGCATTGTCCGACGGGCTGTACTTTCTGATGCGCCACGTCGTGCATTATCGGAAGAAAGTCGTTCGCCGCAACCTTCGCAATTCCTTTCCGGAGAAGTCGGAAACCGAATTGATGGAGATAGAGCGCAAGTTCTACCATTATATCTGCGACTATATGCTGGAAGAGGTGAAGATGCTGCGCATGTCTTTCGAGGAGCTCTGCCGCCGGATGAAGTATGATAATAAGGAAGAATACCTTGCCATGATAGAGAAGCATGGAGGCATTGTACTGTTGATTCCCCATTATGCCAATTTTGAGTGGATTATAGGCATGGGGGCCATCATGCGTCCGGGCGACATCCCGGTGCAGGTGTACAAACCGCTAAGCAATAAGTATCTGGACGAGATGTTTAAGCATATCCGCGCCCGGTTCGGAGGATACAATGTGGCGAAACATTCCACGGCACGCGAAGTGATAAAGCTTCGCCGTGAAGGCAGGCAGATAGCCATCGGCCTGATTACGGACCAGTCGCCCAACCGCAGCGAGGCCCATTATTGGACCACTTTCTTGAATCAGGACACCGTGTTCATGGATGGCGCCGAGCGCATTGCCAAGCTGATGGACTTCCCCGTCTTTTATTGTGAATTGGAACGGACATCCAGGGGATATTGCAAAGTGCTCTTCGATTTGGTTACCGAAACTCCCAAGCAGACGGCAGATGGCGAGATAACCGAGTGCTTCGCCCGTCGTTTGGAGCAGACCATCCGGCGCGAACCGGCTTATTGGTTCTGGTCTCATAAACGCTGGAAAAATAAACGAAAAGAATCTGTGCAACATGGATAAGATTGCTGTTGTCATATTGAATTGGAACGGATGTGATATGCTCCGTTCCTTCCTTCCCTCTGTTGTGCGTTTTTCGGAGGTGGATGGTGCTGTGGTGTATGTGGCGGACAATGGCTCTACGGATGCTTCCGTGGCAATGCTCCGTCGCGAGTTTCCTTCTGTGCACTTGATTCTGCTGGAAGAGAACCACGGTTTTGCCGACGGATACAATCTGGCATTGAAGCAGGTGGAGGCAGAATATGTAGTGCTGCTCAACTCCGATGTAGAGGTCACCGAGCACTGGCTTGTCCCGTTGGCAGAGTATATGGATGCCTATCCGGAGACGGCCGCTTGCCAGCCGAAGATACGCAGTTGGCGTAACAAGGGGCAGTTTGAATATGCCGGAGCTGCGGGAGGTTTCATCGACCGCTATGGCTATCCCTTCTGCCGCGGCCGTATTATGGGCGTGGTAGAAGAGGACAAGGGGCAATACGACACGGTGATACCCATTTTCTGGGCTACGGGGGCGGCTCTGTTCATCCGTCTGGCAGACTACCGGGAAGCGGGTGGGCTGGACGGACGTTTTTTTGCCCACATGGAGGAGATAGATTTATGTTGGCGGCTTCGTGCCCGTGGCAGACAGTTGGCATGTATACCGCAGAGTGTGGTATTTCATGTGGGAGGGGCCACTTTGAAGAAGGAGAATCCGCGCAAGACCTTCCTCAATTTTCGTAATAATCTTGTCATGCTTTATAAGAATCTGCCGCAGGAGGACTTGGCGTCCGTGATGCGTGTACGTGCGGTGCTCGATTATGTGGCTGCGTTCAGTTTCATGCTGAAAGGCCAGTTACCCAATGCTTTGGCCGTATTCCGTGCGCGCCGTGCCTACCACTCCCTCCGCACTTCATTGGCAGCGTCCCGCAAAGAGAATCTGAAAAAAACTACGCTTGCCGTAATACCGGAACGGACAAAAAACAGTATATTGGCGCAGTTTTATCTGCATGGAAAGAAATTCTTTTCCCAATTGTAGGAACTGTTGCCTTTTATAATTGTTCAATCTATTAAAGGTTTTGAATTATGGAAAAACTAGTTAGAAAAATCGGATTAGTGGCACACGACGCCATGAAGAAAGACCTCATCGAGTGGGTACTGTGGAACTCGGAATTGCTGATGGGGCATAAATTCTATTGTACGGGCACCACGGGTACCCTTATCCTCGAAGCCCTCCGGGAGAAACATCCTGATGTGGAGTGGGATTTCACTATCCTTAAATCCGGTCCTTTGGGCGGTGACCAGCAGATGGGCTCGCGCATTGTGGACGGAGAGATTGACTATCTTTTCTTTTTCACCGACCCGATGACCCTTCAGCCGCACGATACGGATGTGAAGGCGTTGACCCGCCTTGCCGGTGTGGAGAACATCGTGTTCTGCTGCAACCGCAGTACGGCAGACCATATCATTTCCAGCCCGTTGTTTGTCGACCCGACGTATGAACGCACTGTTCCCGATTACAGCAACTACACCAAGCGGTTTGCAAATAAGCCGGTGGTGGCCGAAGCGGTGGAATCGGCAAAGAAGCGGAAACGGCAAAAATAAGGATGAAACTCGGTTCTACTGGGCATTCTTAATCTATCGCTACCCTTCGTTCATGGACAGCCCACACTGGTGCGATAGCCCACCCTTGCCGTTTGAAGTCATAGAGTTGCACAATAATGGTGTTGGTGAATCTGCCCATTCTATGTCGTTGAGGTATTGGTAGGGGAAGCGGAACTCTGTGAGGTTTATTTTCAATAGTTCATTCCTTCTGAAGTCTGCATAGTTGTATGGGTTTGTAAAGTCGTAAGGGGTGGGCAGGTAGAGGGCATTTCTCCAATGAAACTCGGAGCTGTATTTGATAGCAAGCGGCCGGTAGCAGGAAGAGAGCGACGATGGGGAGTAATGCCAGTCGTTGTATAGCGTTTCTCATTGACTTTTTGTTGATGATGGGGCAAAGGTACGGAATATTGGTATCAATGGTTGTATTCTACGGCAGAAAAGTTGCTGCATGCTCACTGCAGAACTTCTGTATACATTTTGCAGTGCTACTGCATATCTGTTGCAGCGTTACTGCAAAGCTGTTGCAGTACTACTGCAAATATATGTGCAGTGTTACTGCAAACCGTTTGCAGCGCCACTGCAAAAAGCATGCAGTGTCTTTGCAGTGGGAAGTGTCTGTGTATCAATAGTGAATGGGGTGATTCGGCAATCTGTCATTCTCCGCGGCGTTGGCATATTTCCACTCCTGCAGCCTCTATATCCGCGCCCATCGGTGGATTGCGCTTTGCCAGCTTGAGGGTTATTTCTTCTATCTGTGGGAAGTCGTGGAACAATCGGTTTATAATTCGCCCGCATACATGTTCCAATAGTTTGGAAGGAATGTCCATCTCTGCCTTCACAGCTGTATGTACATCGGCATAGCTCACGGTGTCGGCTACGTCGTCCGTTTCTGCCGCACGCCGGATATCAACTTGCAGGCGCAGGCTGACGGTAAACTCATTGCCTACCACGGTTTCTTGTTCACCCACGCCGTGATGGGCGAAGAAGCGAAGCGTGTCAAGGAAAATATAACTGGTCATTACTTGTAGATTGTTTTCTGCAAACTTACTGATATTTTGTGGTACGGGCAAATCAGTATCCGGTTATTACGATTCAGGTTGCGGATTGTATTCTGTAAAATATAAAAATAGCGCGAAATTGTTTTTTATAGAATACAATTATGTGAGGGTCGGAATAAACTTATCGAACTATTTTAGGCACGGAATTATACGGGTTATCACGGTTGCTTTCAATATTATCCGTGATTGTCCATGTAATCCGTGCCTAAAATAATACTTTGCTAAGAATCCTTTCTTATCTTCCGGTGCTTTCTATCATGCTCCTTATTTTCTCGTTCAGGCTTTCTGCCTTCATCAGTTGTTCCAGTGTCAGGTGCATGCGCCAGCGCCAGTAGTGCCGCGGGTTGGCAGGAATATTGATGCGTTCTTCCTGCACGTTCGGGTTGCGCCATTTGCCGTCCATGGACATCCAGTCTTGCAGGGAGAGGATGCAGAGGATGGAGTTGCTATGGAGGTGATTGCGAACCACTTCTTCGCAGAGCTCCGGCGTGGCCGTTGCCGGTGCGGCACCGTAGTGCCCGAGCATGGTGTTGTAGTAACGCTGCGTCTGTTGGAAGTCTTCTTCCCACCAGCCGCGCAGGGTAGACATGTCGTGTGTGGAGATGGTGCAGACCGAACGGTACGGATACCAGTCAGTGTGGCCGAATTCTTGTTTCGGGTCTTTCGGCATACGTTGTATCTCCAGGGAAAGGATACGCAGGTCGTTCATCACCCATGCCACGCAATCGGGAATCATGCCTAAGTCCTCACCGCATACCAGCATGCGCGTGGACTGTGTCAGTTGCGGTAGTTTCTTCATGGCTTGCTGTCCCCAGAAGTCATTGTGGCGGTGATAGTAGTACTGGTCATACAGCCGGTTGAAGGCAGCCTTTTCCCAATCGTTCAGTGCGCGGTAGATGTAGTCGTGCTGCACGCCGATGCGCGGATGGTATTCGTGCGGATTGTTGCGGTCGGGCACGAACAGCACATCGCTGATAAGGGCGTAAAGCCCGTCACGAATCCAGATGCTGTCATCGTCCGTCTTTCCGGCAAAGTAGGCTTCCACTTTGCGCTGGGTGTCGAACTCGGGACGCATGCGGTAAACCTCCCACGTGTCTGTCGGCTCTATGAAGGTCTGCTTCACATAGTCTGTATGCGGGCCGAAGATTTGTCCGAGGAAGTACTCATGGATATAGGGCTTCAGGAAGAAGTCTTCGCGGAATGCCAGCCCGTAGCTTTCTATCTCCTCGCGCGTCATGGGCAGGGCGGGGACGAATTGTCCCAACAGCCCGTGTACGGCGTGCATCGGTATCTCCCAAATGCGGAAGAAGCCGAGGATATGGTCTATGCGGTAGGCATCGAAGTATTCTGCCATTTTGTGGAAACGCTTCATCCACCAGGCATAGCCGTCTTTCTCCATGACATCCCAGTTGTAGGTGGGAAAGCCCCAGTTCTGCCCGTTCACGGAGAAATCATCGGGCGGTGCGCCGGCTTGGCCGTTCAGGTTGAAGTAGTGGGGTTCCTTCCAGGCTTCCACACTGTTGCGGCTGATGCCGATGGGGATGTCGCCTTTCAGCACTACGCCGTTGGCGCGCGCATGCTCCGTGGCGGCAAGCAGTTGCCGGTGCAGGTTGAACTGGATGTAATAATAGATGGCTATGTGCGGATAGTCGGCGGAGTCCGGCCGGCACAATGTCTCTATCTCTTTGGCATCGTAGGTGGCATACTTGGGCCACTCGTGGAAATTCGGGGTCTTGTAGGCATCACGCAGGTAGCTGAAGACGGCATATGGCTGCAACCATTCCTTGTTGGCTTCGTAGAAATTACGGAAAGCATCCGATGCCAGCACCTTTTCCCCTTCCTGCTTGAAGATGAGGTGGAAGTATTCCCACTTTGTCTTGTTCACAGCTTCGTAGTCTACGGCGGGCAGGGCATTCAGTTCTTTCTGGCGTTTGTTGAATTCGGCCATCACCTTCTTGTCCTTCAAGCTGCCCAACTGCTTCAGGTCGGCGTACATGGGATGGAAGGCATAGATGGAGATGCTACTGTAAGGGTAGGAGTCTGTCCAGGTATGCGTCATGGTAGTGTCGTTGATGGGCAGAATCTGCACTGCCTTCTGATTGGTGGCAACTGCCCAGTCAATCATGCGCTTCAAGTCGCCGAAATCGCCTACACCGAAGCTTTTCTCGGAGCGTAGGGAGAATACGGGTACGGCTACTCCGGAACCTTTCCATGCAGGAAGATTGAAGTATACATAACGGTCGCCGACAGCCAGCGTTTCGTTGGCGGCTATCTGCGGGTCGGCCATATAACGGTTGGGATTGTTCTCCCAGGCCACGGCACGGCGCTCTTTCTTGTTGTAAAGGACGAATTTATATTCCAGCGGGAAGCTGATTTTACCGGCATCCACTTCTACCTGCCATTCGGGGAAGTCGATGTCGCTCATAAGGGCAGCTTTGTCCGGGTTCCAGTCACCCAGCGCCTTCTGGTTTCCGCAGAGTGCCAGGCAATGGTCGCTGTCTATGCAGGGGGCGTACGCCTTTATCAGCAACCCCTTTTTGTAGCTTTTCGGGGCGGCACTGCGTTCGCGATGCGCCAGCAGGGATTCTGTGAAAGCGGATGTATAAAAATACTGCTGCTCGGGCAGATTCTTCCAACAATCTTCTATGCGGTAAACTTTCTTCGGATTGTCTGCAACGTGCAGGATGCGTGGCAGGCTGTTCCACTCTGTCCGTATGGTTCTGCCATCTCGATAGATGTGGTAACTGTATTCGACGCTTCCATTACCGAGAATCTGGATATCCACTTCCGCGGTCCAGTGAATGCCGTCTACAGTGTGCAGGGGGGTGGCTTTGTCGGGCTGGTTGTTGCCAAGTTCCGGGATGGAACCCAGGACTCTGACTTCTTCACCCCAGCTGGTACGATACTCGATATTGAATATTAGTGTCATATTATATTAGATTTAGAAGTAGCAATAGCTGCAATGATTATGCAAGTATAGAAATTATTCCTCATAATCATGCAGCTACCGTTATCTAAGTCATTTAAATTCCTATGCAAACGTTTGTGCTTGCCGTGGGATTATCCACAGCGGGAAGCTCCGCACGTCTTGCAGATGAGGCAACCTTCTTGGTAAACCAGTGTTTCGTTACCGCAGTTGGGGCATTTCTTGCCTTTGGCTTCCGTGCCGTCCTGGATGTATTTCTTCAGGGCGCGTTCCACACCGTTCTTCCAGGTGTTGATGTTTTCGCTGTCCAGTTGCAGTGAACCTACCAGCTTGATGACCTGCTCGATAGGCATGCGGTAGCGCAATACACCGGAAATCAGCTTGGCATAGTTCCAATACTCTTTGTTGAACTTCTCAGACAGACCCTCGATGGTGACTTTGTATCCGCGCTTGTTCTCGAACTGGAAGTCGTAACGCTTGTTTCCGTGCTCATCCACATTCTTGATGATGTGGCCCGACACCACATTCTTCGGCAGGATGATGCCTTCATCATCATCCAGCACACCGGTGAATATTTCGTAGGGATGATTGTCCAGCAAGCCGACGAATGCCACCCATTTCTCCTTGTTGTTCTGGAAGCGGACAACGTCTGCATCCAATATTCTGGGACGTGTTTCAACGACTGTAGGCGGTTTGCACGGGGGAAGCTCGGACTTCTTGTCGCTCTTGGTAGAGATGAGCACGCCGGAACGCGAACCGTCGCGGTAAACCGTACAACCCTTGCAGCCGGATTTCCATGCTTCTACATACAGACGGTTCACGAGGTCTTCGTCTACGTCGTTCGGCAGGTTGATGGTTACGCTGATAGAGTGGTCCACCCATTTTTGGATACGTCCCTGCATCTTGACTTTCATCAGCCAGTCCACGTCGTTGGAGGTTGCTTTATAATAAGGTGATTTCTCTACCATGGCATCCACTTCTTCCTGCGTGTAGCGTTTGGCGGGGTTGTATCCTTGTGCTTCCATCCAAGTCACGAACTTGGGGTGGAACACGATATATTCTTCAAAGGCATCCCCGGTTTCGTCGATGAAGTCCACATGAACGTTCGTATCGTTGGGATTCACTTTGCGGCGGCGCTTGTACACGGGCAGGAATACGGGCTCGATACCGGAGGTGGTTTGAGTCATCAGGCTGGTGGTGCCGGTCGGGGCGATGGTCAGACAGGCAATGTTGCGGCGTCCGTACTTCTTCATCTCCTCGTACATTTCCGGGTCAGCTTCACGCAGGCGGTTGATGAACGGGTTGTTCTTTTCGCGTTCTGTATCGTATACCTCGAATGCGCCGCGCTCTTTGGCCATTTCTATGGAGGAGCGATAGGCGTTGAGTGCCACCGTCTTGTGTACTTGCTCCGAGAATTCGGTTGCCTCTTCAGTGCCATAACGCAATCCCAGGGCGGCAAGCATGTCGCCTTCTGCCGTGATGCCTACACCGGTACGGCGGCCTTGGGCGCTTTTCTTGTAAATCTTCTGCCACAAAACGCGTTCTGTATGTTTCACGTCTTCACTTTCGGGGTCGGCATCTATCTTGCTCATGATGCGTTCTATCTTTTCCAGCTCAAGGTCGATGATGTCGTCCATGATGCGTTGGGCCAAAGCTACATGCTTCTTGAATAGCTCAAAGTCAAAGTAGGCGTCCGGCTTGAACGGATTGACCACGTATGAGTAAAGGTTGATGGCGAGCAGACGGCAGGAGTCGTACGGGCACAGTGGAATTTCGCCGCATGGATTGGTGGATACGGTACGGTAGCCCAGGTCTGCATAGCAGTCGGGCACGGATTCCTTTAATATGGTATCCCAGAACAATACACCCGGTTCTGCCGATTTCCATGCATTGTGCACAATCTTTTTCCATAATGCGGATGCGTCAATGTCTTTTTGAAATGCCGGCTCTGTGGCGTCAATCGGATATTGCTGTGTATATGGTTTGCCTTCGATGGCGGCCTGCATGAAGTCGTCGGTCAGTTTTACGGAAACGTTGGCTCCGGTCACTTTGCCCTCAGTCATCTTGGCATCGATGAAGGCTTCCGAGTCGGGGTGTTTGATGGATACGCTGAGCATCAGTGCGCCGCGGCGTCCATCTTGAGCTACTTCGCGTGTAGAGTTTGAATAGCGTTCCATGAAGGGAACCAAGCCGGTGGAGGTCAGTGCCGAGTTCTTTACCGGTGAACCTTTCGGACGGATATGGGATAAGTCGTGTCCCACGCCGCCACGGCGTTTCATCAGCTGTACTTGTTCTTCGTCTATCTTGAAGATGGCACCATAAGAATCCGCTTCGCCGTCCACACCGATAACAAAGCAGTTGGACAGAGAGGCTACCTGATAGTTGTTTCCGATTCCGGTCATCGGGCTTCCTTGCGGAACAATGTACTTGAAGTGGTCGAGTAAGCCGAAAAGTTCCTCTGAACTTAATGGATTGGGGTACTTGGCCTCAATGCGGGCTACCTCATTGGCTATTCGCCAATGCATGTCTTCCGGAGACTTTTCGTAAATATTTCCGAAAGAATCTTTGACTGCATATTTGTTTACCCAAACTCTGGCAGCCAACTCGTCGCCTTGGAAGTATTTTAAAGATTCTCCGTAGGCTTCGTCATAAGAATAATTTTTCTTTTCCACAATGTTGTATCTCTTAGGATTAGTTACAAATAAGTAAAGTTGTAGAAGTTGTACTTATCGTTAACAAATGCATTTGCAAAGCTATGAATGTTTTTCAACTTGGCAAAATTAAAATGAATGTTTTTATCAACCGATGTATAGTTTTCTATTGATTGCTATTAATTTATTGGTTTATAATGTTTTAATGATTTGAGTAAACGAATAAGTTTTCCAAAATGGAATTTATTAACAACTTGTTGGGCTGAAAGGTTCTCGGTTTAGTCGAACATAAGGTTACTTTTATCTGCTCGTAGAGATAATAATTGTTCATTTCTTGTTGAAAAGATGTATTTTATTCCGGATATATGATGATAAAAAAAGTGTGAACTCTTGAATGAATTGTTCGTGGATTACATTATCTTTGCAAAAAAAGAAAGAATGGAAAGCTTGAAACAAAGGAGAACAATCCGAAAATACCAGCAGAAGGATATTTCTGCTGATTTGTTAAATGATTTGCTTGAAACCTCTTTCCGGGCTTCTACAGTCGGGAACATGCAGGTTTATAGTGTGATTGTGACGCGTGATGCAGAGCGTAAAGCCAAACTGGCGCCTGCACATTTCAATCAGCCGATGGTTCGGACGGCGCCGGTAGTGCTTACTTTCTGCATAGATTTGCGCCGCTTCAGCAAGTGGTGTGAGCAACGTAAGGCTGAGCCGGGATACAACAACTTTGAGTGGTTTGTGACGGGGGCTGTCGATACCTTGCTGGTGGCACAGACTTTTTGTGTGGCTGCCGAGGAGAAGGGGTTGGGCATTTGCTATCTGGGAACTACCACTTACAACCCTCAGATGATTGTCGAAGCGTTGGAGTTACCGGAATTGGTGTTTCCCATCACGACAGTCACAGTGGGATGGCCTGCCGAACAGCCGGAACAAGTGGACCGTTTGCCGCTGGAGGCCATTGTACACGAAGAGGTTTATCATGATTATACTCCTCAGGACATTGACCGGTTGTATGCCTATAAAGAATCGCTTCCTGAGAACAAGCAGTTCATCTTGGAGAACAATAAGGAAACGCTGGCGCAGGTCTTTACAGATGTGCGTTATACGAAG
>OHLI01000843.1_pt1 | contig 14605 bp, 10 predicted proteins | sample 1569051 | NCBI WGS metagenome assembly OHLI01 (sample SAMEA3879561, study PRJEB24766) | human gut metagenome | biome: human-associated habitat; feature: feces | place: USA | collected 1985/1987
GGCAGCGACCTGTATTGTTCGCCACAGGCAGAGCGGGAGATTTGCAGGAGAATAGAGCCGTATGGAGTGCATGGAATCCATTTTGTGGATTCTGGCAATTATCATTATGTTACAAAGATATTTACGGATCAAATTCATAGGCCATTTTCTTTGATTGTTTTCGATCATCATACAGATATGCAGCAACCGTTAATGGAAGGAATGATGAGCTGTGGCGATTGGGCGGGAATGGTTCTTGATCAGAATCCGGCATTGCAACAATTTATTTTGATCGGACCGGCGGAAGACGATATAAGGCAGATTCGGACAGAGTATCCAGATAAACTGATAACTTTTTCCGCAGAGGAAATCCGTAAGGGAGAAGGTGTGGAACGGTTAAAACAGATTCACGGCGGTGTACCGTTGTACATTTCAATCGACAAGGATGTGCTTTCTGAGCAATACAGTGAAACAAATTGGAATCAAGGCGAACTGACGCTGGGGATGCTTGAACATATGCTTCAATATTTTCTGGAGCGGGCACCCGTATATGGTATAGATATCTGCGGGGAATGCTCTACAGCGATAGCCCTGCCGGAATATTTTCAGGCAGAGGGTATAAATGGTAAGACAAACGTAGAGCTGTTTCGATTTTTGCGTAGTTATTGTTGTAGTTGAGCTGGATACAAATGTGCGAAATACAAGAGCAAGAAATTTGTACTAGAGATTAGAGTATGAAGAGATAGGAACCGATAAATGAAGCAAACCACACAGAAAACAGCATATTTCCACCTTCCCGGGCTATTTGAATTCTATGAGTTATACGAATTATTTCTGCCGTTGTTCCGCGAGCACCGGGAATATTTTTATGATTGGTGCGAGATCGCCTCGATTTATGGCGCGCCGGAGGGCTGCATTTGGGGCGGCGGACGCGTGGGCTGCGGCAAGCAGGACCCGCGCGCGGTTCTGGCGCTGACGCTGCTGGCGTATAACCGCCGCATCGCGCGCAGAGTCGTCGCCATCTCGCAGGAGGTGCAGTCCATCGGCGCGGGCAATCTCTACTTGCAGCTGGAGCCGAAGGGCCGCGACGAGATCTCACAGCTGACAGCCAGCGTCGAGCAGATGCGCCTGTCGCTCCTGCGCAAGACCAGCGAGGAGCAGCGTGCCGTATGGCGGGCAGCGTGGGCGGATGCGACCAACCGTCATTTGGAGAGGTACGGGCATGACGAGCGCATCGACCACCGCAGCAACGCCGCCAGAGGGCTGGACGAGCAGCCCACCATTCACGAGGGTGTGACCGCACGCGCACTGGAACGAAAAGGCATGATTGCTGACCGCTGCGAGATCAACCGGCAGATCAAGGCGGACAATGCCCTGCTGCGGGAGCTGAAAGCTGAAATCAAAAAGTTGACCGCACTGGTCGCCCGCACCGTACCGGCCATTGCGGAGGGGCTGGAGAAGCTGCGCAGCCGGGTGCTGATCTTCTGTTATCAGCTCTCTCACATTCGCAGCGGAAAGGCGCATATTCAAAAATCCCTTGCCGTATGGAAGCCGGAGCTGGAGCATTACACTGGTCTGGTGCAGCAAATCAAGGAAAAGAGCAAGGAGCGCAAAACACTAGTTGCCGAGAAAAAGGCATTGCCAATATACCATGTGAAACGCCACAAGGCGCTGGCTGTCCGTATTGCAGAGCTGACGGAAGATTTAGAGGAACTGCGTTCCGAAAAGGCACTCCTTGTGCAAAAATTTGAGTATGCGGAGGATGCAGGCGCAGAGGCGTTCCGTAAGGATATTGCTATTATGGAGGCTGGCCTGAAAAAGCTGGAGGCGCAGGAGCAAAAATACTCTGCCGAGTTGGATAAGGCTTTGGATGAATACGCTGAACTGAAAGCGCAGGCTGCGGATTTTGACTCGGTAGAGCTGTACAAAGCACGGCAGGTCCTCCGTCCTGCGCAGGAAAAGGCAGCGGAAAGGCAGTTGGAGGAAACCTTGCAGAAGAAGCCTTCGTTCAGTCTGCTGCTCAGCGCAAAGCAGGAAATATCCAGACTGCTTGGAGAGGACACAGAAGAGCGGCAGGCACGGCAGATGGTTATTCGTCGGCAACGGTCAGACCCGCAAAAGCCCAAGCACTTCCAGCGCTAAGTGATAAGAATGCACATTTTCCCTATTGACTTTCCAACTCTAATCCGTTAGAATAATACTAACAGATTAGAATGAAAGGCCGCTAGAATGAGTATACCAAAAGTTTTTGAAAGCGAATACCGTTTTTGCCTGATCCTTTGGGATCATGAACCCATCAAGAGCAGAGATTTAGCTCAACTTTGTGAAGAGCAACTAGGCTGGAAGGTTACTACCACTTACACGGTAATAAAGCGTTTGTCGGAGCGTGGCGTGATAAAGAATGAGAATACAATCGTTTCTTCGCTGGTATCCAAGGAGCAGATACAGACAGCTGAAATTGAGGAATTGGTCGAGAAAAAATTTGCCGGTTCGATTCCGGCCTTTTTGACTGCATTTACCAAAAGCCAACAGCTCACAGCCGATGAAATTCAGGAGATGCAGCAGATGATTGACCGCTTTCGGAAGGAGCATCCGGATGACTGAATTGTTTATGAAGCTGCTTAATATGAGCATCAATGCCGGATGGCTTGTTCTGACTGTTCTGCTTGTTCGCATCATATTCCGTAAGGCCCCCAAATGGCTGTTCCCCGTATTGTGGAGCTTTGTGTGGATTCGGCTTCTCATGCCAAACGCATTGGAAAGTCGCTTGAGTGTCATTCCTGATATAAGTGGCTTTTCGGCATCCGAGCAGGGCCTGCTTTCTGCTAAAGGTTTCACTGCTCCTGTTCCTTATGTTGGAATCGTCTGGTGTACTGGTATGGCAGCAATGCTTCTGTTTGAAGCATTAAGCTATGTACATCTCCGCAGCAAAGTAAAAACTGCTGTCCGGCTCTCGTCAAACGTGTATCAAAGCGAGCATGTGAATGCTCCATTTATTCTTGGCCTGTTTGCGCCGCGCATCTATATTCCGTTCCATATAAAGAGCAAGGAATTGGATAGCATAATTGCACATGAACGTGCGCATATAAAACGCCGCGATCATTGGCTAAAGCCCATTGCGTTCTTAATTCTTTCTCTTTATTGGTTCAATCCTTTGATTTGGATTGCGTATTATTTCCTTTGTAAAGATATTGAGTTGGCATGTGACGAATACGCTATCAAGGATATGAGTGATTCTCAGCGCGCTGCGTATTCGCAGACGTTGCTCTCCTGCACTGCAAACCAGCGTATTTTTGCGGCCTGCCCGCTGGCCTTCGGCAGTAAGAATGTGAAAACACGAATCCGTGCTGTACTTTCTTATCGAAAGCCTCATACTTGGATCATAACCGTGACCGCGATACTTGTTTTGGCAGTTGTCGCCTGCTTTATGACAAACCCGAGACAACCAAAAGAAAGTACTGCTCAGGGTAGCAACTATATTGATCTAAATCAGCCTCCAACATTGGACGTGATTCAAAATGGACAAACTATTTCGGATAGAAGTAGTAGCGAAGATCGGCAACGTGAAGTAGAGCTTGAGAGCGCTTTGTTGGGAGAAGCGATAAAGAAGCAAGAGTCTCTTATTCAAATTCAAACAACTGATTTTTACAGATGAAAAGTCCTACGTTATCTATAGGATTGACGTTAATTTAACTGTCGATGTGGTTACATGGAAGGAGGGAAAATTCATGAAAATCATTTGAGGAAGCACATGGCCTGTCTGTTCAACGGATTCTGGCTCATGTGCTGAACCAAGAAGACATCAGACAAAAATCAGTTAAAAAGGGGCGTTGTTTATGCAAAAGATCAAGTCACTGGCCGCAGTTTTTCTGGCCCTTTTTATCCTCGCAGCGATTCCGACACAGGCTCTCGCCGCCGAAGCTCATGTTGATGCTATCACTGCACATACTCATCAATGGTATTTTGACCATTATGACACTACGTATATCCCAATTGACGATGAAACTCACTTAAAGACGCTCTATCCTGTGTATAAATGCTCCGTTTCTGGTTGTAGTGCTTTCGACATCAGGGATGGTTATGAATCAACGCCGTCCCATACAATGACCAGTTACTCGTATACGGGGAGCAATTATCATGCGGGTAATTATCATTATATCCGCTATGAACGGCATTGCGTCCAGTGTGGACATTCCACTGGCTATTGGGATCATTACAGCTGCCCCGGTAATGGGCATTGCATCCTGCCCCAGTCTGTTTTCCCGGTTTTGACAGATAAGTAAGTGACAGCTGAGCAGCGGCATGGGTGAATATTTCTCCCATGCCGCTGCTTGCATTATTGGAGTGCAGTTAAATGATTGTTTTCTTTTACGAAAAGGTGCGCTTAAAGCGCGGCGCTTGGCAGACGGTGAGTATTGTATTGCTGATAGCTTTCCTTTGTGCATTTTTTACTCTCTTTGATGGCTTCATTTGCCAGAAAGAACAGGATATGGAGAGCGCCTACGCAGTGATTCCCGTAACTGTCGTCGTATCCAATCTTACCGGCACGAAAACCGATGACCTGAAAATTACAGACTATATTATCAACTACTTTCTCTCTGACAAATATGCTTATGGCGGGGAGCTTCAGGAAAAAGCATTTTCCTCCTATGTGAAGGATGTTTGCCTGAAAGCATCTGTCTATTACAGCCAAGGGACGGGTTTTTCGAGTCGGCAAAAGCTGATTGGCATTACTTCTGTTGATGCCGCATCGGAATTGGCACCCGTTTCAGGAAATTCGATTACTTATTTTGAAGGATACGACGAATCAATTTTTACCTCAAATAAAGCAGAGTGTCTTGTTTCGACCGCAGCGGCAGAAGAACTGTCGCAAGATACTGATAATAATGGTAATGTCATATTGACGGTTCAGATGTCGCCTGCTGCGACCGGTGAAGCGGCCACACAGATTTCGCTCGAAATTGCTGGGACGTATTCGTCGGAATCTCAAACGATCTATTGTCCATTCAGCTGCGTTGCCGCAGTACAAACAGAGCTGGATGGGAAGATTACGGGGGATAGCTTGAGCGCCACAGTGCGCGATAATCATGAGCTGGACGAATTCCGGAAAATACTGATGCGTCACTTCGCAAATGTGGACCCATCCGGGCATCAAGAAGAAATCAATAATTCTCCAGCTCTCCGATATCAGCAATTTGCCATAACAGTTCATGACGAAACACTCCGCGAAACTCTGAATGCTTTAAATCGAAATTTGCAAACACTGTATCGACTAAAACCAATTTTTGCCTGCACAGAGGTCATGATTGGCACCGCCGCAGGTTTTTTCTATATTCATATCCGAAGGCGGGAATTTGCCATTGCACGATCTCTTGGTACAAAACGCATTGAAACGGTCATTATGGTATTCGTCGAGATATGTCTGATGTTTTTGGTTGGCGCAGCTATTGGAACAATTCTCATTCTGTTTGTCCAAGAGACTGCCACCCAATATGTCATGGCCGCAGCACTCTTTTTTGCTATGAATGTCGGGGCAATTACAGCTTGCTTGATGGCAACTGGAAAAAGCGGAATCCGATTACTACGGGAGGTTGAGTAGCATGTCCGTATTATCTGTGCAAAGTGTTTCTTATTCATACAAAACAAAATACCAAACTGTTCAGGCTGTAAAAGACGTCTCGTGTGATTTGAGTGCTGGAACTCTTTATGCGTTAGTCGGCAAAAGTGGAAGTGGGAAGACAACACTGCTTTCATTACTGGCAGGACTGGATACGCCGCAGAGCGGAGACATAATGGTCAACGGCCAGAGTTTGCGGGAAATAGACGTGGATATCTACCGCCGCAAGCAGGCGTCTGTGATTTACCAAAGCTATAATTTGTTTCCACTTATGACTGTTTGTGAAAACGTCATGTACCCCTTAAAGCTGCTGAGGCATTCCGATGCCGATGCAAAAAAAGAGGCACAGATTGCTCTTGAAAAAGTCGGTCTGGGCGAAAGTTATTGGAAGCGACTCCCTGCCATGCTGTCAGGCGGCGAACAGCAACGAGTCGCAATTGCTAGAACATTAGCTGTTCATGCGCAAATCGTTCTTGCAGATGAACCTACGGGAAATCTGGACACAGAAAACAGCTCACAAATTATTCAACTGCTTTCTAAACTGGCGCATGAGGAAACCTGTTGCGTGGTAGTTGTCACACATGATTTGGAGGTTGCCAAAGCGGCGGATGTCGTATTCCGTATGGACAGCGGCAGAATCAAGGAGGACGCTGTATGACACCTTTGAAACAGCTTTTTCGTCAACCAGTTCGCTTGCTTGCAATTATCCTGCTGGTGGGAATGGCTTCCGCTTTTATCTGTCTGAGCGCAGGCGTATTTTCATCTGCAAAGGCAACGCTTGCGCAAATTGAAGAACGCTATGTGACAATTGGCATCCCCACAACGGAGACAGAGGGTGTGACAACAGAGTACAACGGGCTGACGCTCCATCATGAAGAAAGTATAATTAGTCAAGATATGTGGGCATATATGGATCAGCTTGCTGCTGATGGAAGGATCATAAAAGGCGCGTACCAACAAAAATATATCAGTGCATATTGCCCCTCTATTCAGACCGTTACCAGCGGAAATGAAGATGGCACATATGCCCCCAGCCTTGATACGCCATATGGTCGAGCGATTTTGGTAGTTCGTATCACGTCAGTAGATGAGATAAATCTGCCTGAGTTTGCTGAAATTGCGTCCGTATCTGTTACCGCTTCGATTGAAAACGTGATTAAACTTCATCAAGACTATGCTGTTCGCAGCACGCTATACCTTACTATAGGGTGTAACTCTCGGGAAGAATTGGACGCACTTGACATTCAGGTTGGGCGACGCTACTTGGTTTATGGATCGGAATATATAGACCGAGACCTAGAACTGCGCACGACATTAGCAGAATCGCACCGGTGTTCTGTAGAAGATATTGATTTGTCTCGTATATCATATGACTTGACGGCAGATGAAAAGAAAACCGCTTCACAAGATTTCATACCAGTAGCAAAATACTCTTCTGGTGAAAAAACGTCTATTTTGGGACAGAACATGGTTGACGCAATAGATTCCTGTGCAATGACTGTTACACACTGGCACGGACTGTACCCAGAAACACAGCCAGACTATGCAATTGACGGTTCTGAAACGGGTGTACTGCTAAACGACCAATACCTTGATGTATACATGACCCCGTTGGAAACTGGTCTGGATGTCTTTCTAAGCTCAAATGCGGGAATTGAATGGCGGAGCGCAGCCCAAGAATTGGATACGCAATATCATACTGTCAGTGTGATTGGTACAGATCTTCTGGAAAGCATGTATTGTTTCCATCAAAAGGACTCTTTCGTAACAGAAGGACGGAGTTTTGGGGCGGACGATTACAAAAATGGCTCTAATGTCTGCCTGATTTCTGAAACAACTGCCATTGCAAGCGGACTTGGTACAGGAGACTGCATTGATTTGTCGTTCTACTGGGGTCCAAATCCTCTTGCCGATTTAACAGCTCCGGAATGGAAGGTGCAGCCACAGCTTTTTTCCCAAAAGATTGGGGTTTCAGGTGATACGAAAACGTATCAGATTATAGGAATTTACCGACAGTCGGACTTATGGGATACCGCAGACTATCGCTTCCTTCCGAATACCGTCTTTGTTCCTAACGCTTCTCTGCCAGAAAATTGCTATAGTAGTCGAAATGGCGTTTTCTTTACATACGTCTTGCAGAACGGGAAGGTATCTGCGCTCCAAGATGCGCTGGAATCACATGGATATCCGGCAAACATTCTGTTTTGCTTTGATAACGGGTACACCGAAATTGCTGAAACCTTGCATGGATTCTATAGCAGTGCGCAGCAGCTTCTTTTCGCTGCCTGCACAACAGCGGGCGCGGCTCTGTTCGTATTTCTTGCACTGTTTGTAAACCGTCAACGGCGGACGCTTGGACTGATGCTCTCGCTTGGTTCCGGCAAAAGGACCGCTGTGATGTTTAGCTGGGAGATAGCCGCAATACCTATCATCCTTGCGACAATAACTGGGATCATTGTTGGAATCCTTACAATGAATGCTACGACACTAAACCTGTTTTCCTCCGTTTCAGAAGTGCTTAATACAAGTTTGAGCGGTGCAGCCACGATTGGATATAACGATATGATAACGGAAGTCGTATCAATGCCAATTGCGGTTATTGCGGCAGGTATCCTGCAACTGATTGTTTATATTGTGGCGACTTACCTACATTTGCAGCGGTTGGCGCAACGATCCCCGCTTGAGTTAGTGCGGAAAGGCTAAGTTTCAGTATTGACAAGAAAAAGCAAACTTGATTGGTTATCAATTCCAATACTTCATTTAGAGAGCGCCCTGTCATGATTTTGTGCAGGGCGCTCTCTTATGAGGAAAATACCCTTGACAAATCTCTTCTCAAAAAGCCTATCTCAGCCGATATGCAAAGGAACACAGCTTCCGCAATACGGAGTTCTTTGTGGATGACGGTTACACAGGCGCAAACTTTCAAAGACCGGATTGGCAGCGCATGATGGCGCTGGTGGAAGACGGAAAGATCGGTACGATCATCACGAAGGACATGAGCCGCATCGGTCGAAATTATCTGGAAGTTGGGATGTATACCGAGATCACATTCCCACAGAATAACGTGCGGTTCATTGCCGTCAACAGTGGTGTGGACAGTGCCAACCAGCAAGACAATGAGTTCGTCCCGTTCGTCAACATTATCAACGAATACTACGTTCGGGACGGCAGCAAGAAGGTGCGGGCATCCCTCAAGCTAAAAGGAGAATCCGGCGAGCATCTGACCACAATCCCCCCGTATGGCTACGTCAAAGACACGGATAATTCAGAGCATTGGCTCGTCGATCCGGAAGCGGCACAGGTGGTCAAGCGCATCTTTTCCCTCTGCATGGACGGGAACGGTCCGACGCAGATTGCTCGGATACTCAACGAAAGAAACCTCGAAACGCCCATTTGCCATTATGAAAGAGGATCATGTATTGACGCCCACCGTTTATCAGGACAGGCAAAAACGAAAAGTCCGCTGCGCTTTGCCGGAGAATCCATACAACTGGAACGGCAGTACCGTTGCTGCAATTCTGGAACGGATGGAGTATTGCGGGCATACCGTGAACTTCAAAACACACCGGCAGTCCTACAAAATCAAGAAGACCATCGAGAATCCACCGGAGCAATGGAAGATATTCCGCAACACCCACGAAGCCATTGTGGATGAGGATACCTTTCAGAGGGTACAGGAGCTGCGCCGCAACAAACGCAGACCGGCAAGAACGGGCAAGAGCAACCTCTTTTCCGGCGTTGCCTACTGCGCCGATTGCGGAGAAAAAATGTACTACTGCACCTCGCGGAACTTTGAAGAACGACAGGATCATTTCGTCTGCTCTACCTCTCGCAAGAAGGGAAAAGACGTGTGCGGGACGCACTTCATCCGCGCGGTTGTTCTGGAAAAGGGTGTGCTGAAATTTCTGCAAATCCTGCTTTGGTATATCTCCGATTGTGAGAATCTGTTCCGCGATAAGCTGGGTGCAAAGCGTAAGGAGGACTTCAAGAAAGAACTCGCCGCAAAGCGCAGACAGCTCACGCAGGCACAGCGCAGGATGGAAGAGCTTGACCGTCTGTTCAAACGGCTCTATGAGGACAATATCTCCGGCAAAATCAATGATAGCCGATTTGAAAAGCTGTCCGCCGACTATGAAAATGAGCAAGCAGAGCTGACGGAGAAGATGCAGCTTTTGGAGCAGGAAATTACCCAGCAGGAGGAAGAAGCCGACAGCATTGAGCAGTTCATCCTCCGGGCGAAGAAATATCCCAACTTGCAGGAACTGACGCCCGCTGTGCTGCATGATCTTGTGAACAGGGTCTATGTTTCTGCGCCGGATAAGAGCGGCGGGCATCGAGTGCAGGATGTGCATATCAGCCTCGCCTGCATTGGTTTCCTGCCGGAGAGCATCATTGCCGAAATGCTCACGCACGCATCAAAAAGCAGAACAGCGTGACTTCCGCCACGCTGTTCTCTCTAAAGCTATAAACCTGTCTTATGTGCTGCTACCCTGCGGGATGCCTTTTTTGCGCGGTATTGAAAAAAATCAGCCAGTGAAACCGGAATCCTCCACGGCGACATAGTTATCCGCGATAATGGCCTGCTTGCCTGCCGTAAAATCCTTTTCCTCTATGGCGCGGATTAAATCCTCGTGCAGCTTCACGGAGCGCTGGTCATCCATGGAGGAATTATAGAATAGCAGACATACGGCGATCGTATTGTACACCTCATCCAGATATTTCTGGTAGTATCGATTGCCGCTGGCCAAGGCGATTTCCCAGTGGAAGGCCCGGTTATATTTCACAAAATCACTGATGGAAAAGTTTTCAGAAACCTTGCGTAGTTCTCCGTTATACTCGCGCATACGGTCAACAGCAGCCGGCGATATTCGCTCAATGGCAAGAGAAAAGGCGCCGACCTCCAGACTCTCACGGATCTGAAAGACGCTCTTAATGTCGTTGGGATGGAACCGTGTCACCATCATGCCTCGGTTGGGGGTACCCTCGACAATCCCCTCATAGCGCAGTCGGTTCAGCGCCGTGCGAACAGAAGTGCGGCTTACGCCGGTTTCCCGAACGAGGTCTTCCTCAATCAGGCGATTTCCCGGGAAGAAGACCTTGTTGATAATGGCTTCCTTCAGATATTCATAGGCGATATCCGCCTGACACTTCTTCATCATAGCAGCTCCTATGCCGAGTTAGAGTTTGCAGGATTTGCAGGAAAGGTATCGGCAACCTGACCTTATAAGGATATTTTATCACAATTTACGGCGATTTGCAAGTGCAGACCGCAGAGTAGGCGGCACAGACCGTTGCTCCTTGCGGGCTGTTTTTTTGAATGCTCAGAGCTATATTTGATGGCATTTCGTGCAGGTGCCGGTACTTTCGCAAGGAGGCTTGCCAACTTATGCCATGGTTCAGGCAAACAGCAGCAAGGCCTGCCGCCGCTCTTTTCCACCTTGCCCCCGTTGCCGTTCAGTCCGTTGACCGCCATGCGGCACGGCTCAGCGCAGCAGCCTCGGAGGGGTGCTGCTCCACGTCCTTTTCCTCATAGGAAATGCCTGCCGTTTGGCTGCGCCACAAGCACCGGTAAGTCCCTTTCCCGGCGGTGCCGTCAGCGGCGCGGCGGGGCAGACGCAAAAAAATGGGGCGGTGTTGGCGGGAAAAGGGCAACCGGAGGGGGAATGGCGCGGAGAAGATGAAGGGGGGCTATGCGATGCACGAGAACAGGAGAGCGCAGGGAGACAGAGAGGGTACGTGGGCCGAGTGCGATCTGTGCGGCCGAGAGATCGGTTGGGGCGAGAGCTACTACCGGGTGGGCGGTGAAAATGTGTGCCGGAGCTGTCTGGCGGATTTTGCCGCCCAGATCCTGCGGGTGTATGAGGTGAGAGGGGGAGAGGACGTATAGGCGGGAGAAAGCGCAGTTCGGAAAAGGAGATACGGAGCTGTCTGACCGATGCGGCGCGGCAGCTGAACCGCGCCGCAGCCACCGCCGCGGGGCGGATGGAGGAGGGGACGGCGGATGTGAAGGAGCTGAAGGAGTTGGCGGCGGTCCTACAGACGTTGGCGGGTCTGGAGAAGGTGTTGGAGCCGATGCAGGCGGCAGGGAAAAAGACGGATAGTACAGTGCGGGTGGTGCTGTCCGAGGAAGCGGAGGAGCTGAGTCAATGAGCGGCGTCACCGTGGCGCTGGGGACGCCCAACCCGCGGCAGAGGGAGTTCTTACAGTGCCGGAAAAAGTACGTTGCCTTCGGCGGCGCACGGGGCGGCGGCAAAAGCTGGGCGGTGCGGTGCAAGGCAAAGCTGCTGGCGCTGCGGTATCCGGGCATTCGGCTGCTGCTGGTGCGGCGGAGCCTGCCGGAGCTGGAGGCCAACCATCTGACCTTCCTGCGGCGGGAGCTGGCGGAGGTGGCGGAGTACCGGGCGGGCGACAAGCGGTTCGTGTTCGGCAACGGCAGCATTCTGCAATTCGGGTACTGCGGGAGCGACCGGGACTTGGACCGGTATCAGGGAGCGGAGTACGATGTGATCTTTCTGGACGAGGCCACCCAGCTGAAGGAGCTGTGGATGCGGCAGATCGCCGCGTGCCTGCGGGGCGTCAACGATTTTCCCAAGCGGATCTACTACACCTGCAATCCGGGCGGGCCGGGGCATGGGTACATCAAGCGGCTGTTTATCGACCGGCGGTATGAGCCGGGGGAGGACCCGGAGGACTATGCCTTTATCCCGGCGAGGGTCACGGACAACACGGCGCTGCTGGCCCGGCAGCCGGACTATCTCAAGACGCTGGAGGCGCTGCCGCCCAAGCTGCGGCGGGCGTGGCTGGAGGGGCGCTGGGACATCATGGAGGGACAGGTGTTTCAGGAGTTTACGGACGACCCGGCGCACTACGAGGATCGCCAGTGGACCCATGTGATACGGCCCTTTGATGTGCCGCGGGAGTGGAGCGTGTACCGAAGCTATGACTTCGGCTACGCCAAACCCTTTTCCTGCGGTTGGTGGGCGGTGGATCACGACGGATGCGTGTACCGGATCGCAGAGCTGTACGGCTGTACCGCGACGCCCAACGAGGGGGTGCTGTGGACGCCGGACAAGCAGTTCGCGGAGATACGGCGCATCGAGGAGGAGCATCCGCTGCTGCGGGGGCGGCAGATACAGGGGGTGGCTGACCCGGCCATCTGGGACGCCAGCCGGGGCGAGAGCATCTATGAGACGGCGCTGAAGCACCGCATCTTCTTCGTGAAGGGGGACAACCGGCGTATCGCGGGGTGGATGCAGATGCACTATCGGATGAGCTTTGACGAGCAGGGGTATCCCATGCTGTATGTGTTTGAGAACTGTCGGGCGTTCATCCGAACAGTGCCGGCGCTGCTGTACAGCCAGACGGCGCCGGAGGACGTGGATACCAGTCAGGAGGATCATGTGGCCGACGAGAGCCGGTACTTCTGCATGACGCGGCCCATCGCGCCGGTGCGGGCAGAGGCGCGGGAGGTGGCCGAGGATCCGCTTGATCTGCGGTCGGGACGGTTCGGAAGCTGGGGCGGCGTGAGAAGAATTTGAGGGGCGCTGTATCGAACCGTGCAACAAAACGGCGGGAGACCACAGAGACAGCAACAAGGAAAGGACGGTGCATATGGAACAGGAGGTCATGCGGCCGAGGATCGGCGCGCAGGAGGTGCTCCGCGCGGCGGAGATCCTGCGCAAGTACCGGCGCGGCAAGGAGAATCTGGACAAGCGCATCATCGACAACGAGCAGTTCTGGAAGCTGCGGCACTGGGAGCAGATGGAAAAGGCGGGGGAGGGCGGCAACCCTGCCGACCCAAGACCCGCCAGCGGGTGGCTGGTGAACTGCATCCTGTCCAAGCACGCGGATGCCATGGACAGCTATCCGGAGCCTACGGTGCTGCCCCGTGAGCCGGACGACCGGGAGGAGGCGGCCAAGCTGACGCGCATCCTGCCGGTGATCCTGAAGAACAACCGGTTCAAGCGGGAGTACGCCAAGGCGTGGTGGAACAAGCTGAAGTCCGGCTGCGCCGTGTACGGCGTGTTCTGGGACGGGGACAAGCTCCACGGACTGGGGGATGTGGACATCCGCAGCATGGATGTGCTGAATCTGTTCTGGGAGCCGGGAGTGCAGGACATTCAGGCGTCGGAGCATTTCTTCTCCACAGAGCTGGTGCCGGATCACCGGCTGCTGCGGGAATATCCCCAGCTGGAGGGAAAGCTGGGCCGGGGCGGCGGGGCGCAGGTGAGCCGGTATCTCTACGACGACAGGGTGGATACCTCCGACCGGTCGCTGGTGGTGGACTGGTACTACCACACGGAGGTCAACGGACAGCCGGTGCTGCAATACTGCAAGTTCGTGGGGGAGAATGTGCTGTATGCCACGGAGAACGACCCGGAGATGGCGGCGCGGGGCTGGTACGACCACGGGAAATACCCCTTCGTGTTCGACGTGCTGTTCCCGGAGGAGGGCACGCCCTGCGGCTACGGATATGTGGATCTGTGCAAGTCGGCGCAGAAGCAGATCGATCTGATGAATCAGGCAATTTTGAAAAACGCGCTGGCGGCCACCACGCCCCGGTTCTTCATCCGTTCCGACGGCGCGGTGAACGAGGAGGAGTACGCCGACTGGACGCGGCCCTTTGTCCACACCAACGGGAATCTGGGAGCGGATTCCATCGCGCCCATCCGGGTGCCTACGCTGGACGGCGTGTATGTGGCCATTTTGCAGAACAAGGTGGCGGAGATGAAGGAGACGGCGGGCAACCGGGATGTGATGAGCGGCGGTACGGCCGGCGGCGTCACTGCCGCTACCGCCATTGCCGCCTTGCAGGAGGCCGGCGGTAAGCTGTCACGCAACATGATCGACGACGGGTACGAGGCATTTTCGCAGGTGGTGACGCTGTGCATCGAGCTGATCCGGCAGTTTTACGACGTGCCGCGGCAGTTCCGGCTGCTGGGCCGGGACGGCGGGGCGTTCGTCGCCTACGGCAACGGGGGGCTGCGGCCCAGGGCGCTGCTGACCGGG
>OHLI01000850.1_pt1 | contig 14537 bp, 16 predicted proteins | sample 1569051 | NCBI WGS metagenome assembly OHLI01 (sample SAMEA3879561, study PRJEB24766) | human gut metagenome | biome: human-associated habitat; feature: feces | place: USA | collected 1985/1987
CCCCCTCGGTCATTGGGATTTCTCGTTCACCGGCTTTTGTCTTGGGCGTGTTGATGGAAAAATAGCAGCCCTTTTCGTCACGGTGATTATAATAGACAAGCGTGTGGTTGACTCGGATAATGCCCTTTTTCAAGTCAATGTCGCTCCAGCGAAGCCCGGTGATCTCACCGACTCGCATCCCCGTGTTTGCCATAACATAGAACACTGGATACCAGTGGGTGTCCTTGGGGTGGCTGAGCATATAGTCAAAGAACAACTTCTGCTGAGCCACGGTCAATGCCTCTTTCTTCTCACGCTCAAAGCCGTGGGAGAGCTTCAGTTCTTTGAGCATATTGTCTGTTGGGTTCTGTCGAATCATTCCATCATCGACTGCCACCTGAAAGACTTGGTGGAGTACATTATGGACATTATCTATCGTGGCAATCTTCAGAACCTTGCCGTCAGCAAGGGAGTTGTAGAACTTCCGCACATCAGACTTTTTTACTTGGACAAGTCGGTTCTTTCCGAAAGACGGTTTTACAAACAGATCATACATATAAATATAATTCTTGAATGTGCTGTCCTTGATTCCCCTTTTGAGCTGACACCAAAGATCGAACATCTCATTTACGGTGATGCTTTTGACATCCGACCGTATTCCGTCGTGCTTGTCCACAATGATCTGTTCTTCCTGCTCTCTCAGCTTTTCCAGCGTCGGAGCATAAATAGAATGCCTTTTTCCGTCAGGCGTTGACCAACGGTACGCATAAGTGCCGTTGGGACGCTGGGTTTCTCCTGTTTTAAGTCGGGTACGGTTGCTGTCGAACCTTACGCCGACCTGTTTCTTTTTAGTCATAGTAACCTCCTGTTTTAGATTGAGAAGCTCTTAATCAGGAACTCCTCTAATTGCTTGCGCTTTAGAAGCCTTTTTGTACCGACCCATAGAACAAAGTCACACGACTCACGATTCGACAACTCACGAAGTTTATCCGTTCCGATACCAGTGTAAGCGGCGGCTTCTTCTAAAGTCAGGTTCATTCTTTCCCAAAGGGGAACTCGGTTATCTTTTTCCTGCTTGGTCATATCGGTTTCCTCCTTCATTTTCGTTTGGCTTTAGGATACCGATAACCACCGTTTGGAACAACGATGCGATTTTGCGAATCGCATCGTTGATTGTTAGATTGAATAGGCTCTTTCCAAAAACTCATCGAGCTTTTTCCTTTTGATGAGCCGCTTTGTGCCGTTCCACAAGACAAACTCGCAATCCTCTCTATCGGTCAGTTCCCTTAGCTTATCTGCGCCAATCCCTGAGTAGGCTGCCGCTTCATAAACGGTGAGGTTTGCTTTTTCCCAAAGAGGAACGGCATAGTCCTTACTGGGCTTTCCCATTCGTGCCGCCCTCCTTATGCTTCATAGCCTTGCGTAACTCCGAAAGGTTTGAATAACGATATTCTCGACTGTTGTACTCATCGGATTTGTAGAAAGCAGCGGTGACTCCATCAAAAATCCGAAGTAAAGCATCCTCATTCAGATCTTCGGTTGCGAGGATTTCCCTTACGGTCACTCCACTTAAAGGCTGGTGTTTCTTTTTCCATTCCCGATACGAGAAATACTGGTCGATCTCATCGTTATAAATGCCTTCGTCAATCCGTCTGTCCGGCTGGAGAAGATGGTAAATACAAAGAAGCATTTCTTCAGCCCTGTTATTATTGATGCGGCTAATGTTCAGCAGGTCGAATACACGCAAATCAACGACATCCTTGACCTGCCGAAAACCGACATCAACAAACGGGTTTGCGACCTTATACTCATCTACCTTTCTCCATTTTGGGGAGTCGAATTTGACCATCATTACCTGTTTCATTATCTATGCTCCTATCTGTTTGCGTTTTTTGCTCTCTACTAACCAACTGGGAAAAAATTTTCGATTTGAACGAAAAAACTTTTAGAAACGGAGCATATTTTTTAGGCGCTTCAGAATAGCAGCTTTCTGACAGTGGATCGTGCTTTGTGTTTTTCCGACTTTTTTAGCATATTCTCTCTCCGTCATAGGAAAATCTGATATGATTAAGCTCTCTATCAAATCTCTTTCTTCGGGGAGTAGTGTAGCGAGCGTTTCTTGGATATGTGCTTTTTGAAAGCGGCGCAGGACTTCCTCAACAACATCGCATTGATTATCTGCCAGCAATTCCTCGCCGGACATTTCATTCTCTGTGGCTGTCTGTGTGTTATAGGAAAATACCGTCATCCCGGACTGTTTCTCGATTGACGCAAGATAATCGTGTCTATCTTTCTCGGATCGCCACTGTTTTGCGGTTTCAGCTCCGCATTCTGCGATGATGATCACATCGTCAACAGAGCAGGCATCTAACTGCCCAAAGCACGCTTTTCGTTTCTGCCCCTCCGGGGTCTTAACGAAGTTCATAAACTCGAAGCTGTTCATTACGATCCAGTTATTGCCGTCAGCGGGCTGTTCGGGGTTCTTTTTGACAAGGTATATTTTTCTCATTACCGTAATCTCCTTTGAATTTTGAATTTGGTTTTCGGGTTCAAAATTCGGAGATCACGGATATTCAGCGATATAGCAGAGCCACTTGTTCAGCATCAAAAAAGGCTTCCTTTCAGAGTTTTCTCTGCCGGAAGCCCTTGGTCGGTTGTTCTTGCCGAAAAAAAGAAGCCACCGGCAAGACAGGGTAAGCCTATGGCTTACTGTCTTGTCGGTGGCCTCTCATATCTGCATAGCAAGTTTGGTTTAACCAACCGAAGTGTTCAAAGCAAGTGACCTGGAGATGGAATTACGCAGTCTGTTTCACCTCAACCATTCCGTCGTTTTGCCGTATTCAGTTTTTACCGATCAATAGTATCGGATTTGCCCTTCCGGGGCATAAAGGTCAATCTTGTCGTGTCGGCGTCCTTTTTGGACTCGAACCGCTACGGTTCCGCACCTTTTGCACTCATACTTGATTTTCCCCTCATCATTTCTATATCCGTAAAGCAATGCTCCGCAGTTGGAGCAATACATCGGTATAGGTGTCCAATTATCTTTTGTCACGCACATCACCTCATTAAGTTCCTTGACGCTTTCAGGGCTGATGAATGGTGGCATCCTTAGAGAACTGCTCTATTCTTGCCTTCTACAAACCACTTTCCGTTTTCTTCATCGAAAAGGAAAGTTTCCGTACCGCATATCATTACCGTATAACGAAGCCCTGTTCCACCGACCTTGGTCGATGCCGCACGACAGCAGTGCCTTACACGGTCGATCTCGTAGACCTCACCATCTTCAAATTTGATTTTTCGGGGTCGAGCCGTTCCATCCGTCTTATGGGTAACATCGACTTCCACATATACCTTGCGCCGTTCTTCTTCCATCCTTACACCTCATAATTCTTCATACTGGCAACCAGCCTACCAAAATGGCGATAGCCATCCAATGGCTTGTCAGAAACTTTGAACTTAGGACGATCATCGCCCGAATTGTTCAGATAGCAGGAAAGGCGTCCGTCCTTAAAATCTTTGCTGACATCAAAGATAAGAAACATTCCCTCATAAATACCGTAGTGGGTGAAATGGTTCCCTCCATCTGCACGGAAAATAATCAGATCATTGCTGCACCCCTGCAACAAACAGGACGGCATCGAAACATAGGTTTCGATCTCATCAGGCACAACAATTTCATCAATCTTGTTACTGCTTGTACTAATCATACTGACCTCCTTAACAAAGCACCCCGGTCGGCATAGTAATCTCAGGCTTTTCACTCGGCATCCGGAGATTTTGAAAAAGAATGCCGTTGCGGATGCTGTTCTTGCCGAACCGCTGGCGAATGGTTTCAATGCACTGGTCGAGCCTTTCTGCTTTCTCAATCTTTTCGATGTTCATAAACAAATCGACTTGTCGGGGCGTGTCCTGTGGCACCAAGTTGATTGCCTGAATCGTGACTGAGCGAATCGGGTTCCTCCAGTCGTATCTTTTTTCAAAGAGGGCAAAAGCCGCTTTTGCGATCAGCATTGGGGATTGTGTAGGCATATCCAATGCCGTTTGCCATTGCTTTGAAAAAAGTGTGTTGTCCCGTATGTGAATGGCGACTCCATCCGCACACTTTTTGTGGACACGGAGTTTATGTCCGATGTCCTGCGTCAATTCGAGAAAGACGGGCCACACCTGCTCGTCGTTCTCCAAATCTTCGATGGTAGTAATTCCGTGTCCCACGCTCTTAACCGGAGAAACAAAGTCGGCGTTCATAACACGAGATCGGTCATTACCGTTTGCATACTGCCAAAGGGCAATTCCGTTTTTACCGAGCCGTCGGTTCAGAAAGTCAGGATCGGTCTTAGCCAAATCGCCAATGGTTCTAATGCAATAGCTATCTAATACACGCTGCGTTGCCCGTCCCACACCGAGCAAGTCCGCTGCGGGGAGTCCCCATATTTTTTCCTGAAAGCTATCCTTCGGAATGACTGTCACAGCGTCCGGCTTTTTCATATCCGAACCGAGCTTGGCAAATATCTTATTGAAAGACACGCCGACTGAGATGGTCAACCCCAGCTCAAACTTGATAGTTTCTCTTATGTCATTTGCCACCCTTTCAGGGGAACCAAAGGTGTAGTCTGTTCCGCTGATGTCAAGCCAGCACTCATCCATTCCATACGGCTCAACTTGATCTGTGTAGCGCTGGTAGACATTTCTTGCAAGTTTAGAGTATTTGATGTACTCCTCAAAGTGCGGAGGCACTACAACAAGGTTTCTGCACTTCTGCTTTGCTTGCCATACAGCATCGCCGGTTTTTATCCCAAAGGCTTTTGCGGCGTAGTTTTTGGCGAGAACAATACCGTGTCGTTCTTCCACCGAACCACAGACTGCGACAGGATACTTCTTCAAAGCCGGGTCGAGCATACATTCAACCGACGCATAAAAGTTGTTCATATCGCAATGCAGTATTGATCTGCTCAACTAAATCACCTTATTTCTTGGAAATTCTGCGAAACCTCTTGACAAACCAAAGTGTCGTGTTGTATCATATGAACACGACATAAGTGTCGTTGTTGTGATTCAGATTATAGCACGACACCAATGTCGTGTCAATAAGAAGTGACGAAAAAAGTGTCGTGTTGCTAAAAATAGAAATCTTATGGAGGGAATTGATAATGAAGTTCAGCGACAGATTAAAAGGGCTGAGAGAAAAAAATGATATGACGCAGGAGCAGCTTGCAAAGGTTTCCGGTGTTTCCCCCCGTACCATACAGAGATACGAATGCGGAACCTCTCGTCCTCGCTTGGATGCAGCGGAGAAGCTGGCAAAGGCACTTAATATTTCCGTGGATCAGCTTCTCGGTACGGATGGTATGCTCGTTGCTCAGGCTGCGGAGCAGTACGGCGCACGAGGTGCCAAACAAGCGCAACAGCTCACAGATGAAGTAACCGGTTTGTTTACCGGCGGTGAGTTGGCACAGGATGATATGGATGTTATGATGCAAGCCATTATGGATGCCTATTGGCTTGCGAAAGAGAAAAACAAAAAGTACACCCCTAAGAAGTACCGTTCTAAGGGCAAGCAGGATTGAGTCCCATTTATGGGACACATTGTGTGTTAGAATGGAAACAGGAACAAACCGAAAAGGGGTGAAGCCGATGTATGTAAGCACTTCGGAAATCGTACAAAAAGCAAACTCCATCGTTGCTCAATGCGGAACCCGTGATCCTCTCAGAATAGCAAGGGAATTAGGAATCGAGGTAATGTATTATCCGTTCAATGAACAGCGTGGAGCATATAAAGTCTTGATGCGTAATCGCTTCATCTTTATCAAAAATGATCTGCATCCGGTTATGGAGAACATCGTGCTACTTCACGAATTAGGGCACGATGCTTTACACCGGGAGGAAGCCACGAAAGTCGGTGGCTTCAAAGAGTTTGAAATCTTCAATATGCGGGACAACCGTATGGAGTACGAAGCCAATCTCTTTGCCGCACAGATTTCACTATCAGATGAGGACTTCCTTGAACTTGCGGAAAGAGGATACGACACACAGCAGATCGCACGGACATTGAATTCAGATATTAACCTTGTCGCTCTAAAAGCCGATACGCTAATCTCTCAAGGCTACCGTTTGCGCCAACAGGAGCATTGTAACGATTTTCTACGATACGACAAATAACTAAGATGCCACCCTTTCGGATGGCATCTTTTTTATCACCTTTAATCAGCGCAAGCCGGTTTCGTTTTTTTAGCTCAAACCTGAAAGAGAGCGCATCACCAAGTCGATGTCTTTGTTTTCAAGTTCCTGAATGATGTGCAGATAGGTTTTTTGCGTAGTGGTCATACTCGAATGTCCAAGACGCCGGGCAACGCTTGCGATGGAAACGCCCGTAAATAACAGCAAAGAGGCGTGTGTATGCCGTAATCCGTGGACAGAGATGACTGGGATGTTACAGGCTTTGCAATGCCTGCCGAGAATGTCGTTCACCGTCGAATTGTAGACAGTGGAGTTGACAAAGATGGGCTTATCTTCGGGAAGGTGCTTTACCAATTCAGAAAATTGAATGACAGTTTGCCAGTCAATTTGAATTTTCCGCACAGACGACTTATTTTTCGTAGGCTGAAAGCCTCCCTTTCCCTTGTAGTCCCAAGTCTTGCTTATGGACAGTGTTTGATGGGCAAAGTCGAAGTCTTTCGGGGTAAGAGCCAGTGCTTCAGAAAAGCGCATCCCCGTCTTTGCTACCAACAGGATAAAGTAGTCCCAATTCACCTTATCCTTCAGGTCGAGCGAGATCAGCAGCGTATGTAGCTCAAACTGATTGAGATACTTAATTTTCTTAGCAACCGGTGGCTTCCCCTTGATGATTGCCTTGCGAGTAGGATCTCTTTCAATCAAGCCCTCATCAACGGCGTCAAGTATAGCGCCCTTGAGCTGGTGGTGGAAATCCATTGTTGTTTGGCGCTCGTGGAACTCAGCATAGTCGTTCAACAGCTGCTGATAAGCGATCCGGTTCATATCACATACTCTCAGGTTCGGGACGAGCTTAACGAGCCATTTCTGCGTCATCAGGTACTTATCCATCGTCACCTTTCTGATTGCGCCCTTCTTATACACCGTAATCCATTTTGCATAATATTCACAGAACAAGTCTGTTCGTTTGGTTTCTGTTAGCATCAGAAGTCCTCCATTTCATTAAAAATGGCTTACGCTGATGAAGGGTGATAAGGTTGTCGAGCTGACGAATAAACGCCCCGATTTGCTTTTGCTCTACAATATCTTTAGGTACAGAAAGGTCTATATCAAAGAAATCCTCGGCAGAAATATTGAGAAGCCCGTGATTCCTTGCACCCTCGGCAGCTCTCTCAGCAACACCTTTGTGCCACCTATCTGTATCGAAGAAAACAGTCAGATAATCCGAATCAATCTGCTGCTCTTTCTTGGGAGCAAAAACGATGTAAAGCGTTGATAGCACGCCTTTTTCGTACAAATCAAGTCTTTTGACCGCACCAAATGGATAGCCATCAGAGGTGCTTTTGTTGTAGGCAAATTCGCCGTTCAGCACCAAGTAATAGTTGCTCACATCTCGGCTTGCAACACGGTTATTAAAGTATGTGATTTGGTCAACCAAACCATATTGTGCTGAGATTGTTAATGGTAGCGTAGATTCGTTGTTTGTATTCTTGCGAACTACTCTATCAACGAGTTCGCCCAACTTACGCTGTTCCCAAGAAGAAGTAGTTCGCTTTTTATTTGCGGTCAGGATAAGCCTGCCCGCCCTTCCGGTAAAAGAAATGCACTCACGCTGATGAAGGGTGATAAGGTTGTCGAGTTGCTTGAAAAAAGCTCCAATCTGCTCTTGCTCTAAAAGGCTCGGCAGACATATTTCCATTGATTCAACATCCCCGGCATTGTAAGACGGTAACGCTCCAACTTGAACCAAGGAAGTCAAATCAACCGTTCCAAACAGAGCCTTTGCAAAGTCTGCGTCCCATTTCGTTGGGCTGAGAGAATATGACATTGTGTTGTTGTCCAAAAGGAAGGGAAAACGGCATAAACGCTTGCGATTTAGCATCACAGCAGCTCCAACCTTTGCAAAGAAAATCGCTGGCAATTCCGTAATAGGCGACCAGCGGTGATCAGCAATCTGCTCTGCTGTAACATAGTTATTAGCAACAGTCATTTCATTCTCATTGCCGTCTAAGTTCATATCGGATACTTTGAAGAACGGTACACCGATTATCCCGCCTTGATCGGCATCGGGGAAGCCTACTCCAGAGCGAGCTTTACCAATATCACCGAGCTTACGCTGTTCCCAAGCGTCTGAAAATCCTTTGAAGCGAATTGCGGGAGCATCTGATTTTTTCGTCATTCTGCACTACCTCCCAGCAATTTCTTCAACTCATTAAGTCCCAGCATATCATACTCGTTACCCTCAAGGTCATCGATCATTCCCGAAAGCGTTGCTTCGGTTTCACTGATCTGCTGTTCGACTTCGAAGAAAGTGGTAGCATACTTGTTTTGAAGGGCTTGAATTTGGCTCACCAAGCTGTCGATTACGGTATCAGGCAGTTTGTGAATGCTCTCAATGAGAGGAGCAATCCACTTCTTTTCGAGCAGATCCAAAGCCTGCTCATCGCTCAGACTTTCAATCGTATCCTTTGTTTTTGCCTGCAACGCAGCACTCTTTGCCTTGATCTCCGCCTTGATTTCTTTCTCGCTCTTGACCAAAGACTCTACCTTTTCTAAGAGTGTACGAAGCGCAACGCTTTCAGGAGAACGGTCTTTCTTCAGTTCCTTAATCTTTTTGGATACTTCTTTCGGAACGAAAGCATCGCCTTCCTCGGTGAGAACATCGTTGCAGCTCTCTTTATCCTCCTCTGTCATTTCATCAAGGATAGACTCATACTCAGAAGGGATTTCCGCCAAACGGCTTTCCAAACCGTGAAGCTCGTCCGTTTCTGTGGAGAGCAAAGTCGCCTGTACCAAGTCGAACGGGATAATATGACCTACCCAGCCCTCTTGAACTTCCTGGTCTTTACCGTCCTTTTTCTTGATGACAAGGTTCGGATCGACCTTCTTTGTTGCAGCAAAGCCTTCGGTTTGCAACATTTCGAGGTCGATGGAAATACCTGTCCAATCGTCGTCAAGAAGCTGGAACGCCGCATATTTGTCGATAAGTGGAATTTCTTTCAATCGATCGAAAATATCAGCACTCAGAACGGTTTCAGCCTTAGAGATTTCGATGCTTCCCATCCGGTCGATAAGTTCTTCTTTCAGGAATGCCGGGAAAGTGGAAAAGGCGGCGTTAAAAGCATTCTCAAATCCGACCACATCAGGGTGGCTCTTGATGGCACTCTTAATATCAGGGGTAGACACATTCACATAAGGAATGCCACTCTCGGTAAACAACGCCTTTTTCAGCGCAGGGAACGCCGTCCAGAATTCGCTCATCTCGTCAATTTCTGCTGTCGGGATACCGCCAAACATAGACGCATAGACATCCCAATGCTCGGCAGCTTCAGAGGAATCAACATAGCGAGGAATGTTCAAGTTATAATCATTGCTGCGAATTTCTTCACGACTGACGACTCGTGAAAACTTCGGAATGCTTTCACGCTTAATAAAGGTATCTGCTATGCGTTTAATGTCAGACGCACGGAGCTTGTTATTCTTACCCTCTTTGATAAACCCCTTGGATGCATCGATGATAAGGACATCTGTATTCTCACGCTTTTGACGCAGCACCATAATGATGGTGGGTATTCCTGTCCCGAAGAAGATATTTGCAGGCAGCCCGATAATGGCGTCGATATGGTTATTCTCGATCAGATTCTTTCTGATTTCACCTTCCTCACCGCCACGGAATAGTACGCCGTGGGGAAGAACGATTGTCATAATGCCGTCCGGCTTGATATGGAACAGATCGTGCAAGAGGAAAGCATAGTCGGCTTTTCCTTTGGGAGCAAGTCCAAAACGAGCATAACGAGGATCTCCCTCTTTATTGGACGGGTCCCAAGCCTGCGAATACGGCGGATTGGACACGACCGCATCCACATAGAGAGGATTATAGGTATTCACCGGATCATTTTCGTCAAAGTACGGCCAATCCTCCTCAAGAGTATCGCCGTTACGAGTGACGATATTATCCGGTTTGATGCCACGCATAACCAAATTCATCCGGGTCAGGTTGTAGGTGTTCTCCTTCAATTCCTGAGCGAAGTATTTGATGTTGTTGTCATCGGTCATATATTTGGCAACGCTCTGACCGATATTGATAAGCAACGATCCCGAACCGCTTGTCGGGTCGTAAATCTTGATTTCGCTTTTGCCCTTCAAGTGGCTTGCAACGATTTCAGACATCAGCAGAGATACCTCGTGCGGGGTGTAGAACTCACCTGCTTTCTTTCCAGCATTTGCTGCAAAGTTACTGATAAGATATTCGTAGATAAAGCCGAGAACATCGTAGTCCTGCTTGCCGTCCATAGGAATATCCTTTATCAGCGTCAGAAGCCCGCTGATTGCTTTTGTTTGTGAACCGGAGCTATCGCCAAGTTTGGAAAGACCCGTTTGCAAAGTGTCAAATACTTTATCAAACACCTTCTTGTGCGTGTTGGAAATCAGCCGGCTGAACGCAGAGAGTGCATCACGGACATTTGAAACATCAAAGTCCTTCCCCATAGAGAGCCAAGTAGAAAAGAGGTCTTTATAGGCAATAAAGTAGCCAATATTCTCTTGAACCCACTTAACCGTTTCATCATCTTCTTCTGATACGGTTTTCAGAAGTTCGTCGTCATAGTCATTTTCCTTCAAGAATTTGATTTCTTTATCAGATAGATACTTGTAAAAGATAAAGCCAAGTATGTAATCCTTATATTCATTTGCTTCGATTTTGGAACGCATTTGGTTTGCGGAAGCCCATATTTTCTGAGCAAGCTGTTGCTTATTCATCCTGTGAACCCATCCTTTTTCATTTTCTAAGGGAGATATACTACTCCACTGTTATGATACAACAATTAGTGTCCCATAAAACGGACTCACTTCTCGTCGGGAACAAACTCCATAATGTCATCGGTCGTGCATTTCAAAGCTGAGCAGATTTTCCCCAACACTTCAGTGCTTACATTTTCATCACGACTGAGCTTATTGATTGCGTATTTAGTGAGTCCAGCAGCTTCCTGCAAATCTCTTTTCTTCATATCTCGATCAAGCAGAATGTGCCAAAGTTTTTTATAGCTTACAGCCATCGTATCATTCCTTTCTCTCAACCTGCGAGTAAGTGCTAAAACACAACTTATATTATAGCACATAATCCCGAAATATCAACAATAACTCCCGATATTTCAAACTTAGTTCCTGATTTTCATACCTACTCAAACTCTCCTGCAACCGAATAGCTTGGGAACAGCGTAAGTTCTCAGATGTTGTGGCAACTCGCCGTGGGCTAACATACAAACCCTCTGATATTCGGAAAAATGGGGTTCGTGTTCTGCGCTCATCAAATATAGCCGAGGATAGTTTTGTATTAAGCGATGAAGATGTTTTTGTTGTGCGTGAAGCTGTCAATATTGACTGTGTAAGAGCAAACGACATTCTCATTACCGCAGCCAATGGGTCGTCAAGACTTGTTGGAAAACACACGATTATCAGCGGAATCCCTGAAGAATCCGCTGTTCACGGTGGATTTATGCTTCTTGGCACAACGAAAGAACCGCACTTTGTAAACGCTTCGATGGGATCATCTTGGTACAGACGGTTTATTGAGTTGTTTGTGGCTGGCGGGAATGGTGCAATCGGTAATCTCAACAAAAACGATTTGGACAATCAAGATATAGCGATTCCATCAGAAAAAGAACAAAAGAAAATAGGTTCTTTCTTTCGCCAGCTTGACAACCTTATCACCCTTCATCAACGACAGCCTTTTTTGCATTCAACCCCAGAAATTTCTCTGACTGTCCAACTGATCCATCCTTTTTATACATCCTCTTGGGAACAGCGTAAGGTTTCAGAACTGTTTAGAGTTACCCGTGGGTATGTTCTTGCAGCGACACAAACAGAAACGACGAAAACAGACGAAAAGCCTTATCCGGTCTATTCTTCACAGACCAAAGATAAAGGGTTGATGGGATACTACAAAGACTATCTTTATGAAGATGCAATTACTTGGACAACTGATGGCGCAAACGCCGGAACAGTTAATTACAGAGCCGGAAAGTTTTATTGTACCAATGTTTGTGGGGTTTTGCTCTCAAATGAAGTAAAGGCTAATCAGATGATAGCTGAAGCCTTGAACAGTGTAGCAAAGGGATATGTGTCTTATGTTGGCAATCCAAAACTGATGAATAATGTAATGGCAGACATTGTAATTCAGATACCAACACAAGCAGAAGAACGGGAACAGTTATCCTCGTTTTTTGCCAAACTCGACAACCTTATCACCCTTCATCAGCGTAAAGGAAAAGCAGCCGTCACCGGCTGCTCCAATGATGCAAATAACTCAAAAGGTGTTTATTGTAAAGCACGGGATTTCGGATACAAATGTTGCAAAAAAGTCGAATCCCCATAGATTCGATGCCTAATTGCGGTGTTCATCTTCTGTGTATAGGTTTATGATTGTTTTTCCGTGCGCTTTTGCATAGTCAAAGGCAAGCCCGGTGCCGCTTTTGGGCTGATAGCTTGTTATTGCTTTTTTCGACTTTTTTCGACTCGCCGGAAGGTATTCGTTATTATAGTAAAAGACGCAAAAGTCACTTGCCCGAATCATAGCTTGATTGCGTTCCACATAAGCAGCTTTCCCGGCAGCAGCAACTCCGTCAGGGCAAATACTGTCCTCGTATCCATCTAATAGGAACTGCATCGTATAAGCGTCTGCATCAGGATAATCCGTCCGATAGTGTATTCTGCGAATTTGGGGGTAAACTTCTCTTAGTTCTGAAACCACCTTGTAGCAGAGGGTATTAAACTCGGAATGATCTCCAAACAGAAAGATTGCTACGCCCTGCTCAAGCAGATAGCAAATACTGTCCCGCAATCGACTTGCAAGCTCCTTCTTATGCTTAATTTTCCTATGCCCGATAAAACAACAGGTCATACAAACACCACCAAGAAAAACAGTAGAGCAAATGACTATATGATTGTTCATCTGCACTTATTATTATATTTTTGCTCTATATATAAGTCAATAGCTTCACATCGAGAACAGAAAGCAAGTGGAGAATAACATATAATTATTATGGATTCGAGGTGGAGCAAATGGGCAAAGAAATTGACTTCAAAAATAGAGATAGATTTATTCAACTGGGAATCACAATTTCAGTTCTTCGTAAAATGCGAGGAATGTCGCAGGAGCAGCTTGCGGCAGAGGCGATGATGAGCCGTTCGCATCTTAGCGCAATCGAAGCACCGAATATCGTCAGACCCTTTTCCGTAGAGGTTCTATTTAATATCGCTGACGCGCTGAAGGTTGAGCCGGGTGATTTGCTGAACACCTCAATTATCCCGGATCAAATTCTAAACAAAAAAGAAAAATAGGTGGCTATGGGACAATAAAGCCCATAGCCACCTATTTTAATATTGCGGTACCCCGTATCCGAGGATTTCGTAGTGACCTACGCTGTACTGGTTTACCCGACAGCTATCACCGGAGTTTCCCTCAACGGTATAAACGATACCGTTTTCGACTTTTTGAACAATACCGGTGTGGTCGGATTGTCCGTCCTGCGGACCCGATGAACCCTTGTTATCCCAATCAAAGAAAATAATCATTCCGGGGACAGGCTCGGCAGAGCCATCTATCCACTGTCCACGGTCTTTGAACCACTGGACGCCGTTCACGCAGCCTGCATATTTGGGAACAACCCCGGTGTCAATATAGCCGCACTGATCGGCACACCAACTTACAAAGCAAGCACACCATTCCACACGGCTTCCGAAGCCGTACCAAGACCAGTACGGTTCGCCGCCTACATTGCCGACCTGCGAAAGCGCCACGGTGACGATCTGATCATCACTGTATCGGATACCGTAAAGCACCGCTGCCCAAATGGAATTGTTCTCATCCTTGAGTAGCTCGGCAAGATATTCCCGCTGTTCTGCATCAAAGCTGTATAGGTCAGCCATTTCGTCCACCGTCAAATGAGAAACGGTGATATAAAGCGTTGCCTTTGTAACCGTCGTTTCCGTTTGAACGATGTTGCCGTTTCCGTCGTCCGTTTCGGTAATTTCCGTTTCCGAGTGGCTTTCACTGCGGGAGGATATGGAGTTCATCTCCCAAAAGATGTCCGAGAGGATCTGCTTCTTGCTCTCGTCCATCGTGGCAACCTCCTGCGGGTTGTCCTTGTCGGTATTCGTTTTGACTGCATAGACTGCAAGCACATCCTTCCACACGGCTCGACCGCCGCTGATCTCCATATTATCATAGGCTACCGAGTTTTTCTCCGATTCCATCTTGGCATCGTAATCAGCGTTGATTTCCTGCACGGCAGTCTGCATCGACATTCCCGTTCCGGAATCCTCGCCGGAAAAGAATATCCCGAAAACCGAGCCGCAGATCAGAGCAATCAGGCAAATCACGACAATGACCG
>OHLI01000853.1_pt1 | contig 14470 bp, 11 predicted proteins | sample 1569051 | NCBI WGS metagenome assembly OHLI01 (sample SAMEA3879561, study PRJEB24766) | human gut metagenome | biome: human-associated habitat; feature: feces | place: USA | collected 1985/1987
GGAAGACCTGTTTACAAAGCATAACACCGTACTGCTGACCGGAGGCTCAATGATGTATGTAGATGCAGTCTGTAAAGGAATTGACGACATTCCGACCGTAGATGCCGATACACGCCAGCTCATGCTGCACAAATACGAAACAGAAGGTCTGGAAAGACTTTGTGCGGAACTTAAGCTGTTGGATCCGGAATATTACAAAATAGTAGATTTGAAGAATCCCAAACGCGTAGTCCATGCTTTGGAAATCTGCTACATGACGGGAAAGGCCTACACTTCCTTCCGCACTCAACAAAAGAAAGAACGCCCCTTCCGTATCATCAAAATAGGATTAACACGTAACCGGGAAGAGCTTTATGAACGCATCAACTGCCGGGTGGACCAAATGGTGGAAGAGGGTTTAGTGGAAGAAGCGCGCATGGTCTACCCGCATAAAAGTCTAAATTCCCTAAATACAGTAGGCTACAAAGAAATATTCAAGTACCTGGATGGTGAATGGACATTACCCTTTGCCATCGAAAAGATAAAGCAGAACTCACGCATCTATTCCCGTAAGCAAATGACCTGGTTCAAACGGGACGAGGAAATCCACTGGTTCCACCCGGAGCAGGAAGGGGAAATACTGGAATACTGTCATTGTTCCATCAAAGGCGTATAAGCCTTTCGGACAAGTGCTTCCACATCTTGATAAAGCTTCTGCATTTCTTGAGAATCAATGCTTCCTTGCTGTCTCCAGCTGTCCAACAATAGGCATGTACGGCGAAACACCTCTGCCTCTACCGTAACAAGCTGCTGCATATAGCCATTATTCTCCATATTGTACAGTTTTTCCCAATTCAGATAACGATTGGTTCCCATCCCCTGATTATAACAAAAGACATTGTTGGAAAGCCGGAGTGACCAATCACTGAGCGGAGCGGCGGCACACGCCTTGTCCCAACATACCATCGGAGGCAGAAGTCTATCCGCATCCTTCACCCAAAGCGGCACGGCAATACCCGTAGGAGGATATCCCAGCATTGTCCACATCGTAGTAAGTTCCGCCTTCTCACCCGGTTTTACGCCCTGCACCACAATGGAACAAGAAGTGCTGTTACGGGGAATAAAATCCTGGTCGACAAACCAACCGGAACCTTGCGGGCGATTAAATTTCCCGTTCTTCAAATCAATATCAAGCATGCCGTTGCGAAACGAACGTGAAAGATCATTAAATATACCCTGCGGTGTGATCCCTCCCGTTGCAGAAGCCCTCATCAGTACCCTGTCTGCCTCCATATAGCGTACATAACCTGCCCCCCGATTTGCTTCACCGGCAAAAGAGAAGTTGGTACGGGCAATGTAGCCGTAAGGAGCATCTTTGGGATTATTGGCATCATACATCGTATATTTATAATAATCCACCTCAAACATGGCGGCAGCGCCTTGAGCGTCGATTACGCCAAAATTGGCCTCTATCAAGCTGGGCTTGGAAATGGTATCGAGGAAATGGCAGAAATCCTCCACCGTGGCACAAACCTCCAAGGCACGGTAGATAATCCTCCCGTTGGCTGCCCCCCGTTCTTCCCCATCTTTCACTTCCACCAGATTGTAGGATTGGGTGTTCATCAAGGCAAAACCAACGGAGTTTGTACCCATCCATGCCTCTTTCAAGGCAGGAAAGTTAGCACTATTCACATCGGCAATGAAGTTATACTTCTCCCCTTTTATATAAGCAACATGATTTCGCAGATAGTCCGTATCACGGTTTTTCCATAGCAACGGACGGCCGTCAGGAGTAACCTTTCCAGAAACGACGGCAGATGTACAAGCCAGAACCGGCTCAGCAGTGAGTGCCGCAAGCAGTCCCCATATTAAAAAAAGATGTTTTATCATAACCTTGCCTTCCTTAGATTTATATTCGCAAAGGTATGATAATCTGTGAAAGGGCAAAAGAAATCCTCTGAAATCCTTATCCCCTATTCATCAGGAAAGAATTATTCGCTGACAAGTTTCTGCAACTTATCCTGCATATACCGAAGTTTCGCAGTTCCAGTACCTTGTTCTATATGACGGATAATGCCTTTCTTATCCACCAGTATAGTGACCGGCATACCACTCACATGAAAGGTCTCGAAGAAAAACAAGTCATCGGCTATCTGGGTAAAGAGGAAAGGACGGCTCTCTACAATTTTCTTTATTTGTACAGCACTGTCAAAAGTCGTAGCAAGATAGGTTACATCAGGATAGACTTCTATCCATTTGTTCAGCTCCGACATTTCACGGATACAAGGACCACAGCCGGTATACCAGAAGTTCAAGACCATAGGACGTCCCGTCACATCGGCCTTGCTCCATTCCTGTCCTTCTGTGTCTTTCACTTTGAATTCCGGAAAAGCCTTTCCTATCCATTCTTCCTTCTTCAAAGTCTGTACGGCACCGCCTATCGGCAACTTCTTCCCCGTTCCTCCACGGTAACTCATCAAGAAAGCTTCCGCACCAGGCACCTCGTCGGCAGGAGTAGCATATTCTCTCACCTCCTCAGACAGCACAATGCCCTTGCGCAAGCGGAGTTCCGTAACCTCGTGTCTCGCGCCGTCCTCATGTATTATGAAAGCCGCCACGTTGTCCGAACCCACACCAGGCGGCATGCCTTCGAAGAAAAGCCCGCCCACCAAATAATATTTCTTACCGGCTGTCTGGGCAGAGCAAAGCCCTGCCCCCACAGCTACCAGAATCAGAAACAAAGAGAGAATTTTCCTTATCATAGTTGTTAGAGACTATTCACTTTTCAGCGTAATCGTAAGCTTGGGCTGCACCTTCACTTTGCCGGTAGCCATGCCTATATACGAAACAACCAATACAGCATCCTTAGAAGGTACAGAAAGGACAAAATTGCCATTGACATCGGTAACGCTTCCCGTAGTGGTACCTTCTATCAGAACAGCCGCACCGATAACAGGCTCACCCTGCTCATCCACCACTTTGCCTTCCACTTTCATATTGCCTTTGGCAATGGTCTTTTCTACAGCTTTAGTTTTTTTAGTAGTGATGTAAATCTCACCTTTTCCACCTGCCTCTTTCTTCACCTCAATACCCTCAATATTCTCGGCAGGTATTAAATCATCGATAGTTTTAGTACCCAAGTCAACCTTTTCTCCATCAATATAGACAGTCTTTATTAAATCAAGACTACTCTTATGCTGTACTTTAGCATTCTCTACCACCTCATTACTCCGGTGGATAACCATACCCGGAGTTCCTTGTTTCAGGGTTATCAGAACAACGCCATTCTGTCCCTCTTCTCCATATAAATCCGTGGCAGATTTATCTTTCAAAACCGTTACACGTTCTATCTTATCAGGATTCAATGCACTCATGACAGATGGCGTCACCTCTTTTCCATCCACAATATACAATGGCTCTTTCCCATTACCCGCATATCCTTCAACTGTAATACCATTGGCAGAAGAAGTTTTTTCAAGTTTGTCGTCGTCCAGCCTGAACATCACCGGCACCGTAAATTTCACAGCCACCGGCTGCCCCTTCTGTCTCCCCGGCTTCCACTTCGGCATAGTGTTTATCAATCGCAGCGCCTCGGCATCCATATCCTTATCCACAGAACGGAGCACCTTGGAGTCCTTGATGCTTCCATCTTCATCCACCACAAACTGGACAGTGACCCGTCCCTGCGTACCGTTCTCTTTGGCAGATGCCGGATAACGCATATTCGTCTTGATATAATCCATGAAAGCACTCATTCCGCCGCCGGGAAATTCCGGCATCTCCTCTGCCACCTCGAAGACCGGAGTTCCCTTCAACTGCTTGCGGACTTCCGCCGGTACATACTTCACATCGGCAGGCTTCGTAGTGTCACCTGCACTTTCCACCACTTTTGTTTCTACAATTGCAGCCAAATCGTTAACTTTGACGCTTGAAATCTTCTCCACTTTATCGGAGACTTCGGGACGGGCAAAAGCTGTCACTGCAATGGCAGCTACCGGAAGTACATAAAGATACTTCAAACGTGCCCACGGGCTTGATTTTTCTTTTAACATCATAGTGATACGTTTTTTAAGTTTACTGTGATTAAAGCTGTTGGCCATAGAGTAGAGCCTTGTGCCGACAGCTTTTTTTATTAATAATAGTTGATACAGTTTTGCATCCACACCCTCCTTTATCACCATTTCATCCGCTTCAAACTCATGGATATTCTGCAATTCCTGCTTCAGGAGCCATGATGCCGGATTGAACCACTGAAAGAAAATGCAGACATCAGCCACCAGCAAGTCCCAGGAATGGCGGTTATGGATATGGGCAAGCTCGTGGATAAGGATTTCCCGTCCGTTCTCCTCCAAGTCTTTCCGTGAAATGACAATATATCCCATCCAACTGAACGGAGCGATGTCACAGTTGTGTACAATCAAAGTAACGCGCTCTTTCCTGCCCGGTAAGTAGCTGCCAATATCCTCTTTTTTACCCGATTTCAGCAACATCAGTAACCGTACCAACGAATATACGTTGCGGAAGGCAAAGAAAACGATTCCTGCCAGATAGACAAGCAGCGCCACTTGTATCCAGGTGACTGTTGCCGTTTCAGCCCTTGCTCCGGCCTCAGTGGCATTCACTGCATCCGCCATCATCAGCAACTGCTCCAATGTCAGCATCGTCTGGTGCACTTCCGTCTCCTGCTTCACACTTACCTCTACCAAAGGCAATAGGCAGGACAACAGCAAAATGCCCAACAATGAAAAACGGTTGAAACGATGAAACGTCTCGCGCGCCAGCAACAAGCGATAAAACAAATAGAATATCGCCAGGCAAACAGAAGATTTGAGTATATAAACAAAAAACAGACCCATGGAATTATTTACTATTTAGGGATTTACGATTTACTATTTACAGTTACTTGGTCAGTTCATTCCGTAGCATCTCCACTCCGGGAAATCCGGTTGCTTTGTAGGAAATATCTCCTTCACGGTTCACGACGAAATAGGTCGGGATACCCGGATATTCGTACAGCTTTGCCAATGCCGTACTTTGCTCATTGCTAATGCGACAGTGAATACCGGGTATATCCGGTATCATTACTTTCCATTTTCCTTCAGGAGATGTTTCGTCGACAATATATAGATAAACCACCTCTTTCAGCTCCTCTTTCAACGGTTTCAGGCTTTTCATGGCCCGCATACAAGGACCACACCAGGTGTTCCACATATCCACCAGTACCATCTTGCCACGATAAGGACGAGTAATGACCTGCAACAAACTGTCTGCCGCTACCTCCTTTTCCACCTCAACAATCTTATATCCGGTCTTTCCCTTAGTAGCTTCCAACTCTGATTTCAGTTCGGCTTCAATCCTCCCGTTTCTCATCAGGAACAATTGCCTGAGGTCGGGAGAAGCGATGCTGTCCACCGTCCGACGCTCTTCCTCAGTCAAAGGCATGTACTTGCTCAGATTACGGGAAGCACGCCCGGCAAGAAGCATGTCCGGCCAAAGAGGGTCTTGCACAAACTTATCCCGGAAATTTCCGGTAGCGGTCTTCACAAAGTCCGTATAATAATTGTAATATTTCTGTTCGGGGGTATGCAGAATATCCAGTTGCAGTATTTCCTTGAAGTATGAGGTACTGTCCACCGTCATGTCCGCCCTTTTCACCCCCTTCCTGCCCGAAAGCATCGGGGCATAACTAAGGTTACTCTTGTAATTATAGATAAGGCTGAACAGATTCATATCCAGATTTGCCCGGATATAAGTACGGCAAGCCTGGCTCATATCCTTGTTTTTTACAAGTTTCTTTTGCATATCTTCATAATGCCTGAACAGATACTTTTTATATGCCTGCGGAGTCATCCCACAAATATCTGCATAAAAATCATCAGCTCCCGATAAGCTTTTCATTTCACCGAACCGCAGCAACTCGGTATTCAGACCGGCATAGTCTCCTTCAAACCAAACACAGTTGTCCGTTACACCATCCCTTTTCCGGCTTAAAAGACGGCTTTGCGAATAGAATATTTCAGGCAGATTGATTGTGACATCCAGTTCTCCACCCGGAACGAGAAACAATTCTATTTTCGAACGGGATATCCACAGCGTAGCACCGCTCGGCAACAGCACCTCTGTCTCATAACGGAACGTGCCATCCTCCGCTATCTTCAAGTCCTTACCGGTGAAATACATGAAGAACCAAGGCGAGTCATAGTAGCGTAACGTCACTCCATACTCCGGTTTATACCCCAATATCTGCCCCTTTATGACAGTCTTTCCCATATTCAATTCCGGTCCGGGCAATGGCAAAACCTCATCCGGTTTCTTATTCCGCAAACGTTCGGAAATATCCACCCGAGGTTTCTCTCCGTTGAGCTGTATACCATAAATTACCCATCCTTCATCACTGTCCGGTGTCTCTACAAAATCAAAGCTCTCAGTATCCATCGGAAGCGGACTAAACTTCAAAACAGCAGTCATTTCACCGGAAGCGGGAATATGCGTCCATTCATCCCTGGCAAAACCGGTATTTCCCAAATATCCGTAATCCTTTCCGGATGCCCGCAACACAGCTGTCGAATCAATCCTGACCCTATCGCCCTGCATGCCATAAAGCCTCACCGCCAGCCAGGTCGTATCTTTTCCAAGCTTCAATGCTACGCGTATTGCATGCCATGAAATAGGGTACCTTTACGATTTTCTTTGCCTGCAATCCGCAGCAAATACTTACCAGCAGCAAACAAACCAATCCGATGTTTTTCATAAGCCAGAGTTATTAGAGTCTCAACAATCTCAGTCCCTTCCCTTTTCCACGTCTTGTATCAACAGCTTCAGTTCTTCCAGGGATATATCCTCTTCCTTCACCAGAGACGACACTGCGCTGAGATAGGAATTATTGAAATATTTGCTGATAACGTTCTTCAGTGTCCGCTTGCGGAAATCCTCCTCGCTGACCACCGCATAATACTGATACGTGTTGCCGTACGTATGATGGCTCAAGAATCCCTTATCCTCCAATCCTCTCACAATGGTGGACAAAGTATTGAAATGTGGTTTCGGCTCTTCATAGAATGCCAGCATTTCCTTCACAAACAAGGGTCCCTTTTCCCAGAAAAAGCCCATGATTTCTTCTTCTTTTGCAGTCAATCCTTTCATAACATTCTTTGTTTTCCGCAAAGAACTAAATTATTTAGTTCAAAAACTAATTTCTCTCGTTAAATAAAACTAAAGCTTTTAGTTTATTCGGCAAACACCAGTCTCCAACCGTCTCCCGACAAGCAAAATACCTACTAATAGTGATTGCAGTTCTCGGATAAAAGCCGTTACTTTGCGCACGAATCAGAGAATTAAAAACAATAACATACAATGAATGAGCAACATAAGTACCGCTCCACGGACAAGATGAGTGACCTCATCTGTGACAATTACTCCTTATTAATGGTGATGAGCCGCTTCGGACTGTCATTAGGATTCGGAGACAAGAGCGTGAAGGACGTCTGCGAAGCACAAGGCGTCGATTGCCCTACATTCCTCGCCGTAGCCAACTTTATCAGCGAAGAACAATACTCTTACAGCGGTAATGAAAGTGATTTTTCCATTCCCGCCCTTATGGATTATCTGAAGCGTGCCCACACATATTTCCTCGACTTCAACCTGCCGGCCATCCGCCGCAAACTCATCGAAGCCATCGATTGTTCCAGTACAAACGATGTAGCCTACCTCATCCTGAAGTTCTTCGATGAATATGCCAAGGAAGTACGCCGCCACATGGAATATGAAAACCAGGCCGTATTCACCTATGTAGAGCAATTACTCCAAGGCAACCTATCGGATGAATACAACATCGCCACTTTTGCCAGCAAACATAATCAGATAGATACCAAACTGAAAGAGCTGAAGAACATCATCATCAAATACTACCCGGAAAAGGAGAACAACAATCTCCTGAATGCGGTCTTGTTCGATATATTCAACTGCGAACAAGACCTTGCCACCCACTGCCAGGTAGAAGATTATATGTTTGTTCCCGCCGTAGCGCAAATAGAAAGGAAACTGAAAAATGAACAATAATACTTCTTTGAAGATTGTCATTGCAGAAACTTCGGTCATCATCCGGAGTGGCCTGACGGCTGTTTTGAAGCGTATTCCCAACTTGAATGCACACCCTATTGAGGTTTCTTCTCCGGAATCGCTGCAGAACTACATTCACATGCATCCGGCAGACATTATCATCATCAACCCCACTTTCGGTGGCTGGTTCGACCTGCCCGCCTTCAAGGCAGAACACGGAAAATCCGGTATCAAGTACATTGCTATGGTATGCTCCGTCATCGACAACAACATATTGAAGGAATATGACGAGAACTTCGCCATGTGCGATGACGTAGATGTCATCGCCTCCAAAATCAACCACTTGCTACACACCGAGGAGGAAGAGGAAAAAGACAGCGAACAAGAAACCCTGAGCCAGCGCGAAAAGGAAATCATCACCTGCGTTGTGAAGGGCATGACCAACAAAGCCATCGCCGACAAACTCTACCTCTCCATCCATACCGTCATTACCCATCGCCGTAACATTGCACGCAAACTGCAGATACATTCTCCGGCAGGGCTCACCATCTACGCTATTGTCAACAAGCTGGTAGAATTGAGCGACATCAAGGACTCTCTATAAGATTCTTCCGGCAACCGTTTCCCTACCCGCTGCGGCCTATAGGGAAAAACCGGATGAATCCCTTGCAAAAGTATGCTCCTCCATACGGGAAAAGCCCTCTGCCTATTGATTAAGGTTTATCTTGTGCCTGAAGACAAAGCTCATCCCCTATGTCATCCCTCCCCATCCTATGACTCTTTATGCCCCACAAGTATCCTTATCCAACCTTACCCACAGTATCCGTCACGCCATACACAAATCCCCGCTTCACGATATCACATCGGGAAGCGGGGATCCTTTTATCTTCATAAAAGTGGTTACGTAATTATGACTAACTAATTCATTCAAATCTGATGTTGCAAAGATAGGGCATCGGCAGACAGTACGCAATCACTTAAATTAGGTATAATAAAACAAGTCAGTCATCATAAATAGGTAGAACCACCCGTAAATCAGGCATTGGCATAGCTGTGCATTCCTCCAAGGATGTAGTTCACCCCGAAATAGGTCATCAGGACTGTCAGAAAGGCGGCAACCATATAGATATGGAAGAATAACGGACTGCGGAAAATGCGCAGGCTGCGCGCATGGAACGCCGCTCCATAAACCATAAAGGTAATCAGCGCCCATACTTCCTTCGGGTCCCAAGCCCAATAACGCCCCCAAGAAGCATTGGCCCAAACCGCACCCAGAAAAATGCCGGCTCCCAAAAAGAAAACGGCGGGATAAAGCAGCAATCGGCTGAGCAGCATCAACATCCGGGCTGAACGGCGAAGACACAATGCCAGTATGCCGTTCAGCATCATAAAGGCAAACAAAGCATAAGACATCATTATCAACGACACATGCGTACTGAGCCACGGAGAAACGAGCACGGGCATCAAGGGAGTGATTTGGGGATTCATCTGTCCCAAATAGGACACCAGTAAGGCAAAACCGGACAGCAAAAAACCGAAAGGCACCATAAACGGGAAGCGCCGCCGAAACAGACAAGCCAGGAACAGCGCACACAATGCCATGAACTGCATCGTTTCGTATCCATTACCCAACGGGATACGCCCGCCGATGTACCACCTCAGACCATACCCGAAGAGCTGAAAGAGAAACGCCGCATAAAGAGAAAACGGGAAAAAAGTATCTGCCAAACGCGAAGAGAAAGAGAGCGCTACAATCCTACCGGAAGAGTCTGACAATGCCGACGAACGGCGCAGGCCGCGATACAGCAGACGGAAGAAAGCCAGCATCCCCACCGTAAGGTTGAACATGAACAGCAATTTGCTGAAAGGAATACGGTTATACAGCAATTCGGCTTGTATTTTAGTATCGGAAACAGGCTCCACACTCCCGTCTTCCGGCAAAGGACGAATCAATGTACCATTTTGGAGCATCAAAATCAGTCCCACCTTTTCATCCGCCTCTACAATGGCCTTTTCCAGAGAAGTCATTTTCCGATGATGGTCTTGCTTCCCCTTCCAGAACTTCTGCAAGCGATACTTCTCACCGTCGAACAAATCAGCCAGACATGCATAGGGTGTCTCCAAATGAAGCAGGCGACGGAGTGCCTCGTTTTTGATATAAATCATCGGCTCATTCTGCCAAACCTCCGGACGCAGAAGCCATCCGCCAATCACCTGCTCCGGCGTCATGCCTCCATAAGACAATTTTCCCGTCAGTTTCAGTACAAAATCGCGCGCAAGGGTATTGAAAGGAACCACACGGTCATTATAAATCACCTGCTTACGGGCAAGACTATCCGCCTGCTTGCGTGCCAGTGCCGGAAGGCTTCTCTTCTGCGCATGTACCCCACTTCCCAGACACAGCAACAATAGGACAAACATTCCTCCCTTCTTCAACAACGGATGCCTCAGCAGCCTGCGGAACTCTCCTCCCCGGCTGACCAGCATCCAGAGCATGGAGACACCTAACAAGAGGTATCCACTATAGGTAATCCCTATCCCCCACGGGTCATAATTCACTGTCAGCCAGCTCCCCTGCATATCCTCATCAAAGGAAGACTGATAAAAGCGGAACCCCTGCCGTGAAAGAATACGGTTCATGGAGACGGGCGTCTCACCGTGAATATAGCTGATATAATCTGCAGGAGCATCCGTACCCGGATAGTACTCAATCCGGAAACTGTCCAGACGTAAGGTGAACGGTAACTCTACAACCTGCCTGCCGTCTTGTTCCAAAAAGCAGTTCACCTCACTGCCGACAGTAAGATGCACATATCCTTTCCGGCCACAAAGAAACGTAGTCATGGCTCCCGCCAAAATCACGAGGAAGGAGCCATGCAACAACAACGTCGGGAGATGCCGCCACAACCGCAGTCTTACAAGCACAACAACAGTCATCGCAGCAAGGGCTCCCCACAAACAACAGAACCAAATCGTATGATAAACATGCTTTTCTACAAAATCCGTACTGCACGTCTGCTCTACAAACGTAGTTGCAGCAAGCATGAGCAGCAAACAACCATAAACAGCTATGAGAAACTTTTTCAATTAAGAGCTATCAATTAAAAGTAAAAAATCAATATGGAGCAAACTCCTTGTTTTCTAAAGACCTGACTCCCATACATTCCATCTCTATCAGCCAACCCGGACGACATACGGGAGCATATACAAACACTCTCGGAGTATCCGGAAAACGCTCGTCATACATTCCTTTGACCACGGTATAGTCAGCAACATCCCGCAGATAAACAATCATCTGTCCTAAATCATCAAACGTACAGCCAGCCTCTTTCAACAAAGCCTCCACATTCTCCCACATACGTTCCGTCTGCTTGCGAATGTCTCCGGGACATACCACCTCACCTTTATTATTGATGCTCGCAGTACCCGAAATAAACACCTGGCGACGGTCGCCATAATCCACATACGTACCTCGCTCGAAACTCACACCGTATTCGTATGTGGGATTCAGATGTGTCGGTGCGTAAAGGTAGTGAATTTGTTCAGATTTCAAACCATCTACAGCATAAGTATCCATCTGAACCGTCACTTTTGGGTCGGCATGACGGCCACCGATACCGGTACTGGAAATATAATGAGTCTTCTCCGTCAAGTCCTGGGTAACAAACACCTCATTACGCGCCTTCACCACTCCGGCATAATTCACATCCACGTTCTGTACAAAGAACCAGGTACGTATGCAATTATCAGCCAGCTTACAGCCCTGTTCCATCAGCTGCATCACATAGTCATTCAACAGCAGACGGGTCTGGTATTCCGAATTGGCAGCACGATTGAAAGAGCCGCCTCCCCAAAGGTGACGGTAGGCGCCATGTCTCACTTCGAACAATCCGTTATGAAGCACCTGTGTTTCCACACCTTTCTGCAGATAGACCCACAGTGCAATCTTTGTACCGTTCAACGGCGGCTGCTCTACCACGGAGAGTGCACAATCCGAACATTCTGCCGAAAGCGCCAGTAGCATATCTGCCTGATTGGCGGCGTCACTTAGAAAGTAGCGTTTAAAGATGGCAACAGCACCTTGTAGTTCACTTTCACGCAGTTGGCAGTAAGTGTCGACCACCGCATTCAGCTGTTCTTCATAAGTCGCTTCCGGTCTGGTGGCATGAATCATTACATGATATTCCGAAACACCCGCTTCTACCTCATATTTAAAGATTTCGGTTAAGGTATTCTCCGATTGATTAGTTTGTTGTTGTTTATCTTTCATATTAAATATCAATTAGTCGTTGTTGTTCAAAAAAGTACCGGTATTACCAGTAAGGCCCATCATTATTACGGCTGTGCACCATCGTCAATCCAGTTGCCAATCAAAGACTGCATATCAGATGAGGTTATCATCTGAGAATGGTCTATACGCCAATCCGAGCTGATGTCCGTACCCAATATGAGATGCAAGACACTTTCTGACGCATTACCGGGCATAACCCTCATTTTACCGTCCACCGTCGTTGAAGCCCGGTTGACCAGATCAGCATGGCTATGTCCTTCCAGCAGATTCAAGCCACCACCCGGAGTGGTGCTAAGACCATGGCAAGCCGTACAAGTGGCATTGAATATTTTTTGTTGAATGGCATTGTACATACTTGCATCAACTGTTCCTGCATCCATAAGTATAGTATCAGCGATTTCAGTACATTCCATTGCCACCAAACTGACAATGCGCTTCCTCAACTTATTGATTACACATAGCTCGACAGTTGTCACCTCATCCGTTATGCCGGACATTGTCAACTGGATTTCATCATTATCCGATTCGGATGCCGGAACAACCTTTGAAACAATGGCATAATCGCTTTCATCATCAAATCCTGCCACTACCACACTATAGTCGCCCGACCACTTATCCACACCACTAATCCGGCCTGTCATCTTCACTGTGCGTCCTTCACCCGTGGCCACTACGGCATTCTCATAAATTCTCCCCTCATCGCATGCATGCAGACCTATAAGAAGCACGGGCAGAAAAAAGAAAAGAATGTATTTTTTCATAGACGAATCCTTTCCTGACTTCATTTAGAATGTATATTGAAGCATCACCGTGGCAGAGTGAGTGGCCAGACCTAAATTATCATTATCACGGTCGAGCTGCGTGTCGTGTCCCCAACGGGCTACATACTGATACATTGCCTGCAATTTCAGGTTGCATCCTCTGAAAAAGTAATTCATACCTACAGCAGGCATATTCAGGAAACCGTCGTCATCCGTACCGTTACGATTGAAGATATCGTAGCGTGCGGCAAGCTGTAGGCGGGGAGCGACAAAGTAACCACCTTGCACATAACCGCCTAAAAAGCTATACGATTCATTTATCTTTTGCCGTTTGGTGAAACCTACATTCATATAATAAGCTTCAGCCGCCAGATAGAGCTTGTTCTTCAACATGGCAAATTCCAACCCCACACGGGTATCATTGGTACTCTCATTTTCACTCTCCACATTGATAGAACCCGAAAGACCGAATAATATCTTATCCTCGTTCAAACGGTTAGGATTACCTTGTGTGGAAGGCATCACCCCCTTGGGCATATAAGTCAGACGTCCGGCATACAGCAATGAAGGGATATGCCAGTCATCACTCATCGTCTTTGAAGCTGTATTCACGGAAGCTCCGGTTCCATTGAACAAGCCGACTTCATAACCGAACTTATCTGCCACCAGACCGTGAATTTCAACACCCAGGTCAAATCCCGTACCGATATTAGGCGTCACGGCATTCAACGAATAAGGCAAAATTACAGAAGACGTCAGAGAAACCGGCAACTGGGGAAGCAGTGTTTCGCCAAGAGTTGTCAGATAGGCATGCGAGAATGGAGTCTTGAACTTTCCGACACGAATCGCAAATTGTTTTTTCAGCTGTACATCAAACCACGCCTGCTGTAACAGCGCTCCTCCACTTGCAGCAGCATTGATGGACAGATTGAAAGCTACTTTTCCAAAAGCCTTGCCAGTAAAGCCAAGTACGGCATAAGGAATGGAAAAACCCGAATTGGCAATATTATCTTGGTTATAAGCCTTATCCAAGCCTTCATCATCATACCAATTGAAATTAGCACTCGTTTGTACCAACAGATAAGGCTTGAAAACAAAATCACCTTTCTTTGTTTCAATGGTAAAACCTTCTCTTCCGGCCAATGACACTACACCATTCTCCGTATCTTCCTCATGTTGCGCCATAGCGGTCAAAGGCAAAACAGCCAGCATGGCGACATATAAAAATTTCTTCATAATTACTTTTTATATAAAGCTTATTAGTTCTAAAGTGAATTTAAAAATACAATCAGGGCATCACGGTCATCCTTACTCATGTTCTTAAAGAGATTTTTCGATGCTTCTCCCTCTCCCCCATGCCACATTATGGCTTCAACAAGAT
>OHLI01000864.1_pt1 | contig 14356 bp, 11 predicted proteins | sample 1569051 | NCBI WGS metagenome assembly OHLI01 (sample SAMEA3879561, study PRJEB24766) | human gut metagenome | biome: human-associated habitat; feature: feces | place: USA | collected 1985/1987
CTTGGCCATCTGGTATTTCTGCCGGGAGCAGTCGAACCGGCCCAGGAAAAACTGGTCGATGTCCTCCTCGCTCCAGCCAGCGGCCCGCTTATCGTGGATGAGGCGCACCGGGCGGACGCCGGTCATCTTGCCCCAGGGCGGGCGGATGCCCGTCCATGCCCGCAGCAGGTCATACGTCAGGCTGGCAAGCGCAAACTCCGGCGTCTCGATATCGGGCAGGAGGGCCCGCGCCGTTTTGCTCTTTCCCCGCTCCCGCACCATGGCCCAGAGGCCGTCCGGCTTTTTTTCGGCCCAGACGCAGTCTTCGCCGTCCTCCGGGGCGGTGAGGGTCAGAGGTGCCATGGGGTAAAACAGCCGGACCAGATGCTCCACCTCATAGCCGGAGGGCAGGCCTGTGATATATATTTTCATGCTTTATTCCGCCTTTGCGTTCCGGAGCGCCTGCCGGAGATAGAAGTTATTGTCCAGCTCCTGCCCCATGGTGGAAAAATCCCCGTGGCCGGGCAGAAGCTGCGTCTCACGGGGGATGGGCAGCTTTGCAAACTTGCGCAGGCTCTGCTCCATTTTGCGGTCATCGCCGCCCTCCAGGTCGGTGCGGCCGATGCTGCCCTGAAAGACCGTGTCGCCCACGAAGAGATAGTTTTCGCACAGCAACACCACGCTGCCCTCAGTGTGACCGGGGGTGTGCCAGACAGTGAAGCTCAGCTCGTCGAGGGGGATGACCTCGCCCTCTTCGTAGCCGCTGTCCGAACCCTTGAGGGGCAGCAGCTGGGTCCCCCGACAGTCGGCGGGCTCACAGTAGAGCTTTGCGCCCCACTCGCGGCTCAGGACCCCCGCACTGCCCACATGGTCGTAGTGGCCGTGGGTGCAGAGGATGGTGGTGAGCTGCGCGTTGTGCTCTTTTAGAATTTTATCGTACTCCTGCACCTCGGCGGCCGGGTCAATGATGACCGCATGGCCCGCGTCCGAGATGAGCAGGAAGCTATTGGTGTAAAACGGCGCGGGGCCGAGAAGATGAAATGCCTGCATCGTGTTCTCCTTCACAAATATCTTGGCTCGCCCTCTGAAAGACTCCCTCCGGCCGGAGGGAGATGTCACGTAAGCGACAAAGGGAGGCCGAGCTGGCGCAAAGCGCCTGAGAGGGCGCTCTTACTCTTTATGCTTCCACTCGTCGGTATCAATGACGATGGTGCAGGGACCCTCGTTGACGAGAGAGACCTGCATGTCGGCTCCGAACTCGCCGTGCTGGACCTCCTTGAGGCCCTGCTGATTCATCTCGGCAAGGAACAGCTCATAGGCATCCACGGCCAGCGGGGGCTTTGCCGCCTTGATGAAGCTGGGGCGGAACCCCTTGCGGGTGTCGCCGTAGAGGGTAAACTGGCTCACCACCAGCGCCGAGTACCCGAGGTCCTTTGCGCTGAGGTTGAGCTTGTCGTTTTCGTCCTTGAAAATGCGCAGGCCCGCGCATTTTTCAGCCAGTTTCGGCACGATGTCGAGAGTATCGGTGTCCTTGACGCCCAGCAGGATAACGAGGCCGGGGCCGATGGGGCGCGGCTCGCCGCCGTTGACCCGGACGCTGGCCGAGGATACGGCCTGAATGACTGCTCGCACTGCGTTAACTCCTTGTCACCTTGAGCACGTCCCGCACCTTGGAAAGGCGCGCCACCACACGGTTGAGGTGCTCGGTATTGTTGATGCCGATGGTCAGGCTGACCACGGCGCAGTTGTTTTCCACCTGACGGGCGTTCATGGCATAGATGGGCACCCGGATATCCGCCAGCGCAGCCAGCACATCCTGCAGCAGCTCGTTGCGGTTCAGGGCGATAATCTCAAGGCCGGCCTTGTAGCTGTCCTTGACGCTGTCGGCCCAGTAGGCCTTGACCCAGCGGGGAGCGTTGGTGGGGTCCTTCATGCTGGAAATGGCATTGGCACAGCTCTGCTTGTGGATGGACACGCCAAAACCGCGGGTGATAAAGCCCACGATGGGGTCGCCGGGCAGCGGGCTGCAGCACTTGGCAAACTTGATGGGGGTGTTATCGAAGCCCTCCACCACCACGCCGTCGGTGGCGTGCACACGGCTCAGGTCTACCTTGGGCAGATCCTCTACCGACTTATTTTCCTCGGCTTCGGCAGCCTTGAGCTTCTGCCACTCTTCCTTGAGCTTGGGCAGGCAGTTGGCAATGGTCATGCCGCCGTAGCCGATGGCGGCATACAGCTCCTCGGCGTTGTTCTGGCGCAGGCGGCGGCAGCAGCTGCCGATAAATTCATCCAGCTCGTCGTCGGGGATGAAGATCATCTCCCGGCGCAGCTCCCGGGCCAGCGTGTCACGGCCCTCCTGGATGTTCTCCTCCCGGCGCATCTTCTTGAACCAGTTGCGGATCTTGCTCTTGGCCTCGCTGGTGCGCACGATCTTGAGCCAGTCGCGGCTGGGGCCCTTGTCCGCCGGGCCGAGGATGACTTCAATGATCTCGCCGGTGGAAACAATGTGGTCAATGGGCACCATCCGGTTGTTGACCTTGCAGCCCACCATCCGGTTGCCGACGGCGGAGTGGATGGCATAGGCAAAGTCGATGGGCGTGGCGCCGGCGGGCAGGTTGATCACGTCGCCCTGCGGCGTGAACACGAATACCTCGTCGGCGAACATATCCACCTTCAGGGAGTGGATAAAATCCTCGGCATCGGCGCCCTCCTGATTCTCCAGCAGGCGGCGCACCCACTCGTAGCTGCGCTCGTCGCCTGCGCCCTGCCCGTTCTGCTTGTACTTCCAGTGGGCGGCCACGCCGTACTCGGCGATCTCGTGCATCTCCTTGGTGCGGATCTGCACCTCGAAGGGGATGCCGCTCTCGCCCACCACCGTGGTGTGCAGGCTCTGGTACATATTGGGCTTGGGTGTGCCGATATAGTCCTTGAAGCGGCCCAGAATGGGCTTGTACAGGTCGTGGATCAGGCCCAACACGTTGTAGCAGTCCGCCACCGTGTCCACGATGACCCGGAAGGCGAACAGGTCAAACACGTCGTCCAGCGACTTGTTCTGGGTGTACATCTTGCGGTAGATGGAGTAGGGGTGCTTCATGCGGGCCTGCACCGTGGCGTCGATGCCGGCCTCCCGCAGGCGGGAGGTGATCTGGTCATGGACGGAGGACATGAAGCCGTCGTACTCCGCCGCCTTCTCGTCCAGCGCCTCGATGATCTCCCGGTAGCCCACGGGGTCCAGATATTTCAGGGACAGATCCTCCAGCTCCCACTTCATGCGCTGCATACCCAGACGGTGGGCGATGGGGGCGTAGATCTCCATGGTCTCAAAGGATTTCTGCTTCTGCTTCTCCGGCGTCTGGTACTCCATGGTGCGCATATTGTGAAGCCGGTCGGAGATCTTGATGAGGATGACCCGGATGTCCTTGCTCATGGCGATGAGCATTTTCCGGAGGTTCTCCATCTGCTCGTCTTCCTTGGTGGCGTACTGGATCCGGGTCAGCTTGCTGACGCCCTCCACCAGATCCGCCACGGTGGGAGAGAACAGCTTGCTGATCTCCTCGTGGGTGGCGTCGGTATCCTCGATGGTGTCGTGGAGCAGCGCCGCCACAATGGACTCGGTGTCCAGATGCAGCTCCTCTGCCACGATCTGTGCCACCGCCAGCGGATGGGTCACGAAGGGCGAGCCGTCCTTCCGGTTCTGCCCGGCGTGGTGGGCGGCGGCATACTCGTAGGCGGCGTGGATCTGGTCGAACCCGGCGGACGGGTTGTAGGACTTGACGGTTTCAACAAGATGGTCGTACATTTCCTGCGGCGTCATTGTCCAACGCCCCCTTTCTCGGTGATCTCATGGAGCCACAGCAGGCAGGGCGATTGCCCCAGCACCACCTTCAGGCCCCGGTGCAGCCGGATGGTCACATCGTCCCCCTGCCGCTCCAGCGTCAAAAGTCCCCGTTCGGCAAAGACGGACAGGCACAGGGCCGCCCGGGGGAACGGCTCTGTCTTTCCCAGCTCCGCCGCCAGCGCACGCAGCAGCGGCAGGTAGCCGGTGGTGAGGCCGCCATCGGGGACGGTGCGCTCCAAAAACCGCCACGCGGCGGCGAATTGATCCCGTGTGGGCAGCAGCCGCCGGGCATCCCGGACAGGCATGGACTGCCGCGCCGTGCAGCGATCCGCCAGTGTCAGAGACTCCTGCTCCCGGCCGCTGGCGCACAGGGACGGCCGCAGATCCACCATCTGGAGCTGCACCGTCCGGCTGCCCCGGAACTCGTTGACCTGTAAATAGAAGGCGGCGTCCACCCGGTCGCCCACGCGGCAGCCGCAGTCCTCCGCCACGGTGGAGAAGAAGATGCCGTCAAACTGGGCGCTGCCCTTGCCCAGGCGCAGCTTGAGATGCCGGTTCTGGCCTACGTTCTGGGTACGCAGCAGCGTGGCGCCCAGCAGACAGAACACCGGCCGGGCGTTGCCGCTGCCGTAGGGCTCCAGCGCGGACAGGGCGTCCAGCTCCTCCAGCGTCACGGCGGAGGGGTGAGTGATGGCCACGTCCACGTCCAGCACGGACACGGGGGCCTCGCCGCCCCGGAAGCTGCGGGCGTAGTCGTTCATCCGCTCGCGGAAGGCGGGGATGTTCGACTCGTCAATGGTAAAGCCGGCCGCCAGCTCGTGGCCGCCGAAGCCCAGCAGCAGATCCTTGCAGTTTTCCAGCGCCGCAAAGAGGTTGAAGCCGCCCCAGCTGCGGCAGGAGCCCTTGCCCACGGTGCCGCTTAAGTGGATCATAAAGCTGGGCCGGGAGTATTTTTCCGACAGGCGGCTGGCCACGATGCCCACCACGCCCTGATGCCAGCGGCTGCTCTCCAGCACCAGCGCGCTCCGCTCCCGTTCGGGCATATGGGCGATCATCTCCTCCGCCTGAGAGTAGATGGTCTGCTCCACGTTCTGCCGCTCCCGGTTCAGGGCGCACAGCTCCCGCGCCATGCGATCCGCCTCCTCCGGGTCGGTGCAGAGCAGGAGATCCGCCGCCTTGTCGGCGGCGCCCATGCGGCCCGCCGCGTTGATGCGGGGCGCCAGCACAAAGCCGATCTGGACGGAGGTGATCTCCCGGCCGGTAAGACCCGCCTCCTTCAAAAGTGCCTGTAAGCCGATGAAATCGGAGTGCTCGATCACGGCAAGTCCGCGGGACACAATGGTGCGGTTCTCGCCGGACATCTGCATCACATCCGCCACGGTGCCGATGGCCGCCAGCGTACAGTAGCGGGCGAACAGCGCCTCCTCCCGGTCGGGGCCGCCCAGCGCCAGCGCCAGCTTCAGCGCCACGCCGCAGCCCGCCAGATGCTTGAAGGGGTAGGGGCAGTCGGGCCGGTGGGGATCCACCACCGCCACGGCGCGGGGCAGTGTCTCCTTGCACTCGTGGTGGTCGGTGATGACCACGTCCATGCCCAGAGAGTTAGCGAAGTCCACCTCCTCCACGCCGGTGATGCCGCAGTCCACTGTGATGAGAAGCCGTGCGCCCCTGCGGTACAGCCCCTCAATAGCGTCGCAGCTCAGGCCGTAGCCGTCCTCGATGCGGCGGGGGATATAGTGCAGCACGTCGGCGCCCCGGCTCTGGAGGTAGTCCACCAGAATACAGGTGGCGGTGATGCCGTCCACGTCGTAGTCGCCGAACACGGCGATCTTCTCCCCGTCCGCCAGCGCCTGCTGCACACGGGCCGCGGCCTTGTCCATATCCGCCATCAGGAACGGGCTGTACGTCAAACGCTGCTCCTGCTCCAGAAAGGCGGCGGCCTCCTCCTCCGTTGCGATGCCGCGGGAGGCCAGCACCGCCGACACAAGGCAGGGATACCCCGCCGCGGTCAGCCGGGCCGCCGCCTCGGGATGGGGCGGGGCAATGTGCCATTTTTGGAATTTCACGGTGGGTCACCTCCCTCCTGCCGGCGGCAAGGACTATGCCGCCAGAATAATAATCGTGATAATTCTTTATTATAGCAAATGCGGCGGAAAAGGTAAAGAGCAAAATGCGCGTCCCGCCCAGCTTGCAGGCGGCGGCAAGCAGGTTGCTTTTGTCGAAAGGATGGGGTACAATGGATCATATAATCCAGACAGAATCGAGGATATGCCTATGCGTCCTGACGGAACGAGAGTAAAAAATCTGCCGCCCATCGTGGCGGCGATCCCCTATATCATGCCCAAGCGCTACGACGCCCAGAACAGCATCACCGAGAACATCGACGAGGAGGTCCTCAAGGCCTACATCCGCGAGAAGCGGCGCAGCGGCATCCGCATCAACCACATGGCGGTCATCATCGCCGCCTACTACAAGGCGGTGCAGACCAACCCCAAGCTGAACTACTTTGTGATGAACAGCCGCATCTACAAGCGCAACCACTTCTGCGTGTCCTTCGTCATCCTGAAGAAGCTGGCGGACGGCTCGCCGGATGAGACGACGCTGAAGATCTTTCTGGAGCCGCAGGACACGGTGTTCACCATCCAGCAGAAGATCGCCGATGCCGTCGGCGCCAACAGCCGGACGGAGCAGAAGAACAGCACCGACAAATTTGCCCGGTTCATGTTCTCCGTTCCGGGGCTGCCCAAATTCGTGGTGTGGCTGGCGTACCATCTGGACAAGCACGGTCTGCTGCCCCGGAAGATCATCGACCTCAGCCCCTTCCACACCAGTATGTTCATCACCAATCTGGCCTCCATCAAGACCAGCTACATCCACCACCACTGCTATGAATTCGGCACCACCAGCGTGTTCGTGTGCATGGGCAGGCCGGTACCCAACTATATGAGCGGCGACCTGCACAAGAAGATGATGCCGCTGGGTATCGTCATGGACGAGCGCATCTGCACCGGCTACGAGTACGCCTCATTTTGCAGCGACTTCCGCAAGTACATCCGCCAGCCGGAGCTGCTGGAGATGCCCTTTGACGGCAGCGCCGCGCCGGAGACGGCAGCGGGCGAGACAACGGAGACGCCTGTCTCCGTGTAACGCGACAATTTCATAGCTGCAAAAACACAGGGACGGCGCTTTCGCGCCGTCCCTGTGTGCGGTTGGGGGGATATTGTGAGGATGGTATTTCTTAGAAGAACAGACCCCAAGCCAGGAAGCCCAGGCAGGCCACCACGCCGGTGAACAGCAGGACGATCACCAGATAGCCCATGATGTCGCGGGCGGACAGCTTAGCAATACCCAGAGCAGGCAGCGCCCAGAACGGCTGGATCATGTTGGTCCACTGGTCGCCCCAGGCGATGGCCATGGCGGTACGACCGGCCTCGATACCCATCTCCGCGCCGCCGGGCATCATGATGGGACCCTGCACGGCCCACTGGCCGCCGCCGGAGGGGACGAAGAAGTTGACAATACCGGCTGCCAGGAAGGACAGCATGGGAAACGTCACGTTGTTGGAGATGCTCACGAAGAACTCGGAGATAACGCCTGCCAGAGACACGCCCTGGTCGTTGGCAGCCACCATCATGCCCATGATACCGGCATAGAACGGGAACTGCAGCAGGATACCGGCGGCGCCGGCAGCGGCTTCGCCGATGGCGTCCACATAGCGGCGCAGGTCGCCGTGGAGCAGCAGACCCAGGAACAGGAAGATCATGTTCACGATGTTCAGACCCAGCGTAAAGCCGTTCTGCACAAAATAGTACACGATATAGATAAAGCCAAAGACCACGGTGATGATCCACAGGATCTTGGAGTGCTCCATCTTGTCGGCAGGGGTCTCAGGCTTGGCGTATTCCTTCTCCGCCTCGTCCACCAGCAGCGCGGGGTTGACGGTGACGGTATGCTCCTTGTGGGGGTGCATGGCATAGTTGACAAAGGGCATCAGCACCAGAATGACACCGCACATAATGAGGTTCATGGGGTGGAACACCGTGGCGGTGATGGGTGCCTGATAGGTCACCTCACCGAAGGCCTTGCCGGCCACCAGATCCAGAGGGATGGAGCCGGACAGACCGGCGTGCCAGATCACGAAGCCGGAGTAGGCGGAGGCGATCAGCAGCGGGTAGTCCACGGTGGGCACGCGGCGCACGACCTCCTTGGCCAGCAGCGCGCCAATGACCAGACCGAAGCCCCAGTTCAGCCAGCAGCAGATGGTGGACACGAAGGTGGTGACCAGAATCGCCTGCTTTTCGTTGTGGCACAGCCCTGCCACGGTGCGCAGCGCCTTCTTGCAGGGCTTGGCGGAGGCCATGGCGGAGCCGAATACCAGCACCAGAGCCATCTGCATGGAGAACGCCAGCAGATTCCAGAAGCCGCCCTTCTGATCGCCCCACTTGGCGATGATGTCGATGGGGCCCATGCCGGTGGCGCACATGGCACCGACAAACACCACGAGGGTCAGGATAATGGCAAACAGGAATGCATCCGGCAGCCACCGGTTGACGACGCGCACGCAGCCATTGGTGAATTTCTTGAACACAACGTCACTCTCCTTAACATACACATTTTTTCTGCGGATACCGGTCCGGCCTTCCCGCCGGAGCTTCCGATATACCGTATGAAAACAGTTTACTACGTTAAGAAATTAACTGCAACCCCTAAAACAGATTTTGTTAAATTTTTAATGAACTCCCATCTGTAAGAAGTCTACGTTATGCCAAAAATTGTGTAGAACGCACAAAAAAATTCAGGGAGGCAACGTCTCCGTTGTCTCCCTGTTTTTCACTTGCGCACATTATCGCCACGAATTGTCCGTCCCACCGAAGGGATCGTTGGGGCGGAAGGTGTCGTCATGGGGCGGCGTGTTTCGCCAGCCGATACCTTTGATGGCCTTGATCTGCTGGAAAAAGCCGATGTCGGTCTGGGCGCGGTAGGGCTGGATCCAGATGGAGAGGATGCCCAGCGTCAGGCCGCAGAGGATCTGCCAGCCGATAAAGCTCAGATCCAGCACGAAAAGCTGCCACTTGAAGCCAGCGGTCTGGGCCTTGCTCATGTTGATGGCGTCCATCACGCCCATTTCCGGGTTCTCGCACAGGTTGTAGACAGCGAAGCGGTAGCGGTAGGCGGCGATGATACCGGGAACCACGAACAGCATACTCCACAGGAACACGAAGATGTAGCGGACCAGCGCCAGCAAAATCAGTTTTCCGGCGAAGGAGAAGCCGTCGAACAGCGTGAGATAGGGCATCTCCTCGCCGCGGCGGATACCCAGATGGTACAGGTAATAGCCGGCGCCCAACAGCACACCCAGCAGCGCCACGATCACCGAGACGAAAGTGACCAGCAGCGGCGGAAAGGCGCGGTGCAGGATCAGGAACGACAGATCCACACCGGTGGTGTAATATATATTGTATACCAGTTCTTCGTTCAGAGAGACGAAATCCGACAGGCCGTTGAGCAGCCACGAGATGGCCAGAAACAGCAGGGTGAACCCGTAGGCGGAGACGCGGGCGCACTTGACGATGTCCTTCGCCTCTCTCTTCAGGGAAATACGGTCAAGCAGCATAGTGCCGCCCTCCTTTCTGCACGGGGGCTATATACATTTCTTCCCCGGCGCGGCAATATTCTATCACAGTGCCGGGGAAAACACAAGTGCCGCTCCCATGGGCAAAAGCGGCGAAATTCGACAGATATGGGTATTTTGGGCGGACACGGGGACGGCGCCGGCGACAAAAACGCCAAAAAAACCGGGAGAAATGCGCCGGAGGGCTGGACAAGTGAAAAGATTTGTTGTAATATCTGAACAGTATGCGGTGGCATAGCGCCACCCGGTAGTTAAGATGAGGTGAAAGACAATGGCACAAGCTTTCTTTGGCGGCGTTCATCCCAACGACATGAAGGCCGCGACCAATGAAAAGGCCATCGAACAGCTGGCAGCGCCGGCTGAGGTGGTCATTCCCATGTCTATGCACATCGGTGCACCTTGCAAGCCTATCGTTGCGGTGGGCGACAAGGTAAAAATTGGACAGAGGATCGGCGAACCCGGCGGATTTGTTTCCGCACCCATCCACGCCTCCGTATCCGGTACGGTCAAGGCCGTGGAGCCCCGCCCCTTCAACATGGGCGGCAAGATGATGTCCGTGGTCATCGAAAACGACTTCCAGAACGAAGTGTCCGAGGAAGTCAAGCCCGTGGCAGACCCCGACAGCCTGACCCCTGAGCAGCTGGTGGAGATCGTCAAGAACGCCGGCATCGTCGGCCAGGGCGGCGCAACGTTCCCCACCCATGTGAAGATCAGCTCCGGTCTGGGCAAGGTGGACTACGTGATCATCAACGCCGCTGAGTGCGAGCCGTACATCACCGGCGACCACCGCACCTGTCTGGAGCGTCCGGAGCAGGTCATCAAGGGCGCGACCCTGCTGGCCAAGTGCTTCGGTGTGGACAAGGTGTACATCGGCATCGAGGCCAACAAGCAGAACGCGGCCGACGTGCTGAACAAGACCATCGCCGAGCTGAGCGCTCCCGTGGTGGTGGAGGTCCTGCACACCCGCTATCCCCAGGGCGCTGAAAAGCAGCTGGTCCAGGCCATCTCCGGCCGTCAGGTACCCAGCGGCAAGCTGCCCGCCGACGCAGGCTGCTGCATCTTCAACCTGAACACCACCTGCGCCATCTATCGCGCGGTGTACACCGGTATGCCCGTGGTGAGCAAGATCGTCACCGTGTCCGGCTCCGGCGTCATCGACCCCAAGAACATCGAGTGCCCCATCGGCACCCCCATCACCAAGCTCTTCGACGCCTGCGGCGGCCTGAAGGAGGAGACCTACAAGCTCATCATGGGCGGCCCGATGATGGGTCTGGCCCAGTACGACGTGGACGTCACCGTCGGTAAGGGTACCGGCGCGATGCTGGCCTTCGCCGACAAGGAGGAGCAGTACGTCGAGGATCCCCAGTGCATCCGCTGCGGCAAGTGCGTGGGCGTCTGCCCCATCCGTCTGGAGCCGGTGTTCATGTACAAGTATCTGATGAAGGGCGACGTGGATACCTGGCAGAACGTGCTGCACGGCATGGACTGCATCGAGTGCGGCGCCTGCACCTACACCTGTCCTGCCCGCCTGCCCCTGACCCATGCGTTCCGTCTGGGCAAGCAGGAGGTCAACAACGCGAGAATGGCCGCCAAGGCCAAGGCGGAGGCCGAGGCAAAGGCCGCTGCCGAAAAGAAGGAGGCGTAAACCATGACTGATTACAAGAATCTCAAGCTGATCGCGTCCTCCTCCCCCCACATCCGCTCCAACGAGGATACCCGCTCCATTATGCTGGACGTGATCATCGCGCTGCTGCCGGCTCTGGCCTGGAGCGTTTACTGCTTCGGCTGGAAGGCGCTGCTGCTGACCGCCGTGTCCGTGGTGTCCTGCGTGTTCTGGGAGTGGGCCTACCGCAAGCTCATGAAGAAGTCCAACATGGTCGGCGACCTGTCCGCAGTTGTCACCGGTATCCTGCTGAGCTTCGTCTGCCCCGTTGACCTGCCCTGGTGGGCCGTCATCATCGGCGCATTCTTCTCCATCGTTGTGGTCAAGCAGCTCTACGGCGGCATCGGCTGCAACTTCCTGAACCCCGCGCTGGCGGGCCGTGCTTTCCTGCTGGCCAGCTATGCCACCGCCATGACCACTTGGGCGATCCCCCGGATCCGTCCCGACGTCACCTCTGCCGCTACCCCCCTGCAGATCATGAAGGAGGGCACTGTGGAGGCGTTCACCACCCTGACCAGCAACTACTCCGTCAGCGATATGTTCCTGGGCAAGATCGGCGGCTCTCTGGGTGAGGTCTCCTCCCTGTGCCTGCTGGTGGGCGGCGTGTTCCTGCTGATCCGCAAGGTCATCTCCTGGCACACCCCCGTGGCCTACATCGGCACCGTGGCTATCCTGACCCTGATCGCGGCACCTGCCGGCATCAGCGGTGTGGACTATATGCTGTACAACGTGTTCGGCGGCGGTCTGATGCTGGGCGCCATCTTCATGGCCACCGACTATGCCACCTCCCCCGTCACAAAGCCCGGCCAGCTGATCTTCGGCATCGGCTGCGGTCTGCTGACCTGCTTCATCCGCCGCTTCGGCTCCTATCCCGAGGGCGTTTGCTATTCCATCCTGATCATGAACTGCACCACCTGGCTGCTGGATAAGTACATCCGTCCCACCATCTACGGTGCTGTGAAGAAAGAGAAGAAAGAAAAGAAGGAGGCGACTAAGTAATGAAGATCTCCGGTAAGTTTATTCTCAAGGTCGCCGGTACCCTGACCGTCATCTCTCTGGTCGTGGCCGCCCTGCTGGGTCTGGTCGACAGCGTGACCCGTGACAAGATCGCAGCCATCGAGGCTGAAAACACCCGCATCGCCATGAGCGCCGTCGCCCCCGAGGGCAGCGAGTTCGGCGACAAGATGGAGATCACCGACGCCCTCGCCGCCGCCGCTTCCGCACAGGGCGGCAAGCTGGTGGAGCTGTATCCCATGACCAACGGCAGCGCTGACGCCGGCTACGTCATGAAGATCTCCGCCTCCGGCTCTCAGGGCTCCATCGTCATGATGGTCGGCGTGGACGCCGACAAGGCCATCACCGGTATCTCCGTGGTCAGCCACTCTGAGACGTCCGGCATCGGCACCAAGGTCGTGGGCAACGAGCCCAACGCCGCCGGCGAGCCCGTTCTGGATCAGTTCATCGGCATGAGCGGCTCCGGCTCTCTGGTGGTGGGCAAGAACATCACCGCCGTCTCCGGCGCCACCGTCTCCACCAAGGGCATCAACATGGGCGCAAATGCGGCTCTGGCTGTTGCCGAACTGCTGGGCTAAGAAAGGAGGAGCTGCAACATGAATTTCGGTAAGCAACTGAAAGAGGGTCTGATCACACAGAACCCCGTGCTGGTTCAGGTGCTGGGTATGTGCTCCACCATGGCCATCACCACGTCGTTCTTCAACGGCCTGGGCATGGGCGTCAGCGTGCTGATCATCCTGACCCTGTCCAACATCTTTATCTCCCTGCTGCGTAAGATCATCCCCAACGAGGTGCGTATCGCCTGCTACATCGTGGTCATCGCCGGCTTCGTGACCTGCGTCGACCTGCTGCTGAAGGCCTTCGTCCCCGCTCTGTCCAACTCTCTGGGCGTGTTTATCCCCCTGATCGTCGTGAACTGCATCATCCTGGGCCGTGCGGAGGGCTTTGCCTCCAAGAACGGCGTGGGCGCCTCCGCGGTGGACGGCGTCTGCCAGGGCATCGGCTATACGCTGGTCCTGATCGTGATGTGCGTGTTCCGTGAGTTCTTCGGCTCCGGTAAGTTCGGCGGCGGTCTGCTGGGCGGCGGCGCTCTGGGCAGCGCACCCGGCATCACCATCTTCCCCGAGGAGTTCGGCATCAAGGTCCTGACTCTGCCTGTGGGCGGCTTCCTGACCCTGGGCTGCCTCATCGCACTGATGCAGTGGGCTCTGGCCAAGAGTGCTAAGAAAAAGGAGGCCAAGTAAGTCATGACTGTCACTACACTGCTCGCCATCTCTCTTGGCGCAATTCTGACCAATAACTTTATCTTCGCGCAGTTCCTGGGCATCTGCCCCTTCCTGGGCGTGTCCAAGAAGATCGACACCGCCGTGGGCATGGGCGCCGCCGTGACCTTCGTCATGGGTCTGGCCTCCGCCGTCTGCTTCGGCGTCAACAAGATCCTCATCGCCTTCGATCTGGGCTTCATGCAGACGGTGGCCTACATTCTGGTCATCGCCGCGCTGGTGCAGTTCGTGGAAATGTTCCTGAAGAAGAACATCCCCACCCTGTACACCGCGCTGGGCGTGTACCTACCCCTGATCACCACCAACTGCGCCGTGCTGGGCGTCGCTCTGCTGAACACCCAGAATGAGTACAACTTCATTGAGTCCGTGGTCTACGGTATCACCGGCGGTCTGGGCTTCCTGCTGGCCATCTTCCTGTTCGCCGCTATCCGCGAGCAGCTGGAGGTCTCCAGCGAGAACCCCAAGGCTTTCGATGGCTTCCCCATCGCGCTGGTCACCGCCGGCCTGATCGCTCTGGCGTTCATGGGCTTCAGCGGCCTGAAGGTCTGGTAAGGAGGTAGAAGAATATGACTACTTTGATTTGGGCGATCGTCGTACTGGGCGCTCTCGCCATTATCTTCGGCCTGATCCTCGCCGTTGCCGCTAAGGTCTTTGAGGTCGAGGTCGATCCCCGTCTGCCTGAGATCCAGGCATGTCTGGCCGGCGCCAACTGCGGCGGCTGCGGCTATCCCGGCTGCGCGGGCTGCGCCGAGGCAATTCTTGCCGGTAAGGCTCCCGTCACCGCCTGCGCGCCCGCTGGTGCAGAGGGTGCTGCCAAGATCGCTGAGATCATGGGCATGGAAGCCCCCAGCGGCGAAAAGCAGGTCGCGCACGTGCTGTGCAACGGCGGCGAGGCCTCTGTGAAGAATTTCGAGTATGTCGGTCTTCACGACTGCGTCGCCGCGACGAAG
>OHLI01000867.1_pt1 | contig 14322 bp, 15 predicted proteins | sample 1569051 | NCBI WGS metagenome assembly OHLI01 (sample SAMEA3879561, study PRJEB24766) | human gut metagenome | biome: human-associated habitat; feature: feces | place: USA | collected 1985/1987
GAAAAAGAGGCTGGTACCTTAACGATTTTCAATCGTTAAAGCGACAGCCCCTTTTCTTTTACTTATTATGCTGCTTTCTGTATAAGACCAGCTTTGGTTATTGCATATCTTACTGTCTTTCCAAGAAGTGTTGCAATAACTATCTTGACAATATCAAATCCGATAAATGGATATACACATACTGTAAGTGCATATGTGACTGAACATTTCATAAGGTATACAAACCATACCGTACCAAATGCATATGCAACAGCAGTTCCAACTACCCAGCCTAACATTGTAAGAAAAATATTTCTGTGTGAAAGCTCAATCACAGCTCCTCCAATAAGTGCCATGAATATGAAACCTATAAGATATCCTCCTGTTGGTCCAAGAAGCTTTCCTAATCCACCAGCAAATCCTGAAAATACAGGAAGTCCTACAGCACCAAGCAGCAGATATATTCCATAGCTTCCTGTTCCTGCCCATATGCCCAGTACAAATACTGTGAAATAAATCACAAGATTAGTAAGAGATATTGGAATCTGACCAATTGGAACTGAAAGTGGTCCAAGAATACATGTAACTGCTGCCATCATAGCCATAAATGTCAGCTGATAAATAGTAACCTTTTTGCTTTTCATAATTAAAGTCCTCTTTTCAAATGTAGTAATACAACATTTGTTATTGTACACACTTAAGAAGTCATTGTCAACCTGTTATTAATTCAGGTTGACATTAGGTTAACATTACATTTTACAATGCTATTGTAATATATACTGTATCATTCCCGGTCCCAGTTCTGGTGTCGGTCTTGCGATAAATCCATGCTTTTCATAGAATATCTCTCTGCCCTTGGCACACATCAGACAAAGCATCATTCTTGTGCCTTCCTGAGTAATTCCTTTGACATAAGCTATTATATGTTCTATAAGCATGCTTCCTATGTGCTTACTCTGATATTCCGGTATTATTATTAAATCCTGTATATAGCTTATTACAGCCATATCTCCAACCACTCTTCCCATTCCTATAGGCTTGTCATCATCATATACTGTAAATACTTTCACGCTGTTATTCAATGCTCTCTGAGCCTGATTTTCATCTAACTTAATCCAGCCGACTTGTTTTCTTAATGAAAGATATATATTAACATCTCTCATATCTTCTACTATTCTTATCATAATCTCTATTTCCTACAATTTTTTTAACGAATGGAATTATACTCGCTTTATTTATTAATGTCCAGTGTGCTATAATAGCAAAAAATAGGAGGTATGCATTTTTATGATTACGGTAGCTAAAGACAATTCTGGTGACTTTGATTCCATACAGAAAGCAGTTGATTCTGTTTCTGATAATAACAACGAAACTATATTTATCAAAAAAGGAATATATAAAGAACGTATTGAAATCCGGAAAAATAATATTACCTTAATTGGTGAAGATACAGATGAAACTATTATTACTGAGGGTTTCTATGCAAAAATGATTATGCCTGACGGCTCTAAGCGCGGAACTTTCCGTTCCTATACATTTCTTGTATATGCCGATAATTTCTCTGCAAGCAATATAACATTCGAAAACAGTGCCGGATTTGGTGATAATGTCGGTCAGGCAATAGCTGTATACGCTGAAGGTGACAACATCACATTTAAGCACTGTAAAATTCTTGGTCATCAGGACACTTTATTTACCGGTCCGCTGCCTCTTAAAGAAAAACAACCAGGTGGTTTTACAGGTCCAACAATAGACGGTGAAAGAAAGCTCGTTCACCAGTTATATGAAGACTGCTTTATATGTGGTGAAATTGATTTTATTTTCGGAAGTGCCACAGCTTATTTTAAAAACTGCACACTTTTTGCATTAAACCGGAATGAACCCATCAACTCTTATTATACTGCACCTTCAACATATGAAGGTCAGGCTTTCGGTTATGTATTTGATAATTGCACATTTACAGGAAACTGTCCGCCTAAAAGCGTTGCTTTAAGCAGACCTTGGAGAATCCATGCTAAGGTTGTTCTTCTTAACTGTGAATATTCCGACCAGATTATTGATGAGGGCTTCACTGACTGGAATAAGCCTGAATCACATGAAACTGTATATTATGCTGAATATAATGGACATGGCGATGGATATAAGCCTGAAAAAAGAGCAGCCTATGTTCATCAGTTAGATGAAGCACAAGCTGCCTTTTACAACATTGAAAATGTTATGCATTCTTAATTGATTGTTAATGAACCAAGCGATGTTCCTGATGATGTTGCCGACATAACCAAACCGGCTAATGAATTGGCATCGCTTTCTTTTACCTGAAATAATACAACTACTTCTTTACTCTCTCCTGCCGCAAGTGAAACATTCTTAAGTGTTGTAATATCATTCTTAAGCATTGAAGCATAATTGCTTACAGCTGTTGAGCCGGCTGTGAGCTTTAATACAACACCACCTGATGATGTAAGATTAACTGTTGAACCACTTGTATTAGTAAGTGTCATCTCAACAGCAACAACCTTACAGCCTGTCTGTGACGGCACTGAAACCACATAATTCTCTGCCGGATACTGATTTCCCACAGTATAATCCTTATATGTAAGTGTCACACCATTAAATCCAAGTGCAGTTGGCAGCCCTGTTAATAAATCTGCTGATGCGTTCGCTGAATTACCTGACGCCTTAGTAGTCTGTATTGTATTATTATGTCCTGTAATTGCAGACTGTGTCTGTGACGGTTTCTGTTTACCAGACGAACTTATTGTACCTCCACCATTCTGTGCTGAATTAAGCTTCTGATATTTCCATTCATTATCATATGAATACTTAAGAAGCGTTCCTGCTATATACTCAGCAACCAGATCATTATCTTCATTGGTTAATGTTACATCATCTTTGCCACAACCTGTGAGTGCAGATATACACAAAAGCACAAGCAGACCTGTTATAACTTTTTTCATATATATTTCCTCAATTTCCCTTTATAATTATTATCACCGTTCATGATGAATATACAAATTATTCTCATACACTGATAACAATTATATCATATTATGATTTACAATCAAGATTAAACCAGAATTCTACACCATCAGATACATTTCTGACACCATATTCCTGCCCCATTGAATCCATAATAGCCTTTACAATAGACAGTCCTATTCCATTACCTCCATATTCTCTTGTTCTCGCTTTATCAGTCTTGTAGAACTTCTCCCATATTCTTTCAAGATCTTCATCAGCAATATTCTTTCCACTATTATATACAGTAACGGTAATAGTTCCTCCATTCTCTGATTTTTCAGTTCTCACCTCAATTGCACGCTTTCCATCACAGTGATTAAGTGCATTAGATATATAATTAGTAAGCACTTCCTCTGTCTTGTATTCATCAGCCCACACAAAATTATGCTCATTACGGTTATCAAATACTATACTCATATTCTTTTGTCCCGCTCTTATTGCATTGGCATCTGCTACAGAAGCAATAAGCTCATTAATATCAAATCTCTCCATCTCAGGCTCATCATTTCCGAATTCAATCTGATTAAGTGTAAGAAGTCTCTTAACCATTGTATTCATCTTGTTTGCCTCGTCCATAATAACATCACAGTAAAATTCCATGCTTTCAGGATCATCTGTTATGCCTTCCTTAAGACCCTCTGCATATCCTTGTATAAGTGCAATAGGAGTCTTTAACTCATGAGATACATTTGAAAGAAAATCTGTTCTCATTATCTCGAGCTTTTCTTTTTTATCAATATCTTTCTTAAGTTCAAGGTTAGCCTTCTTAAGCTCTGCAATATTTTGTTCAAGCTTCTCAGACATATTGTTCATGCTCTTTCCAAGCAGACCAATCTCTCCCTTATCACTTCCCTCATATCTTGCATTGAAATCCATCTCTGACATCTTCTCAGCAATATTAGAAAGCTGCTTAATCGGTCTGGTAATATATGTTGATACTACAAATGCTACAATTATACCAACAGCAAGAATTGCTCCTCCAACATACTTAATAAGAGTTGTCGATATATTTACATTATCTTTTATTCCCTGGATAGGAGTTCTTAATATAATTGAATATCCATTGTCAAGTGTACCCCATATCTCAAGATAGTAATCTCCAAGCCTTTCATCATACACCTTCTGTAACGTATAATTATCATTGGAACTTATGATTGTCCTGTTCTCAACAAGTGATGTACCTGACATATCAATAATATCTTCCAGACGCTTTCTATGCTCCTTCTTATCATCCTTGTCTGCCGGGTTATCTGAATCATCTTCCTGATCTTTAGGTTCCGGTGCTTTATCCTGTGAGCCATTATTCTTAAAAATATCTCCATTAAATATACTCATACGAAGACGTTCCATCATTGAATCATCTCCCTGAGTACTTACATATATGGTACACCAGCTGCTGTCAACTACAAGCACAGATATTCCCTTTGCTGTAGATATATTCTCCATATCAGCACACATAGTATCTTTATCTATCTGTAAATCAGTATATTTCTGCATGATTTCATTAACATTCTCATAAGAATTAATCATGCTCTTCTGCTTACGGTTCATATACACTTTCTCTGAAAAAATGCTGTTAAACCCAATAAGCATTGCCACAAGACATGTAACAGTAACTACCAGAAGAAGTGTAATCTTAAACTTAATTGAATGTATCTTCATCTTTAATTGCCTTCCTTATACGCAGAATCAGTCAACAATGAACTTGTAGCCCATACCCCAGATTGTCTTGATGTAATCGCCCTTATCCCCCATCTTCTTTCTTAATTTTTTAACATGGGTATCTATAGTTCTTGCATCACCATAGTAATCATAATTCCATACATTGTTAAGAATCTTCTCTCTTGACAACGCAAGCCCTTTATTCTCAACAAAATAAGTAAGCAGTTCAAACTCCTTATAGCTTAACTCTATCTCTTCACCATCAATCTTAACGATATGTGCCGCTTTATCTATAGTAATTCCGCCAATCTCAATTATCTCGTTGCTGTCAACACCATATGCTCGTCTTATAATTGCATCAACTCTGGCTGTAAGTATCTTAGGTGAAAATGGCTTGGCTATATATTCGTCAGCTCCACATTCAAAACCTTGTAGTTCATCCATCTCCTCACCCTTTGCTGTAAGCATTATAATAGGAACTTTAGAATCCTTTCTTATCTGCCTGCACACTTCCCAGCCATCCATTCTTGGCATCATAACATCAAGAATTATAAGTGCAATATCTTTATTCTCCATAAATGTATCTACAGCTTCTACACCATCAGCCGCCTCTATAACAGCATAGCCTTTTCTTGTCAGAAAATCACTTACAAGCTTTCTCATTCTGCTTTCATCATCTACTACTAAAATCTTCATCTTATCCATATGTAGTCCTCACTTTCACGGTGAATTAATTATCTATATACTATCTGATAAATATGTTTAAAATGTGTACTCTGTTCATATATTTATATTATGACTACTTTGTTGACTGCTGTGATGATGATTTTAAAGACTGCTTTGATTCAAGCTCCGCTTCCCTTGAATTAAGCTCTTTCTCTTTTTCTTTTAACTTGGCTTCCTTAGATTCAAGCTCTGTCTGCCATGAAGAATACTTATTCTGTACATTCACTTCATAATTAATGACATTAGAATTAGAACCTGTCTTAAGGATAAAAAACATTGCAATTAGCGCAATAACAAGAAACACATTTACAATCATAATTCTCATATAATTGTTCTTGTACTTTGCCACCTGAATTGAGAGAGTATGCAGCTCACTTCTATGCTCATTTCTTTCACGTCTTCTGTCAATCGCAATCTGTGTTTCACTCTTTACCGGAATCGGCTTAATCTTATCATCTGGAATATCTGGTGAATTATACAGAAATTGCTGTAAATTCTTGAGATAATTAAGTCCAATGGATGTATAAAATAACTGTCTGTCAATTATCTTATTATACAACACATATACCTGTTTCGGATCTTTACTGTCCGTCTTTCCAGACAGATACTTAATAGCATTCATCTCATCTTTTGCTTCCTGCGCTTCCTGCTTCGTCTTAAAAGTATATCCGCCGACAACAAAGCCTTTTTCCTTATTATTAACATTTTTATTATCGCTCATAAACTCCACTTCCCACGCACATTTTTGTTAATTGTAACATTAATTCTCATTATCTACAAACCAAACATCTCCCGGCATATCTTTTTGCCGCTTTCCGTCTTAAAAATGTTATTATATGCTTTCAATGCTGCATCCTTTGCAAGATTATCATCGCATATGTTAACCAAGAAATCTGCCTCAACAAGTATCTGGTAGTCAATGCCGTCAATATTATTGTAAGTATGGTGATGTCCTATCAGATACTGCACTCTTTCTGATACTTCACTGTCAAAGCCAAGCCTGTCAAGAAGTCTTGCGGCAATAGCAGGACCTTCTTTTTCCTGCAGCTTACCACCACACTCACCATATTTTTCTTCACATATATGAATCCCGATATCATGTGTAAGCGCCGCTGTTTCAATTATAAAAAGACTTTGGTCATCAACATTTTCCATCTGTGCAATCAACCTGGCGTAGCTGTGAACCTTGCAAAAATGCTGTATTCTCTTAGCGTCTCCTTTATATAATTCAATCATTGCCATATGAAGTCTGTTAATCATAGTGTCTCCTTTTAATAGCCAAGTGTGTCATTTACAAGTATTACATGTATTCTTCCGACATGGCGTGAATATCTTGTAATCAGGAACTGGCAGCATAATGTGTCTGGTGATTTGCAGTCAAAGCATTTTCCGGTTGTCTTGCAGGGTGTCTTGACATCAAAATTCTGTGCATTAGTTGGTGCAGCTATATTTCTTGCACGCTTCATTGCCGAATCGAGGTCTGAACAGACTTTATTCATTCCAACTATGAAGATTACCTTCTTTGGTCCCTGCGCTATGCATGAAACACGGTTAGAATTGCCATCAATATTGACAAGTATTCCATCACTTGTCATCGCATTTGCACTTGATAAGAACACATCAGCGTCATATGAAGCCAGAAGTCCCTCTCTTGGAGTCATCTTTGAACGGTCTATATAATTGTAATTGCCCTCCTTCAAAGCCTCCACAAGTCCAATCTCCTGTGCACTGTGACAGCCGCCCATAGCAATTGTGCTTTCCTCGTCAATTAACTCCAAAGCCTGCTTTAAAGCTGCTTCTTTATCCTCTGCATAATATCCTGACATATTTCGTGACTGTAAGCCATTAATTACAGTCTGTGCCAGTACTTCGTTTCTTTTCTTTACATTTTCGTCCATGCTTGTATCCTCCAGTCTATGTAAATATTTAGTATGCTTATTATAGCACAAATTCTTTTACTTCCTTTATGCTTCATAACAAAATAAATGTAGTTCTTATGAATTATCCATAACATTTTCTATATAAAATTTAAGGAAATCATGTATCTCCATATTATATTCTTTCTCAAATCTTTTTCTAACATTTTCTTCCAGCTCCGATCTTTCGTGAAATGAATCTTCATAATATCTGACCATGCTTTCAACTACATTCTGACAAAATGGTGTTCTGTTATGTATACCATTTAATTTTTTATCACCCCAGTTATAACCATATGTAACGCCATACTTTTTTTCTTTGTACAAAATACAATAACTATCGTCACCGCCATCTCTGGTCAATATTGGAGTTATACATCTTGTTAGCGTTAATACAATATCTCTGTTAGCTTCATAAACTCCATAAACAATATTTAAATTATGGCTTTCAATATTGAAATCCTCAAATTTTCTGTTACCTATCAATTGTCTTCTCTGAGCATCTGTCAATTCAACCAGACTTAAATCTATGCCTATTTCATCACTATCAATATAATCCTCCTGCCAATCAGCATGTTTATTAGATATCTGCTCACTTTTTTCTTCATCAACCACATTATCCTGAATGAAATCCAACTGTTCAGTATTATCATTGCTGTTTACCCGATCTTTATCTTGTATAAAGCACTTAGGATTTTCAGAAATTCTTTGCAGATTCGCCGCAAATAACTGAAGATGTTCCCGTTGAAACTTTAAATCTGTGCCAAACTGTCTGTTTACCGCTGCCATTTTTACAGATATTTTTCCATATTGTGATTCACCATCAAATTTTATCTCCTTACCGCCAAGAACATTTTCAACTTCAACATTTCTTATACTATCATTCTTTATGATATAACATTTATAAAACTTTCCCCACAAGTCAAACACAGCAATTAGAACATTTTCATCAGTTGTCGTGACAAATGCCTTGCAATCAGATATTGAATGTCCATGGTGCATTATAATATAAGATATCCTGTCTCCATCTGGTTCTTCCATATCAACCAGAATCTCATCTCCGTGTGTAAACTCATCTTCTTTTAAAACTTTAGAAAATGTATCTTTATATAATTGTGTACAAAACACATTTTTAAACCTCATATTCTACCCCTGACTAATATCATAAACCTGCCATATTATTGTATAATTTCTACTTGATACTCATAACAAACTTTTCAAGCTTCTCCTGATTATCCTTTGCAGCATTACTATTGCGGTCTGCTAACGCAACCTGATTTTTTAGATTTTTAAGACTCTTTGACAGCTGCAGAAGGCATCTGTCATTGTCACCACCACCGCTGAATGTAAACACAGCATCAATTTTATCTGCCACGCCGTAATTCTTTATAAATGTGTTGACCGGAGACGCAGGCATTCCTGCCCATACTGGCATACCTAATATAATTTCATCATAATAATCTATGTTATCAGGAACACCTTTTATCTTAGGTCTCCTTCCAAATGTTGACTGCATTCCTCCAACAAGCATCCGTCTCACTGTATTCTTAGGTAATGGCTTAACTAAATCTATCTCAAAGATTTTTGCTCCTAATTTTCTTGCAATAACCTTTGCAGCTTCCTTTGTATTTCCTGATAATGAATAATAAACAACAGCTCTGTTCATAGCTGGCTCCTCCTTACTTATGTGATTGTACTTATTTTACGCTATTGAGTATTGTGTGGCAAGTGTACCTGGTGTTTTGGACTTTATCGTACCTTACATTCTCTTCAATGTCCAATCTGCCACGCTTGCTCATCCCCTTTGGACTTCAGCATACCTTAACTCCGCTTCAACATCCAATCCACCGTGCTTGCTCATCCCTTTTGGACTTCCTTATGCCTTCCCGCTCCTTCAATGTCCAATCTGCCACGCTTGCTCGTCCCTTTTGGACTTCAGCATACCTTAACTCCGCTTCAACATCCAATCCACCGCTCTTGCTCATCCCTTTTGGACTTCCTCGTGCCGTATCTCCGCTTCAACGTCCAATCCACCGTGTATCCACCTCTCCCACAAAAGGGAGTCGAATTCTTCGCTCCGCTCCGGTCGGCGCAAAGCCGAGGTCCACCGGACCTCGTGCGCCCCTGTCCAAAAACCCGGCTACGCCATGTTTTATCCATTAATAAGACTCCCCTCTGGTCCATAGGAAAAAGGGAGCGAAGAAGCTCACGCTTCCTCACTCCCTTTTTCCTATGGACCAGAGGGGAGTCGAACCCCTGTCCGAAAACCCATTCCCTGTTCTTCTACTATCATAGTTGATTGTTTAACATTCCCTCCGGTACACGAGAATCAACACCCTTGCACCTTTAGTAGCTTCATGATACGACCAGCATCTCAAAGCTTTGATACTGTCGTTTCCTACATGTTCGAAGCCTGGGTCTTAAAGTGTAGGTGCTTTAAGTCAGACTGCTGCAATTAGGCAGCGTATGCTAAATTATCGTTAGCGTTTATATTTAAGTTTGGATTTTGACGCTTTCCTGCGGATAGCTTCACCAGCTTCAAGATCCCCGTCGAAACCTTTACTAGCCCGTGTGTAAGCAGTTTCACCTGCTTATTTATATTAACATTGGCATAATGCCAAGTCAATTAACTTGTGCTTCAAAACTGATAAAATATTTCTAAATATTTTTAAAATCTAAGATTCTTGTTCTTGAATTCCTTCTGTGCATCTCTTATCTGGTCTTTCTTTGCAATAGAATCTCTCTTGTCAAAGTTCTTCTTACCTTTTCCAAGACCAATTTCCATCTTCACCTTTCCCTCTTTCAGATATACCTGAAGTGGAACAAGTGTGTAACCTTTAATTGTAAGTTCACCTGTAAGCTTATTAATCTGATTCTTGTGAAGAAGCAGCTTCTTAGGTCTTAGAGGATCTTTATTGAATATGTTTCCCTTCTCATATGGTGTAATATTCATACCTAGGACATATACTTCGCCATTCTCAATCTTGATGTAAGATTCCTTAATTGAGCACTTACCTGCTCTGATTGATTTAACCTCAGTGCCGTGAAGTACCATACCTGCCTCGTATTTCTCTTCTATAAAATAATCAAAATAAGCTTTCTTATTGTTCGCTATAAGTCTGTTTCCTGATGCGCTTGTTTTTGATGCCATGTCAGTCTCCATTCTATTCTATGCAAATGCAAAATCAATTGTTCTTAGTATCTTATCGGTGCCTATAACCACAACCTTAACCTTCTGTCCGAGCTTATAACTTCTGTTCCCAAGTTCTCCTACCATCTCATAGTGTTCCTCGTCAAATGTATAGAATCCCTTCATATTATTGATAGAAACCATGCCCTCGATAGTGTTTGGAAGTTCAACATATACGCCCCACGCGGTAACACCCGAAACAACTCCATCAAATGTTTCTCCAACAAACTGTTCCATATACTCAGCCATTTTAAGCTTGTCTGTATCTCTTTCAGCATCTGCCGCACGCCGCTCCATAGCACTTGTCTGGACAGCAACATCCGGTAATATTGCATCATAATGGTCAGCTCTCTTAGGACTTAAACCTCCGTGAAGATTCTCCTTGATAATTCTGTGAATCTGGAGATCAGGATATCTTCTGATAGGCGATGTGAAATGACAGTAATACTTGGCAGCGAGTCCAAAATGTCCTACACATTCAGTAGTATACTTAGCTTTCTTCATAGAGCGTAGTGTCAGTCTGCTTATAAGATTCTCAGCATCAGAACCCTCTATCTCAGAAAGAAGCTTCTGAATCTCCTTAGGTCTTAAATCATCAGTAAGTCTTAATGTATAACCGAAGTTATTAATAAATGTAGCTAACTTACGCATTTTTTCCGGATCAGGATTCTCATGCGTTCTATATAGAAATGGCATATCCTGCCAGAAATAATCCTCTGCAACAGTTTCATTAGCAGCAAGCATAAAATCCTCAATAATCTTAGTTGCTACATTTCTGTCATATGGCTTAATATCAGTTGGGTGACCATTCTCATCAAGTATAATCTTACTTTCAGGGAAATCAAAATCAACCGAACCTCTTGCAAATCTCTTCTTTCTAAGAAGCTCCGCAGCCTCTTCCATCATATGAAACATTGGAACAAGCTCTTTATACTTCATAATTTCATTAGTATCATTATCTACAAGAATCTTTTTTACGCTTGTATAGCTCATTCTTCTATCTACATTAATAACAGTTTCACATATTCTATGTCCAACAATATTTCCCTTTTCGTCAATATCCATAAGGCAACTGAGTGCCAGTCTGTCTTCTCCCTGATTAAGTGAACATATCCCATTAGATAACTTATGCGGTATCATTGGAATAACACGGTCTACAAGGTAAACACTCGTACCTCGTTTAAGTGCCTCCTTATCCAATGCACTTCCCTCTGTAACATAATGGCTTACATCCGCTATGTGGACACCAAGATGATATATAGGACCTTCTTTTGAGATAGATACTGCATCATCCAAATCCTTCGCATCCTCACCATCTATAGTAACCATCTGCACATTTCTTAAATCAACTCGTCCAGCCTTATCCTTCTCACTGACAATATCAGGAATATCATTAAGTGCCTTCTTAACTGATTCAGGAAACTCCACCGGTAAATCATATGCCTTGATGATAGACATTATGTCCACACCCGGATCATCTATATGTCCAAGTACTTCTGTAACCTTTCCCTGTGGATTCTTACTCTGACTGCCGTAATCACTTATAGAAGCAACTACCTTAGAACCTTCAACCGCTCCATTCATGAATTCCTGCGGTATAAATATATCACAGTTAATCTTGGCATTATCAGGAATAACAAAACCATACGTTCTGTTCTTCTGGAATGTTCCGACAACTTCCTTAACCTCATGCTCAAGAATGGCAACAATCTTACCTTCAGCCCTCTTACCGCCATTCTTCTCAGTAGTTATCACAACCTTGACCTTATCATGATAGAAAGCATTCATCGTATCATTAGCCTTGACAAATATATCATCTTCCCTGTCAGGTATTACTACAAAACCAAAGCCTCTGCTTGTACTTTCAAATGTTCCAACAAGTGCTACATTCTCAGGTTTCATGTACTTACCCTTCTTTGATACACCTATTGTTCCATCTGCGACAAGACTGTCAAGCACTTCCATAAGCTCTGAACGCTTAGCTTTCGGAATATCGAGAAGCATAGCGATTTCTTTAGCTTTCATCGGAACATACAGTTCATTATTAAGAATTATATCAGCAAGCATCTGTCTTCGCTGTTTAAATATATCCTTCTCCATATCCCTTATATCCCTTTCTTACCATTAAAATATCCGGACTACACCAGATTGCCCGTAAAAGCAAAAACACTCTTAAGAAATTATCCGTTTCTTAAGAGTGTCCGTAATTTAGAAATTAAAATTAAGTATAACTGCTATAACAACAAAAAGAATTACAAGAATCTTGGTTATCTTAACAAGCTTGCCTTCCATTGAACGGCCCTTGTTCTTACCCCAGTATGAATCAGCAGCACCACTAATTGTTCCTGACAATCCGTTCTGCTTACTTTCCTGCATAAGAATTATTATTGCTAAAGCTATACAAATTACTACAAATACTCCCATTAAACCAATTCTTAATACATCTCCGACAGACATATGAAACAATGGAATTATCTTATTCATACCATCCTCATTCCTGCGCATCATGCGCTTTTTATTACATAATTATGCCAATACGGCAACATAGGTCATTCTATCACAAATAAACATTTTGTGCAAGAAAAATCAACAAATTAATTTCAACCCTTTGATTAGTTCTTCTTCACAAGAAGAGACTCACCTGTCATCTCAACTGGTTTCTCAAGTCCCATAATTTCTATAAGTGTAGGAGCGATATCACATAATCTTCCACCCTCACGAAGTGTATACTTCGGATCTGCATTCACAAGAATAAATGGAACCGGGTTTGTTGTATGAGCGGTATGTGGCTTTCCTGTCTCATAATCGATCATCTTCTCTGCATTTCCGTGATCTGCACAGATAAACAGAACACCATCCATATCAAAAATTGCACCTTTAATTTTCATCTTTCTTACTCCTTAAATTAACAAGAATAATACCTATTGATATTAACACAACAGACACAATGTTGTAAAGGTTAATAATATCTTCACCTAACAGAATACCACTCCATATTGTGCCGAAAATTGGGATTAGCAGGTTGAAAATAAGAATCTTGGATACAGGGTTGTATTTTAATAAAGCTGTCCACAGGGTAAATGAGGCAGCAGAAACAATACCTAAGTAAATCAGTAGCAGATATATTGTAATGTTTGAAAAGTCAAGATAACCACCAAACAATGCACCTACAATAATAAGTCCACCACCACCTATAAGTAGGTGATAGGCTGAAACAGTCATAGGGTCTCTGCCTTTGCTGATTTTTTTGCAATAAATATTGCCACCGGTTGCTGCAATTGTGGAGAATACCACAAAGCCTTCTCCTAAAAGAGTAAACCCACCGGTAGTAAGTCCATCAAGGTTAATGACAATAACACCTATAAAACCGATAATGCAACCTAAAATCTTTTTAACATTTAGCTTGTCCGATGTGAAAAAGATTGGTGAAATCAGCACACCGATAAATGAACCTAGGGAAGTGATTACTGAGGTTTTTGTACCGGTGGTGTTGGAAAGTCCTATGTATGAAAATAGATATTGCAAGAATATCTGTAGGAAACCCATAATTGATATTGGAAGAATATCTTTTCTGCTGGGCTTTACAAATTTCTTTTGTAATATAATTGCCACAATAAGTACCATTACACCGGCAATAAAGAACCTATATCCGGCAAAAAGTACCTTGGATGGGTAGTCACTTGTTGGAATTGAAAATATCTCATAGCACTTTTTAATTACGGGAAAAGCAGTGCCCCACAATGTTACACATAGTAGGGCGATTAAAGGTACTATTATTTTGTTACTGAAAAATTTTTTTGAATTCATAATTATCTCTTTGTTAAGTTG
>OHLI01000874.1_pt1 | contig 14243 bp, 13 predicted proteins | sample 1569051 | NCBI WGS metagenome assembly OHLI01 (sample SAMEA3879561, study PRJEB24766) | human gut metagenome | biome: human-associated habitat; feature: feces | place: USA | collected 1985/1987
AAGCGTACAACAAGCGGTTGGTCAAGAAAATCGCCGTCAAGGGCATCACAGAGTCCGGCAGCACGGCAACCGAGGGCTTCGTCTATCTGGAAAGCATCAACCTTTCCAAAGCTGACCCGACAGCGACCATTCAGTTTGACTATATTGGAGCAAAGGGACTTCGCAAGAAAACCGCCACGGTCGGTATTGGCTACAACCTCTATGACAACTCCGGCAATCTTGACGAGTACAAGGAAGGCTTTGTGGTCAAGTCTATCGACGGACGCGACAACTCCGTAGAGTTCCTGAACGGTATCAAAATCTTTGCCGGAGATGTGATCGGCAAGGTCAGCGAAGACCAGCTCCGACGCATTCAGATCCGCGAAACGATTCTTTCTCACTTGGAGCGGGAGCGTCAGCTTTTCCATAAGGGCATCAAAGTTCTGTCGCTGTTCTTCATCGACGAGGTTGCAAAATACAAGCAGTACGACGAGGCTGGACATCCGTTCAACGGCATCTATGCCGATACGTTTGAGGAAGAGTACAACGACATTCTCAGCTCCATGCAGCGGGAAATCGGTGACGATGATTACATACGGTATCTGGACGCAATTTCCGCCCATGACACCCATGCCGGTTACTTCTCGGTTGATAAAAAAGGCAAGATGACCGACAGTAAGCTCTCCGACAAAAAGGCGGGCACATCTGACGATATTGACGCCTATGACCTGATTATGAAGAATAAGGAGCTGCTTCTGGATCGTGATCCGAAAAAAGTCTCCTGTGCGTTTCATTTTCTCGCACTCCGCACTGCGCGAAGGCTGGGACAACCCGAATGTGTTCCAGATTTGTACACTGAAACAAAGCAACAGCGAGGTCCGCAAGCGGCAAGAGGTCGGTCGCGGTCTGCGCCTGTGTGTCAATCAGGACGGCGAACGCATGGACGCCAACGTGCTTGGAAATGATGTGCAGTCCATCAATGTTCTGACCGTCATCGCCAGTGAGAGCTATGACAGCTTCGCAAAGGGCTTGCAGACTGAGCTTGCCGATGCAGTTGCCGGACGCCCTGTGGCGGTTACTGCCGACCTCTTCAAGGGCAAGGTCATTGTGGATGCCAGAGGCAACGAACAGGTTGTGGACGGCGATACGGCGCAAGCAATCTTCGAGGATTTGATTTCTAACGGATATGTCAAGCGCGGTGTACTGACTGACAAATATTATGCCGACAAAGCAAACGGCGCGATTCAGGTTGCGGAGGAAGTGGCGGACAGCCGCGATTCTGTGATCAATATTCTTGATTCCGTCTATGACAGCCGCGCCATGCAGCCGGAGAACGCCCGTGACAAGAATGTGGAGCTGCAAGTTGATCCCGACAAGCTTGCCATGCCGGAGTTCAAAGCTCTCTGGAAGCGCATCAGTCCGAAATCCGTATATGTGGTGGACTTTGATACGGATGAGCTTGTGAAGAAAGCCATCGCATCGCTCAACCAGAATCTTCATGTGCCGAAGATATTCTTCAAGGTTGAAACCGGCGCAATGGACGAGATCAAGTCGAAGGATTCTCTCCTTGACGGAAGTGCATTCTCGAAATCAAAGTCATCTACTTATGACAGCAGCAAGCAAATCCGCGTGGGCAGCAGCGTGAAGTATGATCTGATCGGCAAGCTGGTCGGAGAGACCGGTTTGACACGAAAAGCAGTTGTTGCCATTCTGACAGGCATTGAGAAATCCGTTTTTGAGCAGTTCAAGTTCAATCCGGAAGAGTTCATTATCAAAGCAGCCGCCCTGATCAATGATGAAAAGGCAACTGCAATTATCCAGCACATCACCTACAATGTGCTGGATGAACATTACGATACGGACATCTTTACCGAACCGACCATCAAGGGCAAGCTCGGTACAAATGCAATGAAAGCGCAGCGGCATCTATACGATCATATCGTGTATGATTCCACAAACGAGCGTGATTTTGCTGCCGATTTGGACACCAACACAGATGTTGCGGTTTACGTGAAGCTGCCGGACAGCTTCTATATCGCAACGCCAGTAGGACACTATAATCCGGACTGGGCGATTGCTTTCTATGAAGGTACAGTCAAGCACATCTACTTTGTTGCTGAGACGAAAGGCTCTATGTCCTCCATGCAGCTCCGGCTCATTGAGGAATCGAAAATTCACTGCGCAAGAGAGCATTTTAAGGCGATCAGCAACGGAAATGTGGTTTATGATGTGGTGGACAGTTACCAAGCTTTAATGGACAAAGTCATGCGCTGACAAATAGCGTACAGCATTCGTGCAGAAATGCCAATCATACAGGAGGACACATCATGAATCGAACCATCACCATCAAAGGCATCGGCAAGCTGAGCCTGAAGCCGGATCTGACGGTTGTGTCCCTGACGCTGAAAACCGTCCGTGCGGGCTACGACAAGGCCATGGACAAGGCGGCGAAGCATCTGGAACAGCTGCGCAGTGCCATTGCGGAAATCGGCTTTACCAAGGATGACCTGAAAACCACCAGCTTTGATGTGGGAACGGAGTATGAGACCGAGCGTGACAAAAACGGGAATTACAAGCAGATTTTTGTTGGCTACCGGGTCACCCATGGACTGAAGCTGGAGTTTGATTTCGATTCCCAGCGGCCGTCCAAGGTGCTGGGAGCGATCGCAGTCTGCATTGCCGAGCCGGAGCTGAATGTGCAGTTCACGGTGAAGGATAAGGAAGCAGTCGATGCCGCCCTGCTGGATAGTGCCTGCGCCAACGCAAAGGCAAAGGCCGAAATTCTGACCAAGGCCTCCGGCGTGACGCTGGGCGAGCTGGTTTCCATCGACTATAACTGGAGCGAGCTGCATCTGTACTCTCCCACCTACTACGAGATGGATCCGCCCTGTATGGCGAGAGCCAGCGCCGCTCCGAGCTATGGACATCGAGCCGGATGACATCGACGTCGGCGACAGCGTCACCTTCGTGTGGGAAATTCGATAAGATTTGGTTAGAAAATTTGGAAGGATAAGCAGCATGGACAGAGAAGAATTTGACCGGAAATATACCGGCCGACTGAACCGGCAGCAATCAGAAGCGGTGCACGCTGTAGAAGGTGCAGTCTTGCTGTTGGCCGTGCCCGGCAGCGGAAAAACCACCGTATTGGTGACTCGCTTGGGCTATATGCTCTGCTGCTGCGGGATTCCGGTCAACAAAATTCTGACCATGACCTACACAAAAGCCGCAACTCAAGAGATGAAGAAGCGATTTGCCCGTTTGTTTGGCGAGGACTGCCCGAACATCCCGGAATTTCGCACCATCAACGGTGTTTCTTCCAAAATCATTGATTTTTACGCGAAGTCCCATAGCAATGGGAATGCCTTTCAGCTGATGGCGGACGAGAGACTTTTATCCAAACTGGTTTCCGATCTGTATCGTGAGCTTAGCGGCGAATTCGCTACGCAGGGCATTATAAAAGACCTTTGCAAGAATATCACCTATGTGAAGAATCGTATGCTCGACAAGGAGGAAATCGGCAAGCTGGATACCGGATTTGAGAAGTTCCCGGAGCTGTATCGTCGGTATAACCTGACACTACGGCAGCAGCACTGGATGGACTACGACGATCAGATGGTCTATGCCAAGACAATCCTGGAAAAGCATGCGGATGTGTTAACGCATTTTCAGGATATGTTTCCCTATATCTGCGTGGACGAATCTCAGGATACCTCCAAAATCCAACATGCGATTATTCAGCGTCTGGCGCAAAAAAGCGGAAACATCTTCATGGTAGGCGACGAAGATCAGAGCATTTACGGCTTTCGGGCCGCTTACCCGGAGGCTCTGATGCAATTTGAGCAGACCTATCCCAACGCCCGGGTGCTGTTGATGGAGGAAAACTACCGCTCCACGCCGGAAATTCTCCGTCTGGCGGACGATTTCATCCGAAAAAACCATGCGCGCCATCCCAAAACCATCCATCCCACCCGGGCCTCCGGTGCAGACGTCCGACTGATTACGGCAGCAGACCGTGCCGCCCAGTACGCATGGCTGACGCATACAGCGGCGCAGTGCGACGAACAAATAGCCATTCTCTACCGCAACAACGACAGTGCACTGCCACTGATCGATCTGCTGGACCGTCAGGGAACCGCTTATCGCTGCCGGCAAATGGATGACACCTATTTCACCCATAGGATTGTTACGGATATTCTGGACATCATCGCCTTCGCCCATGACGGACGGAATGCGGAGGTATTTCTGCGCATCTACTATAAATGCGGCGGCGGTATCTCCAAAAAGGCGGCAGAATACGCTTGCGAAAAAAGCCGGAGTTCCGGAAAACCAATTCTGGAAGAGCTGCTGCGCTTTCCGCAGCTTCCGGCCTTCGCAAGGGACCGTGTCACGGATCTGATCGACCTGCTGCCGCAGATTCTCCAGGACACCGCCCAGCGGGGATTAGATTGCATCTGGCGGGAGCTGCGCTACAAGGACTATGTGGACCAGCAGAAGCTGGACACCAATAAGTTTGAAATTCTTTGCCTGCTGGCCAGGCAGGAACCCAGTATGGATGCCTTGCTGACCCGGCTGGAGCAGCTGCGCAGTCTGGTGGCTACTCCGGCCGTGCAGCCGGAGGCTGCCGTGCTTCTATCCACCATTCACTCCAGCAAGGGCTTGGAGTATGACACCGTTTACCTTCTGGATGTGCTGGACGGCATTCTGCCCGCAGTGACTGAGCCGAAAAGCGAAGCGGAACAAAGACAGTATCAGGAAGAACGCAGACTTTTTTACGTGGCTATGACGCGAGCCAAGAATCACTTGCAGCTGTTCTCATGCCTTAACCGCAGTTCCGCATTTATAAAAGAAGTACAGCTAAATATTCCGACCGAAGTGCCGGAGACGAACGATGTTTTCCGCACATTTCCAACGGAGTTGTGCGGAAAACGTTATCACCACGCTCAAAAGGGCTGGGGCAATATTTTGGCGGCCTGTAACGGGCAGTGCCTGATTGCATATAACGGCGGCGAGACGCAATTTCTGACCGTAGGCCAGATGTATGAGCAGCGAATGGTCGTTCGTAAACTACCGGAGAAGCCTGCCGTCGCAAAAAAACGGGCGGCAACGCCCGATCCCAAGAAGCACAATGGAACACAATCCGGGTCGAAAGTAACGCTGTCCCCGGAAGAAAAGGCCGCACTGATCCGCAGGGCAGTTCCAGGATGCAAAGTGGTCCACAGGGCCTTTGGAGCGGGAGTTGTCGTGCGCTATCAGGATTCCATTGTGACTATCCGTTTTGCGAGATTCGGAGAAAAGAAATTTGTACTTTTTGACAGTGCAGAGAGTGGCTTGCTACATTTTAACTGACAAATCAATTTTGGAGGTACACTCATGAAAGCCTCGCCTGACGGGGTGTATTCGGAATAACTGTGTGCATTCGACTTTTTATGCAGTTGCAGAAGGATGCGCTTTCGGTGCTTTTGCCGCTTCCTCCGGCAAGGGCGCAAATGGAGACTTGACCTCCACGGTTTTTACCTCAATAGAGGTAATCTCATCATTCTCCCATGCAACAACCTCCGGGTCTCTTTCCTCTGTTTTTTCAGGCATGACTTCCTTCTGGGGTTCGGTCTGCTGACGGAACGCATCGACGAAAAGGGCGGTCAGTCCGGGATTGGGTTTATCCACAAGGAAGCGAGAGGCATTCTCAGGGCAGACTTCAACGCTCTTTGCCCACTCCTTGAGAGACTGCGGAATGCGCCCGTCGAAGTCTTTCTGCTGAATGGTGTTTGCGAGGACATATCGGACGCGCTCCGGAGAGAACTGCTCAAGGACGCTTTTTACGGCAGCATCCGCATCCAGCCGGTTATCTCCGTAGTTGGAGCTGATCGCTGCGTCAATCGCTTTGCGGCATTCCACGTTTGCGGCGAGAGAAGCACGATATGACTCCAGCTCATCGGCTTCATAGGCGTAATTCGCCGTCTCGCGGTAAATGGGGAGATTGCTGTTTTTTTCATTTAGCATTAACACGAAATCCTGATGAGGAATAACATGAATGTCGGACTCAAGCACGCCCAATTCCACACACAACGATTCTGCAACAGAGGAAGCAGAACTGTCAGGGTCAGGGACAAAACCGTGTCTTTCATGATTAGAGAAGAATCAAAGAGTTGATATGCGAAACCGTCTTTGACTGTATTTACCTCGACATATCCTTTGCCTCCAATCTCAAGTGCGACATGAGGTCCAATGTTTCTATTCTGTGATAGCAGTCTCATCTTGGCGTCAATGCCCTCGATCATTTCAGCCGCCGTCTTGCGGATGGTGTCCAGAGAGCTTTTCAGTTCCTTGGTTTCCTTGCCGGATGACCAACCGGCGATGTAGCCGAAGGAATAGTCCGAGGTTTCAATGCCGTAACGCTGGCAGGCGGTGTAGGCAACGCTTTCCGCTTCAACCTCTTTGGTGTGCCGATCCTTCTTATCTTCGGGGGCGGTTTTCTCGTCCGGATTGACGGCGTGGAGCTTGGCATGAGCGATCTCGTGAATGGCGGTTTTGACCGTCTGGATTTCGCTCATGCCCTCCTGAATGGCAATGCGGCTTTCAACCGGCGAGAAGAATCCCTTTGCACCGCCCGGAATGTCCTCAAAGGAAATAGGGACGGGAGATTCCAGGTTTTCCTCAACCGCGCCTTCCCGCGTCATCCGCACGACTACCTTGTCACGGGCTTTAAGTTCCGGTTCCTTGGGCATCAGATTTCACCTCCAATCCGCTTGTAGGCAAGCTCGGTGTATTCAGGGTTCAGCTCGATGCCCACGAAATGACGCCCCATCTGCGCAGCAACCATGCCGGTTGTTCCGCTTCCCATGAATGGGTCAAGCACAATGCCGCCTTCGGGACAACCGGCGAGAAGACAGGTTTCAACCAGCTTCGGAGGGTAGGCGGCATAGTGACCGCCCTTGAAGGGGACGGTGTTGATCTTCCAGACGTCGCGCTTGTTGCGGAGCGGATTGATGTCACAATCCTTGATCTCGCCATGCTCACGGGGGCGGTTGATGGACTGCGGCTGAGGCTGACCGGGAACGGGCTTGCCGTATTTGTTGCCGCCCTTCATGCCGCGCTTGAGGCGTTCTGCCGTTGCGGGAGCAATCGGCTCGGAGATTGCCTTGTAGTCGAAGAAATACTTTTTCGACTTGGAGAACAGGAAAATATGCTCGTAGCAGCGGGCGCAGCGGTCTTTCACGCTCTCCGGCATGGGGTTATCCTTCATCCAGATGATGTCGTTGCGCAGATACCAGCCGGTATCGCGGAGGGCAAAAGCCAGCATCCACGGAATGCCGATCATGTCCTTCGGCTTGCAGCCCTCAACCTTGTTGTTGAGAGCCACAGCCTGACCGTTTCTGCCGTTGGGGTTCTTCGGGTCAATGAAATCGCCCTGATTGCCCTTTCCGGCGTAGGTGTCCGAGATGTTCAGCCAGAGCGTTCCATCCGGACGCAAAACGCGCCTGACTTCGGTAAACACTTCCGTCAGGCGCGAGATATATTCCTTCGGCGTTGTCTCTCTGCCGATCTGAGCCTCCATGCCGTAATCGCGGAGCGCGTAATACGGAGGGGACGTCACACAGCAATGAACGCTGTCATCGTGCAGAGTTTTCAGAAGGTTGAGGCAATCGCCGGTATAAATGATGTCAAATTGCATTATGCGCCTCCTGCTTTATTGGATTTGTGTTTCCATTGAAATGTTGACTGTAAAACTCGACAGCATTTCAATGGGCTTTCAGTCCGAGAAAGACTCGTCCGCCCGGCGGTCGAAAATATGTGCGACTTCCTTTAAAAATGATGATGCAATATGTCAACCGCGATATCCGGCTGCATACTTTCCCATACAGATATCCAGGACTGCCCTCGCCGGCTGAATCAGCGCATCCTCATACTGACATTTCCACTGGATGTCCTGCACGATCCGTCCATTTCGAATACCATCGACGGTATCTCCGTCCTTCATGGGGTTGTCATTGTTCAACAGATAGGATGCCAGATTATAGGCATGGTTTACTACCAGGTTGGGGTCGATATCATGAAAATGATATTGCAAATCCTCTATATACAAAAGACTCAAACCAAGCGTGTCCACTACGCAGTCTTCAGTACCGTAAATATTGAAAAAACGAGCATTCACCGCATAACTGATAAAACGGTCAACACCGGTTATTTCCTTTTTTCTGATATCATCAGCCATAATCAACTTTCCGGAGTTAAGGTTGTAAACTGCCTCGCACTGAGGATATAATTCCACCAGTGCCTCCAGATAGTCCATAAGCATATTTGCGCGTTCCTTTGAGGGCAGACCGCCGCCCAGCTTATCAGAAGCCGAAATCTGATATTTGCATTCGGAAAGAATGCGGTCGCGGTCGCTCAAACAATCCCACATTTGACCGCGCCTGAAGTCATCAATTGAGTTTGGCTCAAACTCAGCGCATTCGGAAATCAGCAGCATTACCGGAAGAGTGTCGTCATTCGTTTCGGAAATATAGTCATGAGCAATAAAACCTGCATGCGATTCGCAATCTTCAAGCTGCTCCGTTTTTCCAAGATGCTTCGACAATATCTCCGCAAATATCTCCTTTGAGGGCATCTCGCTTTTCTCTTTCATCAAAAGCTGCACCATGAACGCGCCGCCGGGGCATATTGCCGGATCTGTCTTTTGTGACAAATTCTGTTGGAACGGCTGCTTCTGATGTTGTTTTTCTTTTTGTCCTCTCCTCGTTCGCCCTTTTTTCAACTTATCCAATAAACCCATCAGCATTCTCCTTTATATTAACTATATTAACCTTGTAACCTTGGCTTGTCGTTCTGTTTATAATGAAAATATTATAGCATAAAAAAGTGAAAATTCCTATCACTTTATCGGTTGAGGACAGGGGCTGAAAAATGCAGCGATTTCGGAACCTGTATTAACCTGCATTGCAGATACATCCTTTCATTAAATATCAGCGATTCGGTGTGCGGCAGACCTCCGGGCGAAGCTTCGGGTCAATTAACTGAAAGAATATAACGTCGATATGGACTGTGTGTCGGCGAGTTTTCTTGCTCTTTTTGTTGCCGCTCTATTGTGCAATAACAGGAACCGAGATGATATAATGTTTAAACCTCTTGCAATGCCGTAAGAGTACCGGCAGGCCGATGTTCACATCAGAAGTATATCGAAGTTGAACATCATTTGTCAAGTTTTCGAGTGAAAATATTCGTTGAAATACAAAACTGTAGAAAAATATGAATTCTTTCTGAAAACCGCATTCATCATTTTGATTTCGGAATCATTCGCTGCAAATCACGGCTTATGCAAGTTGTTGAAACAAACACCACTGTATGGTACAATGTATGCAGCAAGTGAGTTTTTGCGGAGGAAAACAGGATGATACACTTAGAAGAAGTCAGCCCTGACAACTGGAGGCTTGACCTGCATGTTCGCAATGATCAGAAGGACTTCGCAGCGAATTCAATTACGCTGTTGGCAAGAGCGTATGCCTACAGGAATTCCGGAAGTCGCGCTTTGATTATATACAATGAAGATATACCGATTGGAATGGCTCTGTATTATTATATAGATGGCGCATACGACTTCAGCCAGTTTTTTATTGACGAAAGATATCAAGGCAACGGATTCGGATATGAAGCAGCCGGGCACGTTCTTCGGGAAATGCAAAAAGACGGGGTTTATAACAGAGTTGTCCTTTGCTATATTGAAGGAAACGAAGCGGCAAAACAATTGTACCTTAAACTCGGCTTTGACCATACGGGAGAAACTGACGGCAACGAAATCATTATGGAGAAAAAACTGCGGTAGTTTTGCTGTATAACATGAACGTGCCTGTCGGCAAAAAGCAACGGCGAATACGCGGTTAGTACTCGGAGCAGGCTGCTTCAATTAAAAAATACGTGCTTCTGAAATAGCCGCAATAAACAATCCGAACGTAAGCCTGAGTGAAAGCACTTCGATGCGAAGCGGCGGAGCAATATTACTGCGAAGGCGGAAATGTTAATGATTTGCGAAGGATGCTATTATAAATACGAGGGCAATGTTTATTTTGTTGCGGAGCCGATATGTTCGAACGGCATGTCGAGAGTATTCAAATGCGAACAAATTGATGATGCTTCAAGAACTGATTATCACATTGTCAGAGAATCTTTTTTGATGCCGAGAGACGAACTCTATGATGCAGCCAACCTTTGCGAAAAATGCTTCACTTGCAGATATGCGGTAGAATCACTGCGGATTATCCGTTGTACATTACATGGAAAGATCGAGAATGAACCATATCCGAAGATTTTGCCCGACTGCAAGTTTTTTTCTCCGTTGTCCTCCGAACCGAAACCTGTCAAGAAACCACCGGGAGTTGAGTTTAAAAAGCTATTTAATGGAGTGAGTCGCAGGAATAAACCTGTTTACCTCAATTCGCCATACTATACAATGCCCCCGAACGTGTTCGGCAAATTGAAAACTTTCCTCAACGGAAATGAATTAATTTATTTCGGCACGGGTAATTCTGAAATGCTTGGAAAACCCGGTGTTTTTTGTAGTCATGAACGTATCGATGAATACCTTAATTATTTGGGTCCGGAAAGAAACTTTGTTTGTTATCGCGCTTGCGATATATCCGAAGAAACATATGAGAAAATCTCTACCGACCTGACGGATGCAGAGCTTACTTATTGCGTCTTGTGCGTTCCTTCAATCAGTTTTGCATGTTTTGGTGATGATTACAGTGTGAGCTATGATTGCGGCAACGGGTACGTTGTTTTTGCAAATCCGAAAATCGCAGAAGCGTTAAAAGCCGAAAACGACAGAACCGATTGGAAAAAATACATATACTATTTGCAAACAAATTGACGCCGGAACGCACTTTGGCGGCATAAATGACGTGGCTGCATTGTCAGAATAATGTGACGAAGCATTTCGAACCGCACAGTTTTTGCGACGGGAAATAATGCTCCGCAGGATGCTGAGTATTCCCGCCGCAAGAGTACAAAAGTGTGCCGTTCGGGTTACGAAAGGTTTTGAACCCAAAGTGCCTGTTATTTTTCGTACTCTTTTAATTCCTTCAAGAACTGACGGTAGTCTTCTTCCGACCAATAAAACGTAAGTTCTTCCTCTGTGTAATCTTCCGGGTTGCCGCGCATAAAATTGCTGCCGACATCATAACCGAATTTATGCAAAACTGTTTCTGCAAACTCGCGGAAGAACATGCCGATGCCGGTGATTACATTCCCGTCACAAACGATTCCTTTATGTATAAAATTCTCGTTTTCAACAAAGGAAAATGTCTCTGCCATCTGCATAAAAAAGCCGGCAGTAAATTTTCTGCCGTCCAACACACCTGCCTTTGCCAGCAGAATAGGAGAGGACGAGATTGCTGCAAATGTTACGTCAGTGTTGATTCCGCCGCGCAAAAACTCAATCAGCCTATCATCATAAAGTGCGGGAAGCGGATTGATCGTACCCGGAAGAACAATGCATTTGTAGTCTGTGATGTTTACATCTGCAATTGTCTTTGTCGGCATTACCCGCAAACCCTCTTCGCTGCAATACTCCCTGTTTTCACTTGCGATAAAATCGATTTTTTCTTCAAACCATACCGACAGAGCCGAAGTCAGGCAGGTAATTTCCTGCAAGGAAAAATCAGGATATAGGATTACTGCAAATTTACTCATTGGTATTACCTCCGTAAACAAACCCGTTTCAACACAGGCTTTGGATAAGTATACCATGGATTCGAATTTTTTCAACCATTACACGTCGGGCACAGCCGATTTTTGATGCCGGAGCATGCTCCGTTTTCCCCGTTTCCATATTGCACGGGCACATGACCTGTGCTATAATCATTTTTACAGGTTCGAGTAACACGAAGTCAAGATTTTTTTGAATTATTCGGTGTAACAGAGCATACACTGCGTTTTTATACCGATGAGGGACTGCTGCCCTGTGAGCGGGACGGCGGCAATCGCCGAATTTCAGCGGGCTCGGACGTCATAAAAATTCACAGACAATAACAAACAGCGGGATGCATTGACAACCGTTCAAAACAGCGGCAAATTCAGTCCGATTCACAACATATCGATAAATGCAATACCGATATGCGAAAAGGGCAATTCCGATTTTGCGCGAATTATGTTACTATACGGTTCGGAAAAACATATGAACCAACGAAAGGAATGTTTAACATGAATAAAATAACCATCATCGGCACCGGCAGCGTGGGCGCAACCATTGCATACACACTCAACACAATGGGCATTGCGTCTGAAATTGTCTTGATCGACATCAACACCGAAAAAGCGCTCGGCGAAGCACTCGACATTCGCCAGGGCAATTCATTTTTCGGCGGCAATTGCTCCATCTATGCGGGCGATTACTGCGATGCGGCAGGTTCCAATATCGTTATTTTGACTTCCGGCATTGCCCGCAAGCCCGGACAGACCCGTCTTGAGCTTGCGCAGACCAACGTCAACATCACAAAATCCATTCTGCCGCAGATAACAAAATATGCGCCGAATGCGATTTATATCATCGTCAGCAATCCTGTTGACATCCTGACATATGTGTTTTTCAAGCAGTCCGGACTTCCTGCAAACCATATCATTGGTTCGGGCACCGTTCTGGACACATCGCGCTTGCGTGCAAGGCTGTCTGAGTATTATAATATCAATCAGACCAATGTACATGCATATGTATTCGGTGAACACGGCGATTCGTCCTTCGTTCCGTGGTCGGTTGCAAATATTTCCGGAGTGCCCGCAGCTTATCACAACTCCAGGCATGATAAGTCCCGCGCTTGACTTTGCAGAGATTGAGACTTATGTAAAAAAATCCGGCGGAAGAGTTATTGCCCGCAAAGGTGCAACTTTCTATGCTGTTTCGGCGGCGGTATGCCATATTTGCAAATGCCTGCATTCCGGCATCGAAACCACAATGACCGTTTCGACTCTTATGAACGGCGAGTACGGAATCGATGATGTTTGCCTCAGCACGCTCAACCGCATCGGAAGCAACGGCGTCAGCGGCAAGGTCAACATTGCGCTCACGGATGAAGAAATCGGAAAGCTTCGCCGCAGTGCCGATGCATTGAAGGAAGTTATCGGCGGGTTGAACCTTTGATAATGCCCGAATACCTGAATGCACTCCGCAAAACGAATAAAGGCTCCACATTGGTTTTTGACAATAAAGAGAGCTTTGGAAGAAAGGATGCTCAAATATGATGAAAGTCAGCTATTTCCCGGGCTGCACGCTGCGCACAAAGGCCAAAGAGCTTGACAGGTGTGCGCGCGCCTGTGCGGAGATTCTCGGCTTTGAATTGTGCGAAATAGAGAACTGGCAGTGCTGCGGCGGTGTTTACGTTTCTGCAAAGGATGAAATTGCAACAAAACTTGCCGCCGTTCGCGCACTTGCTGCCGCACGCGATGCCGGAAGGCCTCTTGTTACGGTATGCTCTGCATGTCACAATGTTATCAAGCAAACCAATCATGCCATGCGAACGGATGAGGACTTTGCAAAAAAGGTGAACCTTTATCTGTCACAGGATAAAAATCCGCCCGCTCCTTATCACGGAGAGACGGAGGTTCTGCATTACTTGGAGCTTGTGACACGCGGCAGCGGTTTTGAAAAAATACATGCTGCGGTCAAAAACCCCTTAAACGGAAAACGTGTTGCGGCATATTACGGCTGTATGCTGCTGCGCCCGGCAAAAGTCATTGAGTTTGATGATCCGGAAAATCCGCAGCTCATCGAAAAACTCATTACCGCACTCGGAGCCGAACCCTGCATTTTCCCGGAAAGAAACGAATGCTGCGGCGGGTATACCGTTATGGATGACCCGAATGCAGCGGCAAAACGGAGCAGGAAGGTTTATGGAAGCGCATGCATTCACGGTGCAGACGAAATCGTGACTGCATGTCCGCTTTGCCGATATAACCTTGTTAAAAACGGCATGGGTGAAGAAGCCTCCGTTCCCGTTGTTTATTTCACCGAACTCATGGCGGAAGCATTCGGCATTAAGAGCGGAGCAGCAAACGGCAGCGCGGCAGGGGAGCACTGCGGCTGCGCTGTCAACGGAAAGGAGTAACTGATGCAGAATAACAAAACCTTACGCGAAAAGGAGCAGATACTCCGAATCAGCGGAGTAAATCCGCTCAAGTGTATGCGCTGCGGCAAATGCTCGGCAACATGTCCGTCATATGAAGAGATGGAATATCATCCGCATCAGTTCGTTTACATGGTGGAAACCGGAGATATC